>Ga0114946_10003439_pt1 | contig 10669 bp, 11 predicted proteins | sample WalLakDeSediment_FD_88676 | JGI IMG/M metagenome (GOLD analysis project Ga0114946, IMG submission 88676) | Lake sediment microbial communities from Walker lake, Nevada to study Microbial Dark Matter (Phase II) - Walker Lake 11/02/13 Deep Sediment | ecosystem: Environmental > Aquatic >...
AATTGGCGTCCGAGCGTTGTCAGAGGAGAATTGGTCGGAGCGACCATAACGAAGCGGAAATTTTCTGGAGAAAGGTATTTCAGTACAAACCCTTGGTAAGGGAAATTGTAGAGTTCACCCTCTTCACTGACGACGTACTCGCCCTCATTGCCGAAAAACTGAGTTCGTGCAGTTGTCAATCGCCAGCGATGACCGTCGAACATGTATTGATTGTCGAGAGGCAGATCGGCCGTGCCGACTATCCCCATTTCAATAACGGCGTAGGAACTTGGATTCAGAATAAGATAATATGTGGAGTTTTGCGGGGGAATGTATACGATCGGTGAAGTTCCCTTCTGGAATATATACGGCACATTGGTCCGATCAAGTATATTGCGGGCCTCGCCCCACTGCATACCGAGCGTGACACCGTAGATTGCCATATTCAGACTCGTCATTCCGTCCGGTATTTGCGCGAGGGAATGCCTTGCGATGTCGAGCAAGGGTTTGCCTTGCGTTTTCGCACGCTCGGGTATTGCGAGTAGCAGGAAAAGTGTTAACGCGATGAAGACCATCGCGCTGCGACGGGGCAATCCCGAACGAGCAGTGTAATATTCTGTGCAAGAGATCATGCGTGCCTCCGGAAAATTTGTGGGATGCGGAGCATGTGAACGGTTTGCGTTGTTGCTGCTTACAGCAATCTGTCGCGCATCTCCACTTTCAGATCCGCGATTCTCGGAATATCCACGCCGGGCTCCTTGTACCCGACTAAATAATCTTCGTCGATCTTGATTCGAACCGTTCTCCTGCCGTAGGAAAACTTCACCGAGACGCGCGAGCGCACCTCGACACCTTGGGACTGCACCGTTTCGTGCAACCATTCGGTCTTCATGTACCCGTCGTCCTTCGACAGGGTTTCGAACTGATACCCGCGTGTCAGCATGGCGTCGACAACGACCATCCATGCTTCGTTGTAGCTCAGTCCTCCGCGGACCTCGTAAGTGATCCAGTTGCTAGTGTCCTCGGACACGATAGGCTGGCAGCCGAACAGTACGGGCAGTCCCAGCAAGGCGAACAAGGATGCGATAACGATGCGTTTCATGTAGAGGCTCCTTGATGTGTGTATCAAAGACGTACGTCTTTACTTACTATTACGCTTAACGTCCCGTCAGACAACGATCGAGCAACTGCTGAAGTTCTTTATGCAGTGCTTGAAGGGAAACGCGATAGCTCTCAATATCTGTTTTACGGGCCGCGTCGTATGTGAATTGACGCGGTTCAACTCCTTCGGGGCTGTGAATTGCGTCGTTGTTGCGCGTTTGCAAGGTCTGAATGTAGTTTGCCGATAGGCAGTATAAATTATTCAAGGAATCGATTAGCGCAGTATTCGCCTCGAAATAATCGTGGGCACCCGGATGTTCGGGCAGCTTCGGCCATGGTCGGGATTCAGGTGTGCGACCGGTGTCCCATACGTTTCCACGTTGGTCACTGCGCTGTGTTTCCATGCTTCTGTAATCTTCGCTGGGGCGTCGTTCGTGCGTCACCCGTGTTCGAGATTCGGCACGTTCCCAGGAGGCTTCTATGGTCCCTTCACGATGCTGTGCAAGGCAGTCATGCTGCGGGAAACAGAGAGCAAGAATAAGTAGAAGGCCTGATAGTGCGGGAAAATGTTTCATGATCACCTCACTGGCAAATACGTGTTTCGACGCACGCAAGATGCGAGCGCGAGTGAAACAGTGTGCGATATGGACAACGATGATGGATACCTAAAAACTGAAAATGTGAGATTGCGTCGCTTTTACAATAACGAAACCTAGTCATGATATGTAAAAAAGTCAATAGAAGACTCACGAATGCTCCGAAAGAACTGTAAGAAACCTGTGCTTGTCGTCTATATCCGATTGACTTAGCGAACACGATCTCATCGCCTTCTCGAAGCTCCCGAGCTTGTCTTTAGCATAACTACTCACTTGCCGCATCCTCTTCGGCCTCTGCGTTCATCGAGTGCGATTTGTTGTTGATATCGTGTTCCGAGGATACGCGTGCAATGTCCGCGATAGAATCACCCTCTCGAAGATTGATGAGCCTGACGCCCTGCGTATTGCGACCCATGACGCGAAGATTTCGAACATGCTGTCGTATTATCAGTCCTCTGCTGGTAATGATGACCAGATCGTCCATGTCGGATACTTCCTTGAGACCGATGACGGGGCCGGTTTTCGCTGTGATGTTCATGGTGATGACACCCTTCCCACCCCGACGCGTGTGCCTGTAATCGGATACATCGCTGCGTTTCCCGTAACCATTTTGACTTACGACAAGCACGTTGCTGTTGGCCCGGCAGAGAATCATTCCAATGACGACGTCGTTGGCACTCAGATTGATCCCCCTCACGCCGGTAGCGCTCCTTCCCATATTCCGGACATCCGTTTCGGAAAAACGAATCGCCTGACCGTTGCGCGTAGCGATAAGAATGTCGGAGTTTCCGTCGGTGATCTTTGCTTCGATCAGATTGTCACCTTCATCGAGTTTTATAGCGATGATACCTGTGGTTCGAGGATTGCCATAAGCGCTGAGAACGGTTTTTTTCACCGTCCCCTGACCGGTCGCCATTATGATGTACTGGTCGTCGGTGAATTCTTTCACAGTGAGGAATGCTGCGATTTGCTCGTCCTTCTGTTTGTTGACGAGATTGATGATAGCACGCCCGCGGGCGGTGCGTCCACCTTCGGGCACCTCGAACACCTTCAGCCAGTAGCAGCGGCCTTTATCGGTGAAAAACAGTATGTAGTGATGCGTCGACGCTATGAACATATGTTCGACGAAGTCGTCTTCGCGAGACGCTGACCCCGCCACGCCTTTGCCGCCACGGCCCTGCCGGCGATAGGTGCTCACTGGTGTGCGTTTGATGAATCCTTGGTGGCTGATGGTGATGACGACATCCTCCTCGGCAATCATGTCCAGGAGTTTGAAATCCGAGTAGTCGTAAATAATCTCCGTGCGACGTTCGTCGCCGAAACGATCTCGTATGCTGCGAAGTTCATCACCGATCACTTGCCAGCGCAGAGTTTCGTTATCAAGAATACTGCGGAGTCTTGTAATGAGCTTGATCGTTTCCTTGTACTCGTCTTCGATTTTCCGTCGTTCAAGACCAGTGAGCCGCTGTAAACGCATGTCGAGAATGGCTTTGGCCTGTACCTCGCTGAGCTTGAATCGCCTCATGAGATTGCTCCGCGCCGTCTCGACATCACGAGACTTCTTGATGGTCTCGATGACTTCGTCGATGTTGTCGAGTGCGATGATATAGCCCTCGAGGATGTGCGCTCGTCGCTCTGCCTCGGCCAGTTCGAACTTCGTACGTTTGACTACCACTTCGTGACGGAAATCAAGGAAGTGGCGCATCATTTCCTTGAGTGAAAGCACCTTCGGTCGTCCGTCAACGAGCGAGAGCAGTATGGCACCGAAGGTGACCTGCATCTGTGTATGCTTGTACAGGTTGTTCAGTACGACTTCCGGATTGCCGTCCCGTTTGATCTCGATGACGATGCGCATACCGTCGCGATCCGATTCATCCCTGATGTTGGAGATGCCGTCGATTTTCCCCGCTTTGACAAGGTCGGCAATTTTCTCGATCAAGTTGGATTTGTTGACTTGATAGGGGATCTCACTGATGATGATGTTCTCCCTACCAGTCTTCATCGTTTCAATATTCGCTTTACCCCGCACGAGAATTCTTCCACGGCCTGTCAGGTAGGCATCCTGGACACCTTGGTACCCGAAAATGATACCACCAGTGGGGAAATCCGGAGCGGTGACATGCTTCATCAGTTCTTCGGGGGAGATGTCGTGATCCCCGATCATCGCGAGCAATCCGTTGACGATCTCGGTGAGGTTGTGCGGTGGAATATTGGTCGCCATGCCGACGGCGATACCTCCGGCACCGTTGATGAGCAGATTGGGCAGCAACGCCGGCATTACTCTGGGTTCTTGCAACGAGTCGTCGAAATTCGCACTGAATTGAACTGTATCTTTTTCGAGGTCGCGAAGAATTTCCATGGCTATCGGTGCCAAGCGTGCTTCGGTGTATCGCATTGCCGCCGCACTGTCGCCGTCGACTGAACCGAAGTTCCCCTGCCCCTGAACGAGCGGATAGCGGAGCGAAAAATCCTGCACCATGCGAACCATTGCGTCATACACCGCCGAATCGCCGTGTGGGTGATACTTGCCGAGCACTTCTCCAACGATACGCGCGGACTTCTTGTACGAACGATTCGGCGTCAAACCAAGTTCGTGCATGCCGAACAGAATTCGTCGATGCACGGGTTTAAGACCGTCGCGTACGTCCGGAATCGCTCGCGACACGATGACGGACATGGAATAATCGATGTAGGAGCTTTTCAACTCGTCTTCGATGCTGACTCGGATGATTTTTTCTGTCGGGGTTGACATTCGATTTGTGTAGTAGGATCAGGAAATATGTATCATTACAAGATACGAAAAAAACACCCCTGTTCCGAGAGTTTGTTCAACCCGCATGTTGAGGAAGCTTCGGTACGATTTGTTTTCCAGGCGGCGGGCCCGTTCAATCAGATGTATCGAAAAATATGTGGCAGCTTATACAGACGGCAAATCAGGCGGCGGGAAGCACGCGTGCACTGAGATGAGCGCTGTCTCGCGTTGGACTTCTCCGTGTAGTCGATCCGAGTCCTTAATCCCGTGCTCATCGAATACGGTGGCGAGACCGAATGGCGTGCCGGCGAAGTTCCGGGGCAGACGCAGTACACATGCTTGTGGGAGCGCCATTGACCATTCTTGCTTCGGTACAGAGAGGATAATTCCCGAATTCAGGTTGTGCTGTGTGCTATTGTTATAAGCATGCGTCACGAGGCAATTGCATCGCCCTCCGTATGTCTGCTCCGTGCACGGATTTGTCGGAAACTACACCTCAGTGCAGCGCATACTCGGATGATCGCGTGCTTCGTACGACGATATGCGCATGCTGCATTTTGCTTTTTTACTGAACAACCGCGATAATTTATAGTTTGAATTGTAATGATCACGACGTTGCGGATGAGACATACATGAGTACAGAGAACACAAAGGAAATCGTAACATCCTTCCATACTTGGCTCGAGGAGCAAGGGAAACACTCGAACACTATTCGATCGTATAGCAATGATCTCCGGCAGTTTATTTCCTGGTGTCGCAACAGTTTCGGGGATGATTTCACACCGGCTGCGATTTCACGCGGAGATATTCAGGATTTTCGGGCGTTTCTACTGACACGAAACTCTTCGCCTGCGTCCGTGAATCGAAAAGTGACAGCGTTGCGGCAGTTTTTCGAGTTCTGCATCGCAAAGCATTTCATCGAAAAAAATCCGGCCGCTGAGATCAGCGGTATAAACACCAAGCCCAAGGTGCCCCCAGTATTGTCCAGAAAGGACGCCTTATTGCTGGTTAGAACGGCGGAACGGCATCCTGGACCTCTCGATGCAGCTATTATTCTTCTGCTTCTCCACGCCGGTTTGCGTGGTGGAGAAATCTGTGCGTTGACTATTGGAGACGTGCACGTGACGCCGCGCGAGGGGAGATTGTTCATCAAGGGACAACGTGGCAAGACGACGCGATTCGTGTATCCGAGCACCCGCGCCCAGAATGCGCTTCGGCGATACATGCGTTGGCGTGGTGTGTCCATTCTTGCCAAGCGACAGCGAAAAGAGCCGCTGTTCGGTACGTATGAGGGGACGATGCTCACGCAGCAGGCTATCGATCAGATTGTGAAACGTATTGGAAAAATCGCCGGATTGTCAGATATCACACCGACGATGTTGCGCAACACGTATGCAGCGTCACGACTGCAAGCTGGAATGTCGGCGGAGAGCGTCGCGCGCAGTATGGGAATAGCGTCGCTTAAGTCCTTGCGGCGTTTGAAGGAAGACCTCGATGAAGACGAGGATGCCGGATGAGCGGTATAGATGCCGAGTATCTTCTGGCGCTATACGCATCGGGTGTGTTTCCCATGGCGGATGAGCAATCGGGTCGCATCCTGCTGTTCAGTCCCGATCCGAGAACTGTCTTACCTTTGGATAGCTTTCATGTGTCTCATTCACTACGGAAATGTTTTCGTTCAGGACGTCACGAAACACGAATCAATACAGCGTTCGAATCCGTGATCTGTGCATGTGCGCTGAGGGAAGAAACCTGGATATCGGAGGAAATCATCCATTCCTATGTGCGCCTGCATGAACTCGGACATGCGCACAGCGTCGAGACTTGGATTGATGATAAACTGGCTGGCGGACTCTACGGTGTGTCGATGGGAGGAGCGTTTTTCGGAGAATCGATGTTTCATCGCATTCGCGACTCATCCAAGCTTGCGTTGGTCGCGCTTGTACACCGTATGCGGCAACGGGGGATGATACTGCTCGATGTGCAATTCACCACACCGCATCTGATGCGATTCGGTTCGGTCGAGATACCCCGACGAGAGTATTTACGACGACTGGATACAGCGTTACATTTGGATGTGTCGTTCTATCCATGAAGCAGCAACAACCCTTTGAGGCTGTCCCGATACGCGACATGTACAATGCTCATCGATGTGCAGGCACGCACTGCAACGATTTCTGTACTTGAGGTATTACACTTCTTCAAACGGCTTGCCAAGCAAGTCCTGCGTGATTTCTCCCGCCGCTGGAAGCTCTATCAGCGAGCCTTGGCGCCCAAGTACATAAGCTGCGACGGCGTTCGCGAAATACACCGCATTCGGCAAAGCTTTGCGATTGTTGAGCGCATAGTACAGTCCTGCATGCCAAGCATCGTGAACGCCGCTTGGATCGACGACCTCGGCTTCGACCGCAGGTACTCGAACCGCCTTCACACCATCCGAAACCAATGCGCCCGATTTGCCCATAGATAGGATGACGGTTCTTGCTCCCATGTCGTGGTAGTTCTTCAGATAGTCTTCCTTGCTTGCTTTCCCGAGCAGATGTTCGGCATCGTCGGTCGTTGGTGTAAGAATATCCGCGAATTGCATTGTTTTCTTAATTGTAGAGTGGGCGTCCGAGCGGTTGCGCCAGTAGACGGGTTCGTAGTACGGTTGCAGCACGGTTGTTGTATTGTCGTACTTTTTCGCTAGGCGGAGCATCTCGAACACGCTGTGTCGAGCCGGATGTTTCCAAAGGAGGAAGCCGCTTCCATGTATAATGCGGGAACTCTGCGCCAGCACGACATGCTCTTTTGTGTTATGAAGTTGCCAGTCCGACAACCTGTAATAGGCGGATTGTACAATTCGTCCCATTCGAGCGCTGAACAACAGGCTCGTAGGATGTTCACGCGAAAATTGCATTCCCGCCACGTTGACCTTGTATTGACGGAGAATGTTTTGTACATAGGTGCCGAGTCCATCGGCGCCTACGCAGGCAATGCAGTTGGTTTTTCCTCCGAGCATCGAGTAGTAAATGGCGATAAGTGCCGCGGACCCGGTGATGCGGCGCTCGAATGAGCCCGCTTCGGGAAGAGTTGTATCCTCGGCACGTAACTCGACGAAGGCCTCGCCGACGGTTGTCAGGTCGTACACCACGGCGGGTGGGGCTTTGATTTCGTTCATCCCTGTTGCTCCTTAGCAGTATGATCATCCAATGCAATGTGAAACGAATATCGATTCACCGCTGAATTTAACACGACTCACGAACTACGCAACCAGCAAAATACGCAACCACTGCGGCAATTCCCACAACCTGCATACACCGATTCATGACCGATGTGCCGAGTGATTTGCTTGACGTATGCGAATGCCTAGCTGTTCACTTCCATCATCGAGTGGGGAATGAATATTTTCCGTAGAGCGGTGAGAACTGTGTGTCGGTACACAGCGTCGGGGCGTTCAGTACGATATCGAGCGGCAAGCGCATGGAAAAGCAACGGTGATCAATGCACGCGGAAAATGTTTCCTTGCATCGACGCGAATGGAGACGTTAGTATCCGGCTGCACTCGCCGGTTCATGAACGTCTCCCTTTGGATATTAGTAGTACGTCGAATATATTCATCTATTTATGTTGAACGAACGTATTCAGGATATCGAGCGACGATATTTATGTTGAACGAACGTATTCAGGATATCGAGCGACGAATTGCTTCCGCCTGCGGGCGTGCGGGTAGAAGCGTTGATGATATCAGAATCGTCGTCGTCACCAAGACGCAGCCCCCCGAGGTCGTCAATGAAGCGATAGGACTTGGATATATGGATATCGGTGAGAATCGTGTGCAGGAATACCTGGAAAAACATGACGCCCTGCTTCCACATCGTTTCCACATGATAGGGCATGTCCAGCGAAACAAAGTGCGGCGTATCGTCGGTGTGACGGAACTCGTTCATTCGGTGGACAGCATCAAGGTCGCGGAAGAATTTGATCGAAGATCCGCTCAGTGCGATTGTATCACCAATGTGTTGCTCGAAGTGAACTCCAGTAGCGAACAGTCGAAGCACGGTTTTCATCCATCAGATGTTCAGGATGCAGTGGAAAAGATATTGCCGATGGAGCATATTCGTTTGCAGGGATTGATGACGGTAGCCGCGTTGGAGGATGATCCCGAACGCGTGCGGCCATGTTTCGTCATGATGCGCAAGTTGCGGTACGATCTTCGCACTCGTTTTCCCGATAGCGGGATCACGGAACTCTCCATGGGCATGACGAATGATTTTGAGGTGGCAATTGAGGAAGGCGCAACCATACTTCGTATAGGCAGCGCGATTTTCGGACCCAGAGCATGAGGTGAGCACAATGGACGCATCGACCATTGCCGGCAAAACCTTTTCGACAGTACGAAAAGGATGGAAACCCGAGGAAGTACGCGGTTACTTGGACACGCTGGCATACGAATTGATCTCGCTTTTCGAGGAAAACAATGCTTTGCGCGGTGAAATACGTTTACTCGAAAGCCGTCTTCAGCAATCACTTGACATGGAGAAACGAGTCCGATCCATGTTGGCTGAAATGAAGCGAGCCACGGAAGAGCTTGCCGGCAAGGCTGAAGCAGGAGCGCTCGCCATGTCGTACAGAGTGGAGCAAGAGCGGAAGGCCGTCGTGGAACAGGCCAGGCGTGAGGCCGACGTCATCATACGCGACGCGGAAAAACGTGCCGAGCGGCTTGCTACACAGGGCAATGCAAGGCTTGCTGCACTGCAGGAGCAAATCGATCTGTTGGAAACCAAGAAGATCGCGTTGATCACGCGCATAAAATCGATTCTGCGGGCTCATGTGGATTTTCTGGCGGCGCTGGAACATTCACCACAAGCACGCACGTTGCGCAACAGCCTGCGAGGTGCGATGCGAACCCGGGAAGGCATCGATGCCGAGGATCTGACCGACATAATCGAGAGACTTGAATAACGGGAACAATTGTTTATGATGGAACTTCGTAGCATGATGCAAGACGCTGCGGCTGCTATTCGAAAGCATACGGAAGCACAAGCACGCATCGGAATAATATTAGGAACCGGTCTGGGCGGGCTGGTCACGGAAATCGAAGCAGAGGTGGTGCTTGACTACAAGGACATTCCGCATTTTCCCGTATCGACAGTGGAATCGCATCACGGAAGATTGCACATCGGTCGTTTGAACGGAACGCCCGTGGTCGCTATGCAGGGGCGCTTCCATTACTACGAGGGGTACTCGCTCAAACAGGTCACCTTTCCCGTTCGCGTCATGCACGCTCTGGGTGTACGTACTCTATTGATCTCGAATGCAGCCGGCGGATTGAATCCATTGTTCCGGCGCGGCGACGTGATGATGATTTGGGATCACATCAATCTGATCGGGGATAATCCCTTGATCGGTTCGAACGACGACGAACTCGGTCCTCGATTTCCTGACATGAGCGAGCCGTATTGTGAATCTCTGATGAGCCTTGCCGAGCACGTCTCGCTCGATCTGCGCATTCCGCTGAAACAAGGCGTGTTCGTCGCTGTTGCCGGTCCGAATCTCGAAACCCGTGCCGAGTACAGATTTTTGCGCACCATCGGTGCCGATGCCGTCGGAATGTCTACCGTGCCGGAAACCATTGTCGCCGTGCATATGGGTATGAAGGTGCTGGCGTTATCGATCATAACGGATGAATGTTTCCCGGATGCACTGGAACCGGTAGATGTACCGACGATTATAGCGACCGCGACGCGGAGCGAGCCGGTGCTGCGCGAGATCATGAAGGGCGTCATTGCACGTCTCGAGGATTGAGAACGTGAGAAACGATAGCAGTGATGGAGTTGTGATGCTGCTTCGGTTGTTCGCGGCGTTGTTGTTCATCGCGCTCGTATTGATCTTCGTGGCCGCTCGCTTCCGGGGGCTTCCGTTCATCGGGGTATTACCCGGAGATTTCGAAATCAATGTCCCGGGTTTTTCCCTCTACATTCCCCTTGCGACCAGTACGTTTTTTGCGCTATTGCTCACTGTCGTCGCGTTCATCGTCAACGAATTATCCAACAAGGAAGAATAAGCTCATCCTCATGTCACGTTTTTTACCACTTCCTGAAAAATTCGCCTACTCCGATCTGGAGAAAGAAATTCTCGCTTTCTGGCGTGAACACGACATTTTCAATAAGAGTATCTCCGAACGCACAGCAGGGCCCCCGTTCACGTTCTACGAGGGGCCACCATCAGTCAATGGCAAGCCCGGTATTCACCATGTGAT
>Ga0114946_10003440_pt1 | contig 10665 bp, 8 predicted proteins | sample WalLakDeSediment_FD_88676 | JGI IMG/M metagenome (GOLD analysis project Ga0114946, IMG submission 88676) | Lake sediment microbial communities from Walker lake, Nevada to study Microbial Dark Matter (Phase II) - Walker Lake 11/02/13 Deep Sediment | ecosystem: Environmental > Aquatic > Freshwater...
GACCGTCAGCGCCAGTATCACGAGCCCCAGAATGCAGCCAAACCAGTCTTCCTCGATCCTGAACCGCGCCACCACTTTCACTCCCCTTGCTCCGATAAGGGCTAACCATTCCGCACGAACCCGGCCCAATCCTCCGGCCAACAGGTCTGAGACGACATTTGCCCCCCGCAGCGCCGCACCTAGATGCTAGCGGCGTCCTCAGCAGGCTCCGGGAGCCCGGATCGGGCCAGGCTCTTGAGCAGCATCGTCGCGTAGGCGCCGGGCGGCAGGCTGAAACCCAACTCGATCGCCGAGCGGCCGGGATTGAGTTCATCGGCCTCCGGCGGCGACGCCCGCAAATCCGCTGGCCGGACCATTAGCGGCCGCCATCCGGCATGTAGTTGATAGCGCGCCAGGCCCCTGACCACGAAATCCTGCGGCGCCAGACCCAGGCCAGCCAGGACTTGGCGCACTAGCGCCTCCGCAGCCTCACCGGGCCAAGTCAGGCGGCGACCCAGCACAGGCAGGACATCTAAGCTGGGCGCTTTGCCGGGCGCCGGTAACAGATAGGGTCCCGCCAGCCCCGGTACGACCGCGGGAGCGGGGTCGGCCGCGCGGACGGCTGCCCGCGCGCACTCGTTCCAGACTTGGCTCTGCCAGGCAACAAGATGAAAGACCAACTCCTGGCGAGGCAGGGCGTTGAGGGCCCGCCGCACGTCGGTGGGCTTGTCCTGCAGCAGCTCAAAGGCGCGACGCCAGGGACCAGCCGGCACGGCGGCGGCACAGACCGTCCAGTCGCCCCAAGCTGAGGCGACGGCGCGTCGCCGCGCGGCCTCTGCCGGGCCGTCGCGGGGCCCGGGGGCCGCCAATATCAACCGCAGGGCACTTCGCCATCGGCGCCGAACCAGCGCCTCTCCGGCGAATACGCCGTCCTGCCGCACGCTGCCAAAGCGCTGGTCGTCGAAGTAGTTGACAAACGTCCCACCGGCGGCTGCGGCGGCGAGGAGCCTCTGGCTCGCAGGAGCGTCAAGGTCACGGCTGACCACCGCAAAGGAGTTGGCCAGGATGTCAGAGGGACGCACGGGGCGTGCCGCACGCCCAAGGAGCCGCAAAGCAAGCCCCGGCCACGCTGCCGAGCAGTCGCGGTCGGTGTCCACGGTCACAACCTGCGATGTCGACGCCCAACGATCTTTGAGACCCGCGTAGCGGAACTGATCCGGCCGTAGGCCAAGCCGGCCGGCCGCCAGGTCGATCGCGTCCGGCGTCGTCAGGCCGCTCTTGCTTAACTCGTAGACACCCCAGCGACCCGCCGATTTCAGGTAGCCGGGCGAAGCCAGGGTGTTGTGCTCCTGGACCCGGAAGTCCTCTGGACGAGACTTGATCTTCACTGCCTGCCAGCCAACCTAAACGGGCCGCACCCGGCCGCGATAGACAACGCCGCGCCGGGCGTCGACGGTGACTGTCTCCCCGTCAGGCAACGATGTGGCATCAGCGACGCCCAGGACCACCGGCTTGCCGAGGCTGAGGCAGACCAAAGCGGCGTGCGAGCTGAGACCGGCTTCCTCGGTGATGACCGCAGCCGCGCGCTCCATGTAGGGGACGGTCCCGGCATCGGTGAAGGGGGCCACCAGGATACAACCGTCCTGAAAACTTGCCGGCGGCCGGCCCGGAGATGCGAAGACGCACAATGGCCCGGTGACGCCGGCGGCCGCGCCCGCTGCCGTTCCGGCTGCAATGCCGGTGCCCTTGGCCAGCACCTCACCGATCGTTCTGAGTTGAAGCATGTTGGTGGTGCCCGGTACCCCCGACGGCACACCGGCCGTGATGACCACGAGGTCGCCGCTGCCGATGAGGCCGGCCGCACCTACGGCGTCAAGCGAGGTTTCGACAGGATCGGTGCCGCCCGGGGCGGCGGGGTTGTGGAGGGGGGTGACACCCCAGCTCAGCCGAAGAATGTCCACTGTCCGCCGGTCGGGGCTGACCGCGATAATCGGCATGGGCGGCCGCAGGCGAGAGACCATCCGGGCGGTGAAACCGGAGCGGGTCGGCGTGATTATCGCCGAAGCGCGCATGGTGTCTGCCGCCCATACTGCGGCACCGGCGATGGCCACCGCAGGAGGTGAAGCGTCCTCGTTGAGCTCGGGAGCCGGCGGGCCGGACTGACGGCGCCGGGCCGACCAAACCCGCTCGGCCTCGACCGCGATTCGGTGCATCACGGCGACCGTTTCGGCCGGGTACAAGCCGATGGCGGTCTCACCCGAGAGCATCAGCGCGTCAGTACCATCCAGCACCGCATTGAACACGTCGCTGGCCTCGGCTCGGGTGGGGCGAGGCCGCTGGATCATGGACTCCAACATCTCGGTGGCGGTGATGCCGGGCTTGCCCAGCCGGTTACAGACCGCGAGAATCTCCTTTTGCATCAAGGGAATCTCCTCGAAAGCGCACTCGACTCCCAGGTCACCCCGGGCGACCATCGCCCCATCGCACACGGAGAGGATCGCCCCGAGGTTGGTGAACGCGGCCCGCGTCTCGATCTTGGCGATCGTAGCGGCGTCCGAACCCAACGCCCGCAGGCGGTCGCGCAGTTCAAGCAGGTCCCGTGCCTCGTGCACAAAGGACATGGCAAAGATGTCGGCGTCGGCTTCAACGCCGTGCCTGATGTCCGCCAGGTCCTGATCGCTGAGGGAAGGCAAGTCGGGGCGCAGGCCGGGCACTGCCACCTTGCTTCTCTGCCTAAGCACGCCGGAGGATTCAAACCGCAGCCAAGGGCGGCCCGCGTCGTCAGTGCCCGGAGGGGCGATGGTCACGGCCACTACGGCGCCGTCGGCCAGCAGCACCCGTTGCCCCTTCGGGTCGAGGGCCGCAGCCAGGTCGGGCCAAGTGGTGTCGGGCAGCGGCATCTCGTCGCCCGCCTCGACGGTAAGCGGTTCGTCATCCGGCAAGAGGAGACGCACCTCGGGGCCGCGGAGGTCCCAGAGGATCGCCACCCGGTGGCCAGTGGTCTCCTGGGCCTGCCGTAGCGCCTTTAGCCGGCGCAGGTGGTCGGCTTGGCTGCCGTGCGACACGTTGAAGCGGGCCACATCCATGCCGGCCTCGAGCATGTGGGCGAGAACCCCAGGCGCCTCGCTGGCCGGTCCGAGGGTGCAGACTATCTTGGTGCGACGGCCCACAGGGCCTGTGCCACTGGAGCCGTTGGTGTTAGGCTTACTCATCGTTGGCGCCCTCCTGATGGCCGGTACAGAGCCCGACCTTGGCAACCCTTTCGCCGCCAGGCGCTGCCTGACCTGGTAGGCCCGGCCGGTCTCGGGCACCAGCAGGTCGGCTGGCGAGGCGGGTGCACCTTGACGAAGGAACGCGGCTAGTGTAGATGTAAGTCTGTCGTGACGCGGAGGTGTTCTGGGTGTCCAATCCGGTGCCTGGCCAGAGGCTGCTGGCTCGCTTTGGCTGGCGGCCGCCTTCCGGCGTGTCGGTGCTGGAGGACAACATCAGCATCAACACTCTGCACGGCATCGTCCAGATCATGGCCCTCAACATGGTGCAGCCGTTCATCGGCATCTTCGCGGTGCGTATCGGAGCGACCAATTACCAGATCGCCCTGCTGTCGTCGGCGCCGGCGGTCGTGGCGCTTTTGGCGATGATCCCCGGGGCGCGGCTCGTGGACCGCCACGAGCGCAAGAAGCGTATCACGATGGGCTTTCTTATGGCGCACCGCGCCTGCTTCCTCGGCCTGGCCTGTGTGCCCTTCTTCATGCCCGACCTCCGGGCGGCGATGCTGGTCGGCATCGTAGCGCTGATGAACCTGCCCGGAGCCATCGGCAACGTCGCATGGCAATCGTTCATCTCCGGCATCGTCCCGCAACAGCTGCGACCGACAGCGTTTGCCCAACGAAGCCGGCTGATGAACCTCGTCGGCACCTTGGTCGTGCTGCTTGCGGGCCGCCTGCTAGACCTGATCACCTTTCCAATCGGCTACCAAGTGGCGTTCGTGGCGGCCTTTGGGCTCGCGCTGGGCGAGATGTCGGTTCTGAACCGGATCGATGAGGACGGGGCGCTGGCTTTGCTGGCCCAAGCCGATGCCGATGAGCCGCAGACGCCCGGCGGGAAGGTGAGCTCCCTGGCGACCTTGGCCCGTACCTGGCGCTCGGTGGTCGCGCATCGCCCCTACGTCCGGTACACGGCGGCCTCGGTGGTCTTCTATTTTGCGTGGCAGACGGCATGGCCGCTCTTCACCCTCTACCAGGTGAATGTGCTGGGCGCCAACAACCTCTGGATCAGCATTCTCAGCCTGGCCAACACCGGCGGCTCCCTGGTCGGGTACACCTTCTGGGCGCGGCATGCCACTCGCCACGGCAACCTACGTACGCTGTTCACGGCAAGCGCGGGGATATTTGTCGTGCCCGTTGTCTACGCCTTCTCGACCAGCCTTTACACTGTGGCGGCGTTCAACCTGATCACCGGGGCCATCTTCTCCGGTGTCAACCTTTCGCTCTTCAACGCCCTCTTAGACACGACCCCGCAAAGGCACCGGACAAGCTACATCGCCTATTACAACACGCTGATCAACATGTCGGCGATTGTGGCCCCGATGTTCGGCGTCGCCTTGCTCAACCAGTTCGGGTTCAAGTGGGCCTTCCTGGCTGCCGGGTCGCTCCGCATCATGGGTAGCCTAGGCTTCTGGGTGATCGACCGGCTGGGAGACCGGGACGGCAGCTGAGGCGAACAGGCTGCCAGGATTAACCGGGGGAGCTGCGCCGTGCGGCTTGGGTCACGACCCATCGGCGGTATAACCGGCGGACGAGGCAAGGCACAACCGGACCGGCACTGCGGCGACACCATCGGCCGCCCGGCCGGTCCGGTCTTGTACTCACCTGTCGCTGGTTGTGGTCTAGCTTGCGGCTATCGTGACGCCCTGGACCTTGAGCCGCTTCATGAAGGCCCATTTATCGAGGCTGATCTGAATGCCTTCCGGATCCATCTCGAGCCCCGGATGCACATAGACATCCAGCTCGTCGCTGACGAAGTGCTGGAAGGAACTCAGGTAACGCTCTTCAGGCTTGCCCGCAAACACGGCGGGGGTAACTGTGCAGCCAGCTCACCCACGCTGCTCGAGCAGGGTTACGGTGACGGCACCGGACTTCTTGAGCATGTCCAGAGCATCCGGTGTGAACTTGGCGACCATGGCGTGATCACCTCCCTTGCGGTATATTGTAAGGCAAGGCAGCTTCGCTGTCACTAAGTTTTAGCGAAAACAGTTGCGGTTAATATTAGCAGCCGTCAACCTCAACCAAGGAGGAAGCACGATGTCACCAAGACCACACATCATCATCGTCGGCGGTGTGGCCGCCGGCGCGAGCGCCGCGACCAAAGCCAGACGCACCAGCGAGCATGCCCGCATCACGGTCTACGAGAAGGGACCTTACGTTTCGTTCGCCAACTGCGGTCTGCCTTACTATCTGTCAGGTGCCATCGCCCAACGGGACTCACTGCTGATCGCCAAACCTGAGGACCTCGCCAGGCGCTTCGCCCTGGCGGTTCGCACCCGGCACGAGGTCATCGCGGTGGACGCTTCTGGCAAGACCGTCACCGTGCGCGATCCCGAGGGCAACGAGTTCGCGGACTCTTACGACCGCCTCATCCTGGCGACCGGTTGCAGCCCGATCCGGCCGCCTTTGCCCGGCATCGATGGGCCCGATATCCACACCTTGACCACCATCCCGGATGCGGAGGCCATCCGCAGCCGGCTTGTGAGCCCCACCCCACCCCGGCGTGCGCTCGTTGTGGGGCTTGGTCCAATCGGCCTCGAGGTTGCCGAAGCCTTCATGGCGCGCAAGATCGAGGTGACCCTGGTCGACCTGATGCCGCAAGTGCTCCCGGCGCTGGACCCCGAGATGGCCGCGCCGATCGCAGGCCACCTCAAGGAGAGCGGCGCCACCCTGATCCTCGGCGACGCCATCGAGGCCTTCCACCAGCCCCGGCCGCACACCGCCCAGTTGCGCAGCGGACGCGAGGTCGAGTTCGATCTCGCCGTCCTGGCCATCGGCGTACGACCACGGACCGAGCTGGCGAGGTCCGCCGGCTTGGCCATTGGCGACACCGGAGGCATCATCGTCGATCGCAGGATGCAGACCTCTGACCCCGACATCTTCGCTGCGGGAGATATCGTTGAAACCTACAACCTCGTCACCGGCAGCAAGCTTCGCATGCCGATGGCGGGTCCGGCCAACCGGCAGGGCCGCACGGCGGGCGCCAATGCGGCCGGTGGCCACCTGGAGTGCGGCGGCGTACTGGGCACTTTCATCGTGCGGGCCGGTTCGATGGTCGCCGGCAAGACCGGCCTGGGCGAACGCGAGGCCAAGGCCGCCGGAATCGACTATGTGACAAGCTTCACTCACTCGCCCGATCACGCCACCTATTACCCGGGAGCTCAATCGATGGCAGTCAAGTTGGTTGTCGAGCGCCAGACCGGACGGCTACTGGGTGCCCAGATCTGTGGCCGGCAAGGAGTCGACAAGCGCATCGACGTCCTAGCCACGGCGATTGCGGCCCGCATGACCGCCGGAGAGCTGTGCGACCTGGACCTAGCCTATGCCCCGCCCTTCTCGTCCGCGCGCGGCCCGGCGATCGTCGCCGACATGGTCGCCGCCAATGTGATCCAGGGCCACGCCAAAGCCATATCGCCGGCCGAGCTGCTCGCTGCAGCAGAATCCTCTCCGCCGCACACCCTGCGGATCATCGATGTCCGTACCACGAAGGAGCTTGCCGGAGGGGGCATTCCGGGCGCCGTGCACATCCCCTTGGACGATCTGCGCGGCCGCCTGCAGGAGCTGGGGACGCCTGACCCGAACGGCCTGACGGTAATCTACTGCCGCAGCGGCCAGCGCTCGTACCTCGCGGCTCGGATCCTAGAGCAAAACGGTTGGACCAAGGTACACAACTTGGCTGGGGGATATCTCAGCTACCAATCGGAGCTCGCGGCCAGGCGGCTCGCAACGGCAGGACAATCGCAGTAGCGGACGGAGGTTGACCAATGCGCCCCAACAAGACCAAACGACTCATCGCGTCCGGCAAGGCCGCGATCGGCGGCTTTCTCCCCCTACCCAGTCCGGACATTGTGGAGATGATGGGCTACGCCGGGCTGGACTTCGTGATCATCGATACCGAACACGGTCCGGCGGACAACGAAACCCTGGCTCAGATGATCCGGGCGGCGGAGGTCGCGGACATCACTCCCTTGGTGCGGGTCAGGTGGTTCGCTGATCCGAGCCTGATTCTCCGGGCCCTGGATCTTGGCGCCCAAGGCGTACAGGTGCCAATGATCGAATCGGCCGAGTTGGCCCAGAACGTTGTGGCCGCATCCCGCTATCATCCCCAGGGGCGCCGCGGCCTGGCAGGTGTACGCGCGTCGCGCTACGGAGCTGTTCCCCTGCCCGAGTACGTGAAGGCCGCCAATGAGGAGACCATGGTCATCTGCCAGATTGAAACCGCGCGCGGCGTCGCCAACGCCGCCGAGATTGCGGCGGTGCCCGGGGTGGACCTAGTCTTTGTCGGCCCGGTCGACCTGTCACAATCCCTCGGCCACCCGGGCCAGAGGCAGCACCCCGAGCTCCTGGCCGCGATGGAGAAGGTCTTCTCCGCCTGTAAGGCTGCCGGCACACCCTGCGGGACCCTCACCACGGATGTGGCCCACGGGCGCGAGCAGGCGGCGGCAGGTCTCCAGTACCTGTGCATCAGTCCGGCCCCCATCTACGCCCACTGCAAATCGATGGTCCAAGGCATCAGGGGCTAGAAGACACGGAATCCAGCAACGCGGGGCCCGCAAACAGCAGGCCAAGCGGCAAGGCCGACGCGGGAAGGCGGCGCCTTACTAAGTCCGCTGGGTAAGGCGTCCCAGGGCCTTGTCCAACTCACCTGCCCCATCCGGCCGTATACAGCTCACAACGGCTCGGGTGCGTAGGGAGGTAACGGGCGAGGCTCGCGCCAATACAAAGCCCATGCGCGAGCCCGTTACTTACCAGCTGGATCTGCTGCCCGAGGTCACGGTGGACCTCGGGTCACGTGCCCTGTCACGCCTGCGCCTTGGCCACTCCTGGGTCTACAAGGGCGAAATCGCGTCCATTCGCGGCCCTGGTGGGCCGGTCACCTGGGAAGATGCTGAGCCGGCGCGCTGTCGAGTGGTGGCCGGACGCTCGTACATCGGTCAAGGAATCCTCAACCCGCATTCGGGTATTGCCGTGCGACTGTTCACCCGCCGGCGCGATGAGCAGCTTGACGACCAGTTGGTCCGGGAGCGGGCGTTGACGGCATTGGCGAGGCGCCGACCGCTGCTGGCCGGGCGGGACGAGGGCACCTCGGCCTGCCGGTTGGTTCATGCCGAGGCTGACGGCCTTCCTGGGCTGGTGGTCGATAAGTTTGGCCCCGGGCTGGTGTTCCAGAGCCTGGCCCTTGCCGCGGAGGTATGTCTTGACCCAGTCATCGCCGCTCTGGGCGAGTGCCTGCCGGTTGCCTGGGTGGTCGAACGCAATGACGTGCCCATTCGCTCCCTTGAGGGCCTGCCTGAGCGCAAGGGCATTTGGCCGCCGGCCGCGACCGGCTTGCCGGAAAGCCCGGTCCGCATCGACGAGGGCGGCCTCGGTTACCTCGTGGACCCGCTTGAGGGCCAAAAAACAGGGTTCTACCTGGACCAGCGGGACAACCGAGCTTTGGTCCGTCAGCTCGCGGGACAGCTGGCCGCGGGGGGCAGGCCCATCGAGGTCCTGGACTGCTTTTCCTACACGGGCGGCTTTGCCGTGGCCGCGGGCGTGGGCGCCGGCCCCGACGGCCTGGGAAGTTTGATGCTCATCGATAGCTCGCGGCCTGCTCTCGAACTTGCCGGGCAGAATCTGCGGCTCAACGGATTGGTTGAACAGACCGAGCTGATCGAGGCCAACGCGTTCGACTGGCTGCGAGCCGCGGCGCGCGAGTCCGGGATGCGCGGCAGGTTTGACATGGTGATCCTCGACCCGCCGCCGTTCGCCCCGCGCCGTAGCATGCTGGCGGGTGCCCTGCGCGGCTACAAGGAGCTTAACCTGCGCGCCATGCGGCTCGTGCGCCCGGGAGGCCTGTTGGTGACCTGCACTTGTTCGCACCACGTTGGTCCGGAAGCGTTCGGGCGGCTACTGGCCGAGGCAGCCGCCGATGCCGGGTGCAGCTTTCATGTTTTGGCTGCGACTGGTCAGCCCCTCGACCACCCGGTGCTGCTCAGCCACCCGGAAAGCGAGTACCTGCGCTGCCGGGTGCTCGAGCGGCTGGCTCGGTGAGGTGACTCATCTTGGCTGAGTTGGACAGGATGACCATCACCCTGGAGGTGACCATCCGGCTGGCCCGACAGGAGGATTTGGCGCACCTGGAGACATGGCAGGGTTTCGACAGCGCGGAGCACCGCAAGGCACTGCGCTATTACTTGACGGCCCAGCGGATCGGCAGTGGAGCGCTGTTGGTGGCCGAGGCCGGCGGCGTGCCGGTCGGGCAGTTGTTCTTGTGGTACCGGCGTTTGGAGGCCAGCCTGGCTGACGGGGTTGAAACCATATCAATCACCGCCATGCGAGTGCACCCGGAGTTCCGGCGGCGGGGCATTGCCACCCGCCTGGCGCAGGTGGCCGAGGGTTTGGCGCGCGATCTTGGCTACAGATGGGTGACCATTGGCACCGATGTTGACAACGACGCCGCGCACCGGCTCTACCGCAGCTGGGGCTACGAGGAGTTTGTGCGTAACACCTACGAGTGGGACGGGCGGCACTATCCGCAGATTTGCCTGCGCAAACGGCTGGACCATGGCGCGGGCGGGCCGGAGCCCCTTGGGGACCCCGGCCCGGTATAGTCATCTGGTGAGCAGGCCTGTAAGCCGAGTTCTGTCATCGCGCCGGGTGCTCAAGGCGATCCGGGCGGGGACGGTCATCTATCTTGGGTGCACGTTACCGGGCACCTCTAGCGACCAACCCGAGAGGTCGGCGGGCAGCGTCACACCTCTCCTATTAGGTCTTGCTCCGGGTGGGGTTTGCCTAGCCGGCCGATCACCCGGCCGCTGGTGAGCTCTTACCTCACCTTTTCACCCTTGCCGCTTGCGCGGCGGTATGTCTCTGTGGCACTTTCCTGCGGGTCACCCCGACTGGGTATTACCCAGCACCCTGCCCTATGGAGCTCGGACTTTCCTCAGGCCGGCTTGCGCCGGCCCGCGACCGTCCGGCCTGCTCACAGACAGCTAAGCCGCCCGCGAGGCGGACGGCAGAGCTGGCACTTCGCGCTAACATCATATCACACGACGGCCTTGGCGGCAAAAGCAGCGGCGATGGCCGCCGTTGGTGCCGCTGGCAGGCGCGCTACTTGCGGTTCATCGCCGCAATCTCAGCCTTTGCGGTCTTGAACCAGGCCACCAAGGGGCGCAGCGAGGGGCAGACGAACGCGCAAACACCGCATTCGATGCAATCCTGCGCGTAGAGCTTGTCCGCGCGAGCCCAGTTGGCGGCTTCGCAAGCGATTCCGAGATCGGCTGGCATCAAGCGCATCGGGCAGTTATCGACGCACCGAGCACAGCGGACGCAAGCCAGGTGCTTGACGGCGTCGCGAGCCTTGATGACCACAACCCCCGATGTGCCTTTGACAACCGGCACATCCAAGTCCGCCTGGGCGATGCCGGTCATCGGCCCACCA
>Ga0114946_10003441_pt1 | contig 10665 bp, 11 predicted proteins | sample WalLakDeSediment_FD_88676 | JGI IMG/M metagenome (GOLD analysis project Ga0114946, IMG submission 88676) | Lake sediment microbial communities from Walker lake, Nevada to study Microbial Dark Matter (Phase II) - Walker Lake 11/02/13 Deep Sediment | ecosystem: Environmental > Aquatic >...
GGTGAGTGGGAGCACGACATGTACGCTTCCATCCAGGGAGGAGCCGGCTCCTTTCGCGTGCTCGTGCCCTCGGCGGTCGGGGTTCGCGTGACGGGCTCTGAGGGTGGCCTCGGCACGTTCGAGGCGGACGGGCTGCGCAGGGAAGGTGATGCGTACGTCAACGATGCGTACGGCACCGCGCCGGTGACGATCGAGTTGGACGTCAACCGCGGCGTTGGTGAAGTGCGTGTGGAAGTGGTCGACTAACGCCGGGTAAGGGCCCGGTAGGAACCGAAGGAGCGTGTCACGATGGAAGTGTTCGGTGCATTGGCGATACTCGGGTTCGTGGTGCAGGTGGTAGTGCTCGGACTGCTCGCAGCGGCGTTCCCGCTGTTCTGGATCTGGATGCTGGTCGATGCTGTGCTGCGCGAGGAGTGCGAGTTCCCGGGCAGTGGCGAGAACGACAAGATCGTCTGGGTGCTGCTCATCGCGCTCGTGCAGGTGGTCGCGGTGTTCTACTTCTTCATGGTGTACCGGAAGGTGAAGCGTAGCCCGGCTCCACGGTCTCCGGTGTACAGCGGGGTGAGCTCACCGGTTGAGGCGAGCACACCAGCCGCGTAGCCAGCTGGCGGCAGGCTCCCCGGGTGGGGCAGGTATGATAGCCAGCATGGAGGCGTCATGTACCGGTACCGGCTGACCTCATACCTGACCGAGGAACTCGAGGCGCTCGAGCGCGTTCGCACGACTCTGAGCTGCAGCGGCGCTCTCCCTCGCCGGTGGCTCGGACGGCTGAGGCGCGAGTGGGAGGCAGGAGTCGTTGCTGCATCGACCGGTATCGAGGGCGTCCCGGTAACCGTTGACGATGTCAGGCGGATCCTCGCGGGAGACCAGCCCGCATGGGTGTGCGATCACGACTGCGGACTCGTGGAGGGCTACCGGGCAGCGGTTGAGTACGCACTGCGACGCGCCGACGACGAGGCATTCCGCTGGACCCGCGAGTTCGTGCTGCAGGTTCATCGAAGGGTGATGGGGATCCAGCCTGATCCAGCGGCGGGCGCCTTCCGCTACAAGGACGTGTGGCTCGGCGATGGCGCCTCAGGCGGCGTGGCCTACGTCCCCCCGGGCCCCCGTGAGGTCCCCTCGCTGGTCGATGATCTCTGTGAGTGGGCGCAGTCGACGACAGACCCCACGCCGGTGGTCGCTGCCCTGGTGCATGCACGCTTTGCGGGCATCCATCCGTTCCACGACGGCAACGGCCGGGTGGCTCGGATCCTCGCTTCGGTGGCGATGCGGCGAGGTGGCTACAACACGCAGGAGTTCGTGAGTCTTGAGGAGTGGTGGGGCGCTCATCGAGAGGAGTACTACGACGCTTTCAAGGACCTCGGGCATCGATGGGACCCCGATTGCGACGTCACGCGCTTCGCGACGGTACATGTCCGGGCGCAGCGGCGGCAGGTCGAGGCGTTCTGGCTCAAGCAGGCGGTCGAGTGTGAGATCTGGGGGCTGGCCGAGGGCATTGCCGAGGAGATTCTCGAGCAACCGCACAGGCTGGCCGAGGCGCTGTTCGACGGCTTCTTCGGTCGTCCTGTCACGAACCGCTACTACCGTAGCCTGGTCGGTATCACCGGACGCCAGGCTGCTGCAGACCTCGAGCTGCTGACGGAACGTCGTCTGCTTACGCGCGTCTTCGACCAGCCCGAGGAGGTCCTTACCGGGGCGTTCGCCCTGATCTCGGCGGTCGCATCGGCCGCCGGAGTCGGCCTGTCTCCTGAGGCGGGCTCCTCGGTGGACCAGCAGCGGACGCACGTCGTCGCCGCGATCGCCGAGCGCATAGAGCGGGAGCGCAACGCGTAGAGCCCGAGAATCTCGCTGCCCGTGTCAAATCGGCACGCCGCTCGCTATGCGGATTGTCACGGGGAATCCCGAGGGCGCGATCCGGCGGCCCGACGATCCGAGGAGGTGATCCAGCAGTGCGAAGTACCCACATCGCTGCGCTGGTCCTGTCCACCACGGCTCGAACGGAGGCCGGGTCCGCTTAGGACAGCGGCGTTCCGGGAGATGTGATCCCGTCCCACGAACGCTGCTCGCGAAGTTCAGATCGTCGCTGTCCCGCAGCGATGCTAGAGGGCCGTCTCGTCAAGAGACGGCCCTCTTTGCGTTCGGCTGACCGCACACGTCGGCGTGGTCAGCGTCAACACCCGGGCTCGCCGGGATGACCGCAGCAGGTTGAAGGCTTGGGGAAGGCACGGCGCACAACGTTTCTCGAGAGCAGCCGGAGCTTCTCGCCGAGGGGCAGGGGTGCTTTCAGGTTCTCCAGGTAGGAGCGGGGTGTCGGGGGCGTCTCTTCGGAGCACACGGTGATCCCTCCCGTCGAGCCTGCGAGTCCTCTATCCGCCTCATACCCCTTCCGCGCGGCGAGATGCGATGGCGCGGACCGGAGAGCGGGTATCTACTCGGCAAATAGGTTCAGAGTCCCGTCACGGAGGGAGCGACATGTCTGAAGCCCGGTTGGTACAGGAGCTCTTCGTCACAGCCCCGAACAGGGTCGGATTACTCGCGCAGGTGACTGAAGCGATCTTCGATGCAGGCGTCGACATCTACGCTATCGGTGCGTACGAGAAGGATGGCCGCGGAGAGTTCATGATCGTCACGAGCGACAACGAGAAGGCGACGGTCGCGCTCGCCAACATCATCAACATGTCGGTGGAGCGCAAGGATGTCGTCATGCTGGATCTGCCCGCTGAGCCCGGCTCGCTGGCGAAGGCCGCCGCGAAGCTCGCACGCGCCGACATCGACGTGCGCTGGATCTACGGCACCGCAGGCGACGGAACCCGCGTCTCGCTGGTGCTGCGAATGGCCGATCCTTTCGGTGCTGTCGAAATCCTGAACTCCTGAGAGGTACGTGTGAACGAAGCCAGAGAACGGATGCGGATCTCGGTCACCGAGCATGGGCCGTATGCGGTGAGCGGGGGAGTCCCTATCGTGAGGCTCGAGATCGTTACGAACACGGAGGGCGAGTCGGTCGGCTGGAGGGAGACCGGGCGCATCGAGGCCGGCGAACGCTACCTGCTGTGTCGGTGCGGACACTCCACGGACAAGCCCTTCTGCGACGGCACTCATGCGGTTGAGGAGTTCGACGGCACGGAGACCGCCGATCACGAGTCGTACATGGAGCAGGCGGTGCCCATCGACGGCCCGGGCGTGCAACTGCTCGATGCGCGCGAACTCTGTGCCGAGGCTCGCTTCTGTGACCGCGCCGGCGGACTGTGGAACCTGATCGAACGCTGCGACGACGGAGAGGCCCGTGCGCTGGCCGAGGAGCAGGCGATGCTGTGCCCGTCTGGGCGCTACGTGCTTGCCGACGAGTCCAGCGGCCCGTGCGAGCCTGAGCTCGAGCCGTCCATCGCGCTTGTCGAGGACCCGTCTCTCGGTGTGAGCGGTCCGCTGTGGGTGCGCGGTGGGATCACGATCAAGGATGCGGACGGGGTTGCTTACGAAGTGCGTAACCGGGTGACGCTGTGCCGCTGCGGATCCTCGGGGAACAAGCCGTTCTGCGACGGCTCGCACATCAAGGCCGGCTTCCGCGACGAGGGGTGACCACGAGCCGGCGCGCTTGTAGGAACCTCACACTGGTGCGATCCTGCCGTCCACGAGCCGGAGTACCTCATCGGCCTGCTCGGCCATGCGCGGGTCATGCGTGACCATCACGCACGTCATGTCGCGTCCGCGGATGTGATCGCGCAACAGGTCGACGACCTGGCGTCCCCGCTCCGTGTCGAGGTGAGAGGTCGGCTCGTCGACGAGCATGATCTCCGGGTCGTTCATGAGCGCACGCGCGATCGCGACCCGCTGCCGCTCTCCTCCGGAAAGCATGGAGGGCGTGTGGCGCGCGCGCTTCTCCAGTCCGAACTCGGCCAGCAGCTTGGTGGCCCGTTCGCGGTCGGCCTTGGCGACTCGACCGTCGAGGTGCGGAACGAGCAGCAGGTTCTCCGCGGCGGAGAGATACGGGACCAGGTGATACTCCTGGAACACGAGTCCGACGTGCGCGCGCCTGAAGGCAGCCGCCTCTCGGGGAGTGCGCAGGTGGATCGGAGAGCCGTCGATGCGGATCTCCCCGCTCGTGGGCTCGAGCAGGCCGGCGATGATCGAGAGCAGCGTCGTCTTCCCTGAGCCGGACGGGCCGAGCACTGCGAGGAGGCGCCCCTTCTCGAGGTCGAACGACACACTGTCGAGCGCTACGACCTGCGTGTGACCGCTGCCGTACGATCTCGACACCTCTTTGACCTCGAGCAGGCTCACCGGTTCTCCTAGTGTTCGGCCCGGTCGAGGGCGGTTGCCGGGTCGATGGCCAGGATGCTGCGGAGCGAGAAGAGGCTTCCGAGATAGGCCATCGCGAAGATCGCTGCGAGGCTCGTGGCCCAACGGCCCGGCTGGGGGTCGAACGCCATCGCCGGCGGCATCGACGCGCCGGTTGCAAGCGTGAGAGCGATCCCAAGTACCGAAGCAATCGCCACGAGGATCGTGATCTGGAGAAGCAGCTGGCGGTAGACGAACCCGCTCGATGCCCCGAGTGCTTTGACGGCGGCGATCTGACCGGTCTTATGGAGTGTGGTGATGTAGAAGAAGACGCCGATCACGAGCGCACCGATCACCAGCGAGACGACCTGGATGCCGTTGACCGCGAGGATCATGACCGACATGCCGTTGCCGGCGAGCGCCGCCTCGGCAGGCGTGACCACGTCGAAGGCGGGTGCCAGCTCGTCGGCCAGCTCCTCAATCGTAGTGTCCTCGGCAAGCTTCACGGCTGCTATCGAGGCACTCCCGGCCACCTGCTCGGTGATGCGGTCGACATCCGGCGCCCCCTCCTGCCCGGACTCGTCCATCCTGCCGATCGCTGTGGCCACGAAGATCCGCTCCCACGTGGGCAGGTCGACGTAGATCGCCGGCGTCATGATGTAGCGCCGGTCCTCCGTGAAGCCGACTACCGTGAGATCCTCGTCGATCGGCGTGAGGTGCAAGGTGTCGCCGAGTTCGACTCCGTTGACCTTGGCGGTCACGTCGAGGACGGCTTCATCGGGGCCAGGAATGCCCACACCCTCCACAACCGGAAGCTGCTCGAAGTTCCCGCCCAGCCCGAAGGCGCGGGCATCGAAGGGCTCGTCGGCGGAGTCGACCGACACCATCGCCTGACCCACGCCGTAGGAGTCGGCCACGCCGTCAGCCGATGCGATCGTCTCGAGGTCGGCGGCGGTGAGGCGGCTGCGCTCCAGCGCCAGGTAGGTATCGCCCTGGAAGACGAGCGCGTCAGCATCGAGGTTGCCCTTCGCGCCGGTCATGCCGGTGATCAGCCCCTCAGACATCGACGCCATGATGAAGGTGAGCGAGACGACGAGGCCGATCGCGAGTGCGATCAGTCCGAACTTGAGCTTGCTTCCGAGGAGTTCCTTGACGGCGAGCATGCGTCTCCCGCTCGGGTCGGTGGTCGAGTCGATGATAGCCGAAGCGCCGGACGACCGATGCTCGCCGGCTACCGGAGCAGTGAGGCAATGGTATCGCAGTGCCTGGAAGGTCTGCGCAGTATGATGCTGGCATGCGTGTGCGAGAGGTCGAGAGCCAGTACGAGTCGTGGCTGCGGGGCAGGACTCCCGTAGCGCTCTATGTGCGCTGGTACCTGCGTCATCGCCGGCCGCGTGAGGCGGACCGATTGTGGCAGCAGGTTGGACCCGCAGTGTACCCGCGGGTGCTGGACGTAGGGTGCGCAGGCGGGTTCTACCTCCTGGACGCCTTCGAACGCGGGCATGGTGTCGGCATGCTAGCGGGCGTCGACCTCAGTCCCACGCTGCTCGCCGAGGCCCGCTCCCGGCTCGAAGCGGTGTCCGGTCAGACGCGGGTCGTCCTCGAGCGATCCGCGGCCACGGCTCTGCCTTTCGAGCGGGACTCCTTCGACGTGCTGCTCAGCAACGGGATGGTGAAGTACCTCGACGACGAGGAGCTTCAGCGCTTCCTCGGCGAGGCGCTTCGGGTGCTCGCCCCCGCGGGCCGCATCTGCGTCGCCGAGTTCGCCCGGCCTGTCGGGTGGGGCGCCCGGGTCGACCTCGATCGGCTCGGGATACCCACACCCCACCTACGCGCAGGCGAGGAGCTTGCGACCGCGCTGGCGGAGGCCGGTTTCGAGAGCGCGCATGCGTTCGAAGTGGACCGCATCCGCCGCATCCCGCTTGCCTACGAGGGCGCGGTGGCGACCCGGCCCGGGCACGATACCCGGTCTGGTTTCTAGGCTGCGGCGATCCCGTCGCGCTGCATCGTCGCTAGTAGCTCACCAGCTGTGAACTCACCTGCGTGCGCAGGCAGGAAGCGGATGGCGCCCATGGAGAGCAGCATTCTCCAGCTCGCGTAGGCGTCCGTAGTGCTCTCGGCCATCGCCGGGAGCTCGGGCATGAGCGTCGGAGGCCGCTTGCCCTGGACGAGGTCTCCCACGAGCGCGGTGCCGTCGTCGAGAAGCACCGAGAGGCAGCCGGTCGAGTGGCCGGGTGTGTGCACGACGCGGCCCGCAAGGCCCCACGCGGACAGCTCAGCGCCGTCCTCCAGCGGGATCGCGGGTCCCGTTCCCCGCACCGGGAGCCAGCCCATCGTGTATCGGGCAAGCCCGGCGTAGTGCTCCCATCCGGGTCTGATGGCAGGCGAGACGAGCAACCCTCCGCGCTCAACCGTGCATACGTGGTCAGGATGACACGCGGTCTCGAACGCGACGGTGTCACCGAGACCAGCAAGACCCCCGAAGTGGTCGAGATGAGCATGGGTGATGATCACGAGCCGAAGCTCCTCCGGCTGCCTTCCGAGCCGACGGATCGCACGCAGGATGGTGCTGGAGTGCCCGAAGAAGCCGGCGTCGACGAGGAAGAGCGAGCTGTCGGTCTCGATGAGGTGAGTCGAGGCCATGAGGCCTCGGAGTCGGTGGACACGCATAGACCCTCGGGAAGCAACAATCGTGCCCCGACTGTGGTCACGCCAGGCCGACAAGGGCGGGGATCATCATCGCCGCCCCGCTCATGAGAGGCACCGTGAAGTTGTCGTTGAGATCGAGCGGCAGCGCCTCGGTGGCTGCCGCGACGAACGCGCCGAACAGGTACTGGGCGGGCAAGATCGGCACCAGAAACGACCAGCCGAAGCCCGCCGCGGCACATACGGCGAAGAAGGTGAGCGACCCCTCGAGGCTGCGCGTGAACAGGCGGTGCCGGCCATGCTCGAGGCCGGCGAGTTTTGCCGCGAGATCACCGAAGGTCACGAAGATCAGTGCTGTAGTGGCTATCGGCTGGGGGAATAGCAAGATGGTCAGGAACGTCCCAAGGAGGAAGAGCGAGGCCGAGGTGAAGGTGTGCTCCTCGTTGGGACGGTAGAAGAATGCGAGCTTGCGGAAGATGGCGATGTTGAAGCGACGCCAGAGCAACCGGGAGGCGTCGACGGTCACGAAGACGAGCGCGACCGCGCCGACGAGCGCGAGCAGTGCGGTACGCGGCACGAAGAGATAGAGCACGGGAAACGCGAGCGCGCCCGGGCGCAGTAGGACGCGGACGTCACGGAAGGCGGCCCTGGTCTCCGCGCGGAGTCGGAACAGCTTCTCCCGGCGCACCCGACCGATGTTGTATGCCCACACATAGCCGACGATAATGCCCATGAACACCGTGAATGCGAGGGACGTGCTCCGCAGCACCACGTCGAGATAGGCCATCGGTAGAACGATCGCGTCAGGCGCGGCGCGGTCCCGGAACACCCACCACAACACGAGGAACAGGCTGAAGAAGATGGCGCCGTCAAGGGCGGGCAGATGGCCCTGCCATACGGCGTATCCGAGCCCGAAGATGAGCAGCCCGCTCGCGGTGGCGAATCCCCTTCCGCCGCGGAACCCCATGTAGAACGGGAATCTGTGCCCGAGGAATGCAGTGAGTCCGGCGCCGTAGGCAGCCCACTCGCTCGCGCCAAGCGCAAATGCGACAGCCACGGCGACCGGGCCCTTGAGCATGTCGTAGGCTGCGGTCATATAGCCGGGACCTCGGCCGAGCGTCTGCATCGCATTAGTGGCTCCGGGGTTCCCGTCGCCGGTGGTGCGCAGGTCGATGCCGCGCGCCCTGCCGATGAGATACGCCGGCAGGACCGCACCGAGCAGATAGCCGATGGCGAGGGCGAGCAGATCGTTCACGCTATCGCCTCCTCATCTGTGGGTACCCGGGTGGTGAGGCGCTCACGCGCCAATGGGCTCGTCCTCGGATAGAATGCCGTCAGCAAGCACAGTCGCCACCCTGACGAGAGGGGTTGCCGTGGAGCCGGTCAGGATCATCCCGTGCCTGGACATGAAGGACGGTCGTGTCGTCAAAGGCGTCCACTTCGTGGAGTTGCGAGACGCCGGCGATCCGGTCGAGAACGCCGCCTTCTACCGCGAGGCAGGAGCAGACGAGGTCGCGATGTTGGACATCGCTGCGACGGTCGAGGGCCGCAAGACCCGGCTGGAGTGGGCGCGAGCGGTCGCCGAGGCGCTCGGGGAGGTCCCGTTGACGGTAGGGGGCGGGATCAACGAGCTCTCCGACATCGAGGCCCTCTTCAACGTGGGAGTGGGCAAGGTTTCGATGAACAGCGCGGCAGTCGCACGACCCGAGCTCGTACGCGAGGCGGCCGACACGTACGGCGCCGCCCGCGTTATCGTCGCCATCGACGGTCGGCGCAATCCCGAGATGGGCTCGGGCTTCGAGGTTGTCGTCAGCGGTGGGCAGCGGCCGACCGGTCTGGACTGCGTCGAGTGGGCTCGCCGCTGTGAGGAGCTCGGCGCAGGTGAGATCCTGCCGACGAGTATGGACGGCGACGGGACGCTTGCCGGATACGACATCCCCTTCACGCGCGCGATCGCCGAGGCTGTGTCCCTTCCCGTCATCGCCTCCGGAGGTGCGGGCACGCTCGAACACTTCTACGAGGGTGTCGTCGAGGGCAGGGCGTCCGCACTCCTGGCAGCTTCGGTGTTCCACTTCCGCACGTTCAGCGTGGGAGAAGTGAAGGAGTACCTCGCCGGACGGGGCATCCCCGTCAGGCAGTAGTGATCGCAGGCAGCGGCACGGATGCGTCGGGTACACTCGTGATGGATCCACTCGTGAGATCGATGGCAGATCGGGCGCAGATGGAAGTGGTACGTCCGCATGACGAAGGCGGATCAGACTCGCCGGGCACGGACGCGTCCGCCCCGTGGCATGAGGCGGATGACGCCCGCGTTCTCGAGTTGCTTCTCGCCCTGGTCTCAGAAGGACCGCCCTCAGACGAACTCCCTGCGCGAGCGTTGGATCGCGTCGTCGAACTGCTGGGTCTGAGCGGGGCGACACTCTCGCTCGTGTTCGAGCACGACGACACGCTCCAGCTCGAGCCGGTAGCCTCGGTCGGTGCACACGCTGCGTTCGCGCGCGACATGTCCGCGCGTCCGCTCGAAACCCTGGCGGATGTGGCGACCGCCGTTGCCGAGGGCACGCCTGTCTTCGTCGTCGACAGCCACGGTCCGGCCACCACTCCGGCATCCAAGACCGGTGTCGGCCGCTGGCGCTCTACCATCTCGGCTCACGCCACGGGTGTGCTTCCGGTGCGAGCGTGGGGCAGGACTCTCGGGGTGCTCACGGTGGAGTGGCCGGGCTCCCGGCCCCTCGAGACGCGCGAGCGCAAGCTGCTGGAGTCGGTGGCGGGGGTTCTCGGAGTCATGCTCGACCGGATGGAGCGCACCGCGTCTCTCGCCGCCGAAGACGAGCTCGACGCGGTTGAGAGCGCTACCGATACGGAGTTCGTCTACGGTGTCACGGCCGAGGGGGTCGTGGTCCCGCTATCCGGTGGCGCAGCCGAGGGTCTGGAAACGGCGCTGACGGTGTCTGTCGCTGCGAGGACGGCGCCATCAGAGGAGGCTCCTATCCGGGATGTTGTGTCGTTCGGCCCGCGCTCGCTGGCGTGTGTGGTCGGAGTGGCGGCGTCTCAAGGGGGCGATCCGGAAGCGGCTGCCGACAGCGCCGCCGCTACACTGCGTACCTACGCGTCCCAGAGAGTCTCTCCCGCCGATGCACTCGTCTACCTCGGTCACGCGCTGCGCGCGACCGGTCCCGAGGACTCGCGGGTCTCCGTGCTCGCCTGCTCGGCCGACCTCAGCGGAGCCGCGATCCGCATCACCTTCTCGACGGCGGGTGCGGTCTTGTCGGCGCTCTGCTCGCCCGGCGGCAGGCTCGAAGTGCGGTTGTCGGATCGTCCCGCGCTCGGTAGGGCGAGCGTGAAGCCCGCCGCAGAGCGGCACATGCTCCTCCTGCCCGGTGATGCCGTGGTGTTCGCGAGTGGTCAGGTCGCCCCGATGGACACAGCCGAAGGGCGGGCGACGCTTCGCAGAGCGCTCGAGGAGGCACGAGGCGATGGCATGAAGGCCGCGCGCGCGATACTCGGCGGCTTCCCGGAGGGGAACCGTGCGGCGGCGGTGGCCGTCATCGAGGTGACTGAGCGCCCGGAGGCAACGTGACGAGCGCGCGAATCCGCGGTGAGGGTAAGATAGTAGTCTGCGATTGACCACGATTGATGTCGGGGCGGCCCCGGGCTGTCCCGTAGGTATTGAGTGGATGGGCGGCCCCCCGAGCGCGGGAGGCAGCGCCTGATGAAAGGACAGACCCCATGAAGCATGAGCGA
>Ga0114946_10003442_pt1 | contig 10664 bp, 9 predicted proteins | sample WalLakDeSediment_FD_88676 | JGI IMG/M metagenome (GOLD analysis project Ga0114946, IMG submission 88676) | Lake sediment microbial communities from Walker lake, Nevada to study Microbial Dark Matter (Phase II) - Walker Lake 11/02/13 Deep Sediment | ecosystem: Environmental > Aquatic > Freshwater...
GTAAAGATGGAGAACGGTGCTGTGATGCAATACTCTGGAATGCAAATACAAACTAATCAAGTTCAACCGTAATGACAAAGAAAGAGTTTATAGATTTCTTCAGGGCTACGTTGCCCAGGATAGATAAGACTGGGAAGTATCATTCCAACGTCGTTGCTCATGCAATAGAGAGGGCTGTTAATAATGTGTTATGTGATTTATATTTAAGGTTTCCTGAGTTAGCTGACCCGTACATGAAGGAGTACACTGCTGTTGCTAAGGCGCAGAATGCTGCCACGGGGTTATGGGAGGCTACGATTCCTGTTTCTTATATACCTATTCCCGTTGTTGGCAGTGGTGTTCGGGAGGTTGCTCTTGAGGATGATACCTCGTTAACATTTGTACCAGCCCGTTATGATGATATTATGAGAACGAAAGATTTAACCATGAACTATTTAAGTCCTATGGTTAGTTATGCTGTGGCAGGGAATAAGTTAATCTTTTCTCACATGCCGTCTACATATTCGGCTGATAATTTAAGGTTAAGGGCATTGACTTCTTTTACTGATTACGCAGACACGGATGAGTTTATTGTTCCTTACGGTCAGGATATTTCTATTACGCAGAATGTTTACCAGATACTGGGGATAATAGCCCCTATTGATTTATTAACTAATAACGCAGACGGTGGCAGAGGTTAGCGGACTTACTACGGTAGACAAGCTTGTTCGTAAGCTTCTCTTTACAAAAGGGAGGGGTAATGAAGATTATTTGCAGTACCTTGCTATCATTTCTGACGGGGTACAGGATTTGAATTTTCATCATTTAGGATTGGTCAAGAGTTCTGTTGTTGGTGTTTCTAATGGTGCTGTTGCTTATCCTTATGACTATGTTAATTATGTTTCTTTGAGTGTTGATAATGGTCGGGGTAGGATGTGGACTTTTACAAGGGATGATAAGATACTTCCATTAACAGAATCCTTTGTTGACGAGAGTGTTTATTTGGGTGCTTATGGGGGAGATGACTACATTTCGTATAGTGATGATTTTTATATAGGTTATGAATAATTACTGTTATGGGGGTGATAAAAAAATTAATTGCGTTTATTGTTAAATATTTAAAGAATATATTTATGGCTAAGAAAATTTTATTTTCGCAGGACTTAGTTACCGACCTTGACGGATACAGGCTTGCTGTCGGTAAAAACACGGAGGAAGACACTAAGAATGCCCTTCCTTCATTATTCGTCATCAAAGATGTTGACACCGTGAACTTCTCTGTTGATATTAAAGACTCTGTTAGCGGAGCTGTTATAGGCACCGCCTTTGGGAGTGCTATAGGGAATTTCTGTAATTTAAAGATTTTTGTTACAGGGGGCCATGCGGATAATAGTGGGGTAATACTATTGCCGTTTAAGCAACTGGACGGTAGTCAGGTAGATAATGATGTTGCTGTTTTTGATTATTGGGACAATGTTAATGATGCTGATGTGTATAGGTTTGACACCAACGGCTCCGACGAAATTGTTTTTCACCATGATAATGCCGGTAAGGGGTATGTAGCGGCGAGTCGGTGTAGTATAGATACAATATTAACTTTCCCTTATGAGAGCGTAGAATAATGGCCGAGGTAAGTGGTCTTATAACATTAGACGCTTTAGTGCGTAAAATTCTGGTGAAAAAGAAACGCGGGAATGATATGTACAATCGTTATTTGCAGATAATGACTGATTGTATGCAGCATTTAAACTTTCATTATTTAGGCGCGGTCAAGACCACGGCTCTTGAGGTCAATCAATTAAACAAAACAGTTACCTATCCTGATGATTACGTTAATTACGTATCGTTAAGTATTGATGATGGTAAAGGAAGGATGTGGGCATTTATAAAGGATGGCGAATTATTAATTACATAAAGTTATGTCGGAGATAGATAGCGATTACATAGTAAGCGGTACCTACGGTACACGTGGTGGTTCAAACCCTTACAGGTTTAAGCCTGATGATAAGACCAGGAAGTTTTATCTTGACGGGAGGATACCTGATGAGGTAATACTTACCTATATATCTACTGGCATAGATGATGCCACAACTAACTATATCCCTGTTTACATGGAGAGGGTGCTAGAGAAGTATCTAGACTGGCAGTTAGCCATGAATGACCCTCAATCTCATTTAGGTTATAGGGATATGTGTAAGAGGGATTATATGGATGCTTTGCGTGAGGTTAAGAAGTTTAAAGCCCCCACGTTTGGTGAGGTGAAAGATACGATATTAAAAACCATGTCGCAGTCAATACGTAGAAGATAATGGGACAGAAGATTAAAGATCAGATAATATTTGCAGGTTCAGGTCTTGACACAGATTCTGACAACAGGTATATAGCTAAAGGCGATACTGATGTCAGGTACAATCTTATTCCGTCTGCTGACGGACAGCAGTATGTTTTGCATTCCGTTCCTGGAGATGTTACCAAGTCTCATGCGTTTTCTTTTCCGGGGGTTACGTTACAGAACCCTCAAGTTGTAGGGGGGTGTGTAGATGCCTCAAATGATATGCACTATTACTTTATATGTGATGATGCTGGTGTTCAGTACATATTAAGATACAACGTATACGATGATATTGTTGAGAGGGTGTTGCCTCCTGTTGCTGGTAACGAATGGAATAATTTAGGTTTAACAAAGGGCATCATCATTCATGATGCTTTTGTGTTAGATAACTATTTGTTTTGGAATCCTATAAGTTCTTCACCAAGAATGCTTGACATTCCTATGGCGTTGAACTTTGTTGATTATATAGACTGGATTCCAAAAGCATCTTATGATGCTGGTGACAAGTTTTATTATAAAGGAAAGATTTATGAAGTGGTTAGTGACACTACCCTGCATAATGATTTGATTGAGGAAATAGAGGGTACTGGCTCACCGCTTCTTGATTCTATTGCGATTGTTAGCGCGGAGGTTACTGACGGTGATAGGGACGAGATATTACTAACGTTTGATGATGATCTTAATGAATATGCCTATCCTTCTCCGAGTGCGTTTACTGTTACAGGGAATACCGTTACAGGGGTAAGTGTTAGTGGTGATAAAGTTACGCTTACTCTTGCGGGTGAATATTTATACACAAGCGTTATCGTTGTTTCTTATGTTGTACCATCCATTAACCAGTTGACAGGTCTGGTTGGTGGCACTCCTGTTTTGGCTTTTAGTGACTTTTCGGTAACGAATAATATAGCAGCACCATCTCCCGTGTTGGTTACTGCTGTTATAGAGAATGACGCTCCCTCTGATGTCGTCTTGACTTTTGATATGATTTTTGACGATGAGGCATCTACTGAGGAGGAGGCATGGACGTTAAGCTCCCCGACAAAAACTATTTCGGGTGCAATAGTTTCAGGAAACCAGGTGACACTTACTGTAACGGTTCCGTACACAAGTGATGACACCGACCCTTCAGGTAATTACGATGGCACTAGCGATTTGTATAGTGTAGAGGGTGGGTATGTTATGCCTATTGTCCCGTTCTGGATAGAGAATATGATACACGCGTTATTTGATTTATCGGTGTATGGGAGTATAGATATGCTAACGGAATTTGGTGGTCAGTACTCAGGCACATACAATATAAATATAGTTAATAATGATGTATCTTCTTTCTATGGAGATTTCAGAATGAGGTTTAGGGGTTATGTAGGTTCAGGGTCAAGTACTACTGATTACTTTTATCAGACAGGCGTCCCTTACACGGTGGAGGAGGTAGAGGATTATGTTACTGTGTCTTTGAACTCTGGTGATCCTCCTCCTTCAAATATAAACTTAGATAAAGAATATAGCATAACGCTTTGGTATAGGGTTGATGGTACTAACGGGTGGGCCCCTTTAGATCAAAGGGTTTGGAACATGGGTCTATAAAATTGTAAGATATGGCAGCATTATTAATAGATACTGGCGAGAGGTATTATAATTATACCGATTACGCAGGGGTTAGTGTAAGCATGGCTGACAGGGCGTTTTATAACTATGCTATACAGCCAATCTTTCCGCCCAAGTTTCAGTACCATAGTGACACGGATAAAAACTTTAACAACTTAAAGAATCTTGTTTTCCAGTTTGCTTACAGGTATGTTTACCATGATGGTAGAAGGAGCGTCTATTCTCCTTATAGTGGTGTGGCTTATGATTTTGCCGGTGAGGATGTTGTAGGTGAGGCACTGAACTCTGTAACTACTAATAACAAGATTGTGTTATATGTTACTCCCCCTGTGTTCTCTAATGAGCTTGATAAGATAGAATTTGTGTGTCGTAAACCAGCCCTTATTGAAGGTGCTGTTGAGTGGGGGTTATGGGAGAATATTGGAAGCCTAAAGGCTGACGAATTATCTCAGCAGGGCTTAAAGGAGTTTGCTTTCTATAATGATGTTGTTACTGTTATAGCTGACCAAGATGCTGTTGCCAAGTCGTATGATTATCTTCCTATAAAGGCTGATGCTCAGGAGGCTTTATTAAATAACAGGGTTGCTTATGGAGGGATAACGGAAGGTTACGACACGTTAATTCCAGACGTTACTTTGACGGAAGAGTTCTTGGAGATAGATACGCTTGCTTATGGTGACCCTGAGGGTCCTTATGATGTTGAGGACTTGCGTATAGATAAGTTTGATCTTATGGATAGTGGTCTTGATAGTGTTTATTACAAAGTGATAAACATAGATTCATTACCTGACCCTGGCAGTGCAGTTGTGGTAAGTATAAACTCTAAGGTTGTTACACATTTGGTTGATGGTGGCGACACCATGGCTACTATAGCGACATCATTGATAGCTAAGCTGATTGTTGCTGGGTTTTACTCGGTAGATAAGGATGCTCCTGAAATTACCGATTACGGGACAACATGGCCAAACGATGCTGTATTTGTTTATAACGGACTTATTTCTAACGGTAATAATTGGAACTACCCTGTAGTAACTTTATTAACCGCTCAGATATACAGCTCCCCAGACACGTTCTTTAGCAAGAACGGAGGGTTTAAATCTGGTGCATTGCACCCGTTCTGTTTATATTATTATGATGAGTTGGGTAGGAGAAGCGAGCCTGTTGTGTCAGACGACTTGAATCTGTACCTTCCTTTTATTACTGAGCAGACGATAACCACCGCAGGTGCTATATATAAATATAATGTTAATTGGGCCATAAGCCATAAGCCACCTTCATGGGCTAGGTACTGGGGGTTTGGTTATGCAGGCAACACGAGTGTAAGTTCTTTTGTTCAGTACTCTATTGTAAGTGCTGTTGTTGATGTTGATGGGAACTTTGTAAAGATAGGCATTAAGTCCTTGCAGGATATTACCACTAATTCAGAAGCGAAATATACGGCTATTCCTAACACTAACATTCCCCCTTACGAGTTTGAGAAGGGGGATAGGATTAGGTTTATTACACCGAAAACAGCAGACCCTGATGATGATGATGAAATACAAGCTCCTTTTGATGAGTATTATGATTACGAGATTGTTGATTATGATGATGATGCTAAAGAGATATTTATTGCTAAGTTTGACTTAGGATCAGACCCTGATGAGATAGACCTTGGGCCGGGAAGCGTAGTAGAGATTTACACCCCACTTAAAAGGGATGCTAACACTAGGTATTTTGAGACAGGTGATATTCATGAGGTTCTTATAGACGGTGATGGTGAGCCTTATCATACTGGCGACTTTGGTAGTACAGACCAGTCTTACGGGGTAAGCCCTGTTTCGGCCACAGGCAAGCTAACCTCAGGTGATGTTTATCATTTTCTAAGACTGTTCTCTTATCAGATTACTTCTAATGCTGATTACTACCCGATAGAGAGTTTCTCTGCGTCAGACTTTTATGATTCTCATGTATGGGGGAAAGGTAAGATAGGTGCTGTTTTCGGAATAGGGCAGAAGAAGCTTAATAACATAAGACACTCAGACCAGCTTATACAGGATACAAAGATAAATGGGCTAAGCTCTTTTCAGGAGGACAACGTAGTTGCTATCAACCGTAAGTATGGAAACATAACCGCTATGCGGGAGATTGGGTATACCTTAAAGGTGTTACAGGAATCCAACAATGTAAGTATAGGGGTGGGCAGGACAGAGTATGATGATATTGCCGGTAACTCTACTACCGTAGCTAGCGATAAGGTTCTTGGTGCGCAGAGAATATCTGTGTCGGGATGGGGATGTGTCAACCCTGAGTCCGTCTTGAAGGTAGGTCATAAGCTCTATTGGTTTGATGCTTTACGTGGGTGTATGATTCGTGATGCTGGTGGTGGTGCATTCCCCATAAGCGGAAGGTTTGTAACCCCCGATGGTAGTGGTGACTACAAGATGGAGAAATACTTTCAGGATAAAGCTCAACTTGTAAGAGATGGTTATTATAAGGTTTTAACAGGTTGGCATGAAAGTTCTAAGTTGTTATTTGTTTACTTCCAGCACATTGATGATAGTGAGTATGTAGGTTATGATGGGGGGATGCATCTTTCTTACGAGAACGAGCCTTACATTTCCTTTAATGGTGTTGCTGCGGGGGATGCTTTGATAGCTTTCCATGAGCCGTCTAACAGGTGGGTATCTGAGATACACTGGTATGGTGTTGATTACATCTCTTCAGGAGGAACGAGCTTGGTTTACTTTATTGATGACAAGGTTCATGTTTACGCTCATGAGAATGCTGATGATAATACTTTTGATGGTGCAACCTATAGCTGTGGCACTGATGTGTATTCTTCTGAGGCTAACTTTGCTGATAAGATATTCCATGCTATATCTGTTCACTCTAATGTCAAGCCAAGGATAGAGAATGTTGTTGTTTATACTGAGCAGGTTAAGGGCGGGATGATGATAAGCAAGATATTCTATAAGCTTATAAACAAGATAGAGGGAGTATTCAGAAGTGCGTTCCTTCGTAACGGGTTACATAACGGTACGGTTAGGAAGGGTAAGTTATTTAATGGTGACCTCTTGAGGGGTAAAGTATTAAAATCATCTATTTCTTTTCACGGTGACAAGGATGGTTCTTCTATAAGAAGCGGGGTAAACATTTATAAAGTTGATTATGAATGTGAAAGTAGTGATTATTGAGAAAATGAGTACATTTGTAAAAAGATAAGATATGAGTATAGCTTTATTGGCCAGCTTAGCTGGTCAGGGTATGCAGATGTTAGGTGGCTTAGGTAAGATGGCTATCGGTACTGCGCAGATGATGAAGGCGAAAAGGCCTTCTGATATTAAGTATGAGATACCCTCTGGTTTCATGGATTATCTTTCACGTGCTGATATGCTAGCTAGAGAGGGTATGCCTGGCGAGGGTGCTATGCGTGACAGGATAGGTGCGCAGGTATCTGGTGCTGTGGGTGAGATAGGAAGGGCTGCTGATAGTTCTACTGGTGCATTAGGTGCTTTGCAGAATATCTATGGCAAGAGCATGGAGGCGGTAAATGATTTAAGTATTCGTGGTGCTGAGTTTCGCAGGAGGGCGCAGGAGACGGCTATGGGTGCGCAGAAAGAGCATGCCATGTATCAGGATAAGTCGTGGGAGTATAATGTTAATATACCTTACCAGCGAAGGATGAATGAGTACCATGCGCAGAAGCGGTCAGGCATGCAGAATATATGGGGAGGGTTAGATGCTTTTGGTGCAGGTTCTACTAATGCGGGTTCAGGTATGTCGCAACAGAGTCAGATGGATAAGCTGATAGAAGCTATTAAAGGGATAGGTGTTGGGGGCGGGGAATGATAGAAGTATCTTTAGCGGCAAGTATTAGGCTTGCTATCGAGCCTCCTGAGCGTTAAAACATGAAAGTAATGGTAAGCATCCACTATAAAATGATAGCCCTTATAACGGGCTTAAAACACATAATAAAGACAGACTATGTTGCCTATTAACAATTTCTATACAGGACAGGGTACTGAGATGATAGTGCCTGACCTTGGTAAGACGGAGGCTGCTGCCATAAGCGCACAGGAGAAGCAGCAGGAAATGATGAAGATTAAGTTTAATGAGGCACTGCGTCAGAGGAAAGAGCTGTTGGAGGCTGGTGATGTTGATGTGGTGGATTTGATGGTGGAGAAGATGACTAAGATGCAGTCTGAGAAAATATCTGAATTTGAAAATGATATAAAGAAAAGATATGCTGACAGGAAGGGCGTGTTGTCTGACCCTGATTTGATAGATATAAAATCAAAGTCTAACCAGTTAAGGTCTTGGCAGAATAATGTAATGTCTTCTCAGCAAGCGTATTTAAAAGATGAGGCTGAGTTTAGGAAGAATCCCTATGATTATGATGCTGATGCATGGAACGATGCTAGGGCTGGGTTCTATGAAACTGGGCGGTATACGCCTGGTCTTCAGTTAGCCCCCATTGATGCTGATGCTATTATCGTTAAGTCTATTAAGGCTGGGGGCGCATTTCAGACTATATCAGACGAGACGCGTACTACGGTCAATAACGTTACTGACGTTAGAAGGATGCAGGGGTATAAGGTTACTCCTGAGAACGTGGCTGAATTAAGTGATAGGCATTTGTCTTTACATCCAGGGTATCAATCACAGCGAATAAAAGAGTATCTTGAGTTGCCTGAATCTGAGAGGGAAAGGTATGTCCAAATGAGTGAAGGCACGGGCGACAACCCCATTCAGTTATATGATAGGGATAGAATAGAAAACGTATCCCGAAAGCTTGGTGGTGTTATGTTTAAAGGGTCTACCGATGATGATTACGGTGGGAAGGGGAGTACATACGCCTTTGGTAATGTAGGGGAATCGCCTCAGTTTACTGACATTAAAAACCAAGAAGGGATAACCGTATACACTGGTGATGTAGAACACGACCCCGTTCCTATTTCAAAGACTTCTGTTTTAGAGGCAAGTGACGGCCTTGATGTACGGCAACTTCCATCAAGCATGAGGGCAGTACCCGCGTTTATAACTGAAAATTACGTTGAGTGGCAGATAGACAACGCATCTAAAGATGTTAAGGTTTATGATGTTGATGCTTCTGGTGGGGTAACGAAATACTTTCCTGATGATGGGTATACGGGTCTTTGGGCTGCAAAGAAAGATAAAGAGCCGCATACACATACAGAAAGATTAACATCGCCTACTGGCGACAGGTACTATCAGGTATACAAAACTCCTCCTAAGATATTCATAAAAACTCCTTTAACAGGATTTGAGCAGAGCATCAAGCTGTTTGTTCCTGATATTGAATCGGCGTTCCCTAACAGGGTAAAGACTGCTCCGGCTTCAAAGTACGTGTATATTGATGGTAGGCTTGTAAAATAACAGATATTAATTAAGTATCGTATAAAATGGAAGATAAATTAAGATTGTTTTGGGAAGATATAAAGAGTCAGAATCTTATCGAAGGTTTTCCTGACTATGATACTTTTGCAAAGCAAATGCAGGATGAGGAAACCTTTAACGGTTTCCATGAAGACTTATCGTCTTTAATAGGTGGTCTTCCAGATGCACAAACCCTTCGTACTGATTTGGGTTTAAAAAAAAAAGACCCTTCGCCCGAAGGGTTTATGGAGAAATACAAAGATGTATTGCCTTCTGCACCCGCAGAACCTTCACAATCTGTATCGGAATTTCCTGAGGTTAATCCGTGGTTAGATATACGCACAGAGCCTAAGCCTCCTTCACCAGAAGAACTTCCTGAGGAAGAGAAAGAGTTTGTTTCCCTTCAAGACGACCCCTCTTTAAAAGAGTGGCGTAATAAGCTAGACCTTACTGGCAGGATAGATAGTTTAATAAACACTTTACCTGACGGTGTATACGCACCTCCTGACGATTTATCCCCTACAGAAAAGATGAAGTTCTGGGAGAGGAGCGTTCAAAAGAAGTTTGCTTCTGACGAGAATTATAAAGCCTACCTTGATTACATCGTTATAAAAGACCAAGAGAAAGAAGCTGTTGTGGGCAAATACACCGCAAGAGAATATCTTTCAGAACTTGGTATAATCAGCAAGGATACGGATGATGTTGATTTGGATATTAAGTTAGATGAAAAGTTAACAGAAGAATCCTTTAGCGAACTGTTTGATTCTTACCCTCAGTTAGAAGCTGCCAAGAAGGAGAGGGAAGGCGGCTACAACGTCAACTCCGCTAATTACATTGGTGCTAGTGCTATTATAGGTAGCGGATTCGGAAGACTTGGTATGTTATACAAGGCTGTTGGGGAGTATATTTTAGCGGCAACTGGTGGACAGATGGTGGGTGACACATGGTCGCCCATGCCTTATCAATATTATGAAAATGAGGGGGTATCTGATCCTAAGCCTATAATGGAAACTTATCGCGGGGATGTTGAAGAGCTTAAAAGCTATCTGTCACAAAGAGATGCTTCGTGGTGGGAGAACCTTGCTGGTGGTGTGTTGGGTATAGCATTAGACACTCCCATGTTTGGTCTTGGAGGTAAGATGGCTATGGCCGCTCCAAGCGTGGCTACTACCGCTAGGTTTACCAAAGGCTTGTTTATGGCTGGCGGTGCTACAGAGAAGGTTGCTGAGGCTGCTGTAAAGAAAGGGTTCTGGACTATGGCCAGGGTAGGCTCTGCCAGAACAGGAGGAGCGTTAGGTCTTCATGCAGGAGCGTTAGATGTGTTGACCCAGATGGGAGATAAACCTATGAACGAATTTCTGGCAGGCGA
>Ga0114946_10003443_pt1 | contig 10664 bp, 8 predicted proteins | sample WalLakDeSediment_FD_88676 | JGI IMG/M metagenome (GOLD analysis project Ga0114946, IMG submission 88676) | Lake sediment microbial communities from Walker lake, Nevada to study Microbial Dark Matter (Phase II) - Walker Lake 11/02/13 Deep Sediment | ecosystem: Environmental > Aquatic > Freshwater...
CGGTACAACTGCGTTTCGGCTCCTAGCCCTCGACGAAAATTCCGGCGCGAGGCGCCACGAGGACTTCCACCACGGGCTGCTAGGGGATCGCCGGCACGTCGTAGATCGGCTTGACGTCGGCGCCGCCGGTGTACGCATAGGACCCAGCGGGTCCGTAGCCGTAGGCCGTGAGGCCGAAGTTGGTGTCGCCTTGGATCAGGTGCGCGCCAGCTTCGACCGGGCAGGTGATCGACCAGTACTCGACGCCGTTTAGCTCCCCGACCACGTCCTGCTCGCAGTCCGAGGGCAGCGGGCCGCCGTTGAGGGAGAAGTTTCCGACCGAGGTCCCGTCGCCGCCAAACCCGTAGGGGGTCGAGATCACGAAGTAGTTGCGGGTCCACGTCGGCGGGGTCAGGAACACGTAGCGATCGCGGTACTGATCGATGGCCGGGAAGTAGGTCAACGAGGGGTCGCCGATGAACGCGACGGTGTAGGTCTGGCTGACGAGGATCTGCGCGACCATGATCGGCGTGGTCGACTCGACGATGATGTCGGTCTGCGTCCAGGTCTCGTACATCTCGCCAGGCTGGAGGGTGAAGCTGTCGTGCGGCGGCGCGAGGCTGGTGGTCACGGTCGCGGGCTCGGCCACGGCCATGAACCGGAGGATGTCGGGCTCGACCCACCCGCCGTTGCTGCGCACGGGGCTGTGGGTGACCACGAATTGGCTGCCGAGCGAGCTCGCCGGGAACACCTGCTCTTCGATGTGATCGGTGCAGCACAGGCTGCTGTCTTGATCCCAGCCGGGCGGGGTCGGGATCCCGGCGGGCGCGTAGCTCGGAGCGATCGCCCGCTCACCGGTGGAGAACACCGCGACCGGCTTGTTCGACTCGACCACGGTCCCGGTCATGTCGCCGGGGATCCCCGTGCTCGCGATGTTGACGATCTCCCAGGCGTTGAGCTGCACGGTGAGCTCGTCGCCCGGCTGCGCCGTGGGGATCGAGATCATGTCCGAGGCGGTCGTGGTGCCCGGGCGGATCTTGACGGTGGTCCCGTCTTGCGTGCCGATCACGGCGACCGAGGAGCGATCGGGCACGCCCGCGAAGGGGATCGGCGCGATCGGGTTGGCGGTCGAATAGCCGATCACCCGGTGGATCGTGCCGAGCCCCGAGCTTGGCAGGAGCAAGGACGCGTCGTTGCTAAAGTCGTTGGTGAAGGTGTTGAATTGGTAGACGACGATCGGCGCGGTGGCGGTGATCCGAAACCCGTTGTTGGTCTTGGCCGTGCCGGTCGGGCCGGGCGGCTCGGGGGTCTCGGGGGTCCAGCCGGTGATCTCGGCCCGGGGCAGCTGCACGGTCTTGGGCAGGCCCGCGGGGATCGTGCTCTGGTGGAGGACCACGAGGTTGGGCGGCTCACCGAGGCCAGCGATGTTGCGCTCGATGATCACGTCGGCCGGGGTCTGCCCGGCGTTGGCGAGCACGACCCCCCAGGGCTCCTTGGAGGCGTCATCGAGGCCGCGGGTGTTGGGCAGATCGGCGGCCCAAAATTCGCAACCGATGTTCGAAGGGGTGTCGCCGGCGATCGTGCAGGCGTTGGCGCAGGTCCCCGAGCTGCAGACCTCGGCGGCCTCCGAGTCGCAGTCTTCGACGCGCTCGCCGGGCTCGCCGTTGTCGTCGCAAAGGTGGACCGAGTTGCCGACGCACATCGACTCGCCCGGGAAGCAAGGCAGGCAGCCCTTGTCGGGGACGCAGCGCAGATCCAGCTCGTAGCAGTCGATCGGCGCCCCGACCCCGCCGCCCGAGCACGGGTAAAATTCCGCGCCGTCGCAGTAGCCACATTGCTCGGCGCCGGTCTCAGCCGCTTCGTCGCCGTCGCCGTCGCCGCTTTGCTCGCTGGTCCCGTCGCCGCTGGTGAAGATGCTGCCAGCCTCGTCGCCCCGGCAAGCCGTGAGCTGGGTGCACGCGCCAACCGCGAGCAAGGCCGCGAACAGGGCTGGAGGGAGCGCGCGGGGGTCGGACGTGCAAACCATGGCCGGCTTTTACCACGGCCCCGACCGCTCAAACGGCGAGTTTACTCTCGCGCCTACTGCTGCTCGTAGGTCTGGTACGGCCCGAGCTCGATCGCGGTCTTCCCGATCGAGCGCATCATCTTGCCGCCCGAGCTCTTCGAGCCGGGCTCGTCGAGGCCAAACTCGAGGTAGCGCGCGGACGTCCCGATCTCGTTGACGGTCGCGTCCACGCCGATCCACTCGCCCAGCCAGATCTCGGCCCACGCGTGGTAGCCCGCGACCCCGCTGCCGTCGCGGTCCGAGGCCAGCACGATCCCATCGACGGCCCGGGCCGGGATCCCGGCGGCGCGCATCAAGGCGACGACCAAGACCGCGTGCTCGGTGCAGTCGCCCGCGGCGTTGTCGAGGACCTCGGTCGCGGTCGCGCTGCCGCGCGCGCCGGCTTGCTTGTCGACGTTCATGAACACGGACTCGACGATCCGCGCCGCGACGATCATCGAGTCCTTCTCGGTGCCCATGAGCTTGCGGGCCTCGGCGATGATCTTGGGGTTGTCCGATTGAGCGGAGGCGGTCGGCCCGAGGTAGCGGCGAACCTCGGGATCGGTGACCGTCAAGGGCAGACTTGGAACGACGTAGCCCCTGCCGGGGAGGGTCGAGAGCAAGACCATTTTGTAGCGCGCGCCGTCACGCACGACCGTGTGATAATGGCTGTCTTCCCACAGGGTCGGGGCGTCGGGGTCGTCGCCCTCGACGGTGACGGTGATCTCTTGCTTGGCCAGCTCCCACCAGCGGCTGGTGGTCTTGCCAGTGACCGGGAGCTCGGCGTTGATCCGCCCAGCCCCGTCGCCGCCGAGGGTCGGTGGTTCGCTGACCAAGGTCGCGACGAAGGTGCCGGCGGCGTCGAGCTTGAGCGGGTTCATGTCGTGATCGGCGATCACGTCGATGACCGTGCCGTCCTCCTCTTTGACGCGCAGCACGTAGGCGGGGATCGATTCGCCGGCGTGGACATAGTCGGTGACGCCGGTCAGCGTGACCTCGATCGGCTCGAACCGCTCGCGCCGCGGGTCAAAGCTCGAGAACCGGCGGGTGGCCGGCTGGCCGGTCCGCTTCCACTCGGCGATCAGCTCGAAATCGACGGCCAACGAGCTGCGGTAATCGTCGGGGAGCGTGAACCGCTTGGCCTGGTCCGCGCGACCGGGGCCCGAATAGTGGCTAATGACCTCATTGTCCTCGAAGGTCAGCGTGCGGGTGATCGTGATGCCCGCTTCACGCTCGATCTTGGTCTCGGACACGAGCTTGCGATCGGGGTCGTACACGCTCACGGTCTCGGTCGTGCTCGAGAACGCCGCGTCGTCGCCCCCGCCCTCGCGGATCAGCGAGAAGGTCGTGAACTCGTGGCTGGTCCAGGTGCCGTCCGGCGCCTTCTCGAGCCGAGTCTGGACCATGCCGACGGTCTGGCCGGCCATCTCGACCGCGAGCATGCGCTCGACGACCTCGACGGCCGCGACCTCGCGCGGACCGGCGACCTCGGCGTCGCGCGCCGGGCTGCTCGCCGGCATCGACTGGCAGCCCCAAACGAGGGCGAGGGGGAGCAGCAAGGCGGCGAAGACGGGAGCTCGGGCGCGCACCGGCCTAAGGTGACAGCTCCCCGGCTCCGGGGCAATCGTTGGGGCTCGCCGCCCCGCCGCCGATCGAGTATGGTGGTGCCCATGGGCGAGCCAGCACGCCGCATGGACCGGGCGACCTACCTCGCGTTCGAGCGCGGCTCGGACGAGAAGCACGAGCTGTGGGACGGTGAGGTCTACGCAATGACTGGCGCCAGCCTCGCCCACAACCGGATCGTCAGGAACCTGATTCACCGGCTCGGCGCGGCGCTCGAGGGCTCGCCCTGCGAGGCGCTCCCCTCCGACATGCGCGTGCGCATCCCGTCACGCGAGCGCTACGTCTACCCCGACGTGACGATCGTGTGCGGTCCGCCGGAGCTCGAGGACGGGGCTGACGTGCTGCTCAACCCCCGCACGATCATCGAGGTGCTGTCCGCGTCGACGGCGGCCTTCGATCGTGGGCAAAAATTCGCGGGCTATCGCTCGATCCCCAGCCTCCACGAGGTGGTGTTCGTCAGCCAAGATGATCGACAGATCGAGTGCTACACCCGCCAAGCCGACCACTCGTGGCTGCTGCGGGAGTACCACGGTGACGACGCCCTCCCGCTGCAGGCCCTGGCTCAGCTCCTGCCGGTGAGCCAGATCTACGAGGGCGTGTCCTGAGCCTCACTCCGCGGCTGCGAGCCCACCCTCCTCGTCCCAGCCGGCTTCTTCGTCGAGCACCGCCAAGACGTCGACCTCGGGCTTGATCTTCTGGTAGAGCGTCGGAAACGCCCCATCGGCGCCGTATCGCTCGCGGACCTTGCGATAGAGGGTCAGGTCGAACATCTCCTCGAACTCGGCCTCGGTCATGAAGGTGTCGGCGTACAAAAATGGGAACCCGCGCACGCTCTGGGTGAAGGCCTCCATCTCGCGCATGGCGTGGACGGTCTTGAATTGCTCGCCGCGGGCGATCGGGCCGGGCACGCCGTAGACGCCGAGGTCGAAGTACATGGCGTGATCGGTCCCGGGCACGCGATCCTCGGCGGCCGGGTGGCGCAGCTGGCCGCTGCCCGGGCCGCGATCGTAGATCCGGCAGGGGTAGAGCAGGATCGGGTACATGTCGAACAATTCGTCGGACTTGTTGACGGCCCCAGCCATCGCGCTCATCGGCAGGGTGATGTCCTGAAACACCTGCATGGTGAAGGTCATCTTGCGCACGGCTGGGGTCGTCGAGAACTTCAAGAACGCGATGCGCGGGGGCATCATCCAGCCGAGCAGGGCCCGAAACGCCGGGTGATTGCCGCCGGGGATCATGTGCTCGACCACCCAAAAGATGCTGCGGTTGTGGCGGAGCAGATAGTGGCGCAGCGGGATGTACTCCTCGGCCTCGCCAGGCTCGCCGTCCTGATCCAAGAATTCGCGGACGTGCGTATAAAACCAGGGCTTGTACCACCGGCCGATCGCGTTGATCTTGGCGCGCTGCTCGGCGGTCGTGGGCTCGGCGAATGTGCCCTTCATGATCACGGCCCGCTCGCGCGAATAGACCGTGGCCTCAATGAAGTCCGGGGCGTCGGCGGCGTTGGCCAGCTCGCGCATCCGCGCGCAATACTCGGCCTGCGAGTTGGTTGATTCGTACTTCAGGTGGACGTGGGACTTGACCGGGATGATCTTCAGCTCGAGGCCGACGAGCAGGCCCAAGGTCCCGTGCGAGAACGGCAGGGCCCGAAACAGCTCGGGGTGCTGGTCCTGGGTGACGCGCAAGATCTCGCCCTTCGCGGTGACGACCTCGTAGGCGACCACGGTCTCGGACAGCAGCCCGACCTTGTGCGAGTGAGTGGTCATGCCCACGGCCATGGCCAGGCCGCCGAGCGTGGCCTCGGCGATCTCGAGGTTGACGGCGAGCATGAACCCGCGATCGATCAGGTAGCGCGTCGCTTGACCGACGGTCACGAACGGCTCGACGCGGATCGTCAGGCCGGACTCGTCGACCGCGAGGATGTCGCGGAGCTTGCCCATGCGGACCTGATGCCAGCGGTGCTTGGGCTCGAACCGCGTCGACAGGTTCATCCAGGTCTTGCGATCGGTGCACATCGGCCGGCGCTGCTCGGCCGGCTGCGCGGCCCAGCGCTGGACCTGCGCTTGGACCTCGCGGACCTTCTCGTCGTGGCGCTCGGGCGCGGCCCCGAGCAGGTCGTAGAGCTTGGCCCGCAAGCGCAGGGCGCCGTCGAACGCGAAGCCGACGGGCAGGCCGACGCCGACGAGGATCAGCGATCGATAGCGGGTCAGGAGATCTTTGGTGAGCGTGTCGATGTTCATGGCGGGTCGCGTGCGGCAGGCAACGGAGGGTACACCACCGCTCAGGGCGCGGGCGCGAGCCGGAAGATGCGCGAATTATCCGGGTGCTGGCCGCCAAAGCCGATGTTGGCCTCGACCGCGTAGACGTCGCCCCACGCGTTGGTGCCGAAGCTCGCGACGTTGTTGACCGTCGCAACCTCACCGTGAAAGTCGGTGGTCGTCCCGTCCCAAGTCAGCGCCCACACCCGGTTTTGAACGTAGTCCCCGAACAGGTAGCGCCCGTGCCAGCCGGGGACTTGGCACGACCGGTAGACGTAGCCGCCGGTGACCGAGCGCTGGCCCCCGCCGCCGCCATAATCGTAGATCGGCGCGATGTAGCCGTCGGCGTTCTCGGTGTTCGGCGCCGCCGAGGTGTCGCAATTATTTTGGCTGAAGCAATGGTTGCCCTCCATTGGGTTCCAGCCGTAGTTGCCCCCGGCGCGGCCAACGTCGATCTCCTCCCACGCGTTTTGCCCGACGTCGCCGATGTACATCAGCCCGGTGACGCGGTCGAAGCCGAACCGCCAGGGGTTGCGAAACCCATAGGCGTAGATCTCGGGGAGCGCCGCTGGGTCGCCGACGAACGGGTTGTCGGCCGGGATCGAGATCTCCTCGCCGCCCGCCGGCTCGATGCTGACCCGCATGATCTTGCCGTAATGGGTGCTGAGATCCTGCGCGCGATTGAAGGGGTCGTTCTGCTCGCCGCCGTCGCCGATCGAGAAGTATAGGTACCCATCGGGCCCAAACCCGACCTGCCCGCCGTTATGGTTGGGCTGCGACTGCGGCCGATCATAAAGGATCCGCTCCGACCCGGGGTCGGCGAGGTCGGGGTTACCAGCGTCGAGGGTGAACTCGGACACCCGCGTGCGCTGGTCGCCAGCCGGGCTGTAGTGGACATAAACCCGCGGATCGTCGGGGAAGTCCGGGTGAAACTCCATGGACAGCACGCCCATCTCGGACTGCTGATTGACCGCGAGCGTCAAAAACGGCGTCGGGTTGGCCGCCGTCGAGCCCGGCTCGAGGATCACGATCTCCCCGCTCTTTTGCGTCACGTACAGGCGGTCGGGCTGGGTCGGGTGGCCGATCACGAAGGTCGGGGCCGTGAGGTTGTCGCCGACGAGCTCGAGCATCACCGCGGGCACGCCCTCGACGGCCGCGTAGGGGCACGGCGGGACCTTGTCATCGTCGCCGTCGCCGTCGCCGGTCGGCTCGCCGTCGCCGTCGCCGGTCGGCTCGCCGTCGCCGTCACCGACCTCCGCGTCGCCATCGCCGTCGCCGTCGCCGAGCTCCGCGTCGCCGTCACCGTCGCCGGTCTCGCTGCCACCGAGTTCGGCGTCGCCGGAGCTGTCGCCGCGGCAACCGGACGAGATCGCGAGGGCCACTATCAACGGGACGCAGAGCTTGGCTGAGGTCATGGCCGGGACCTTACCAGCCCCGGCGCACTAGCGGGAGGTGCCCATGCCGGTGGGGGCGATCACCTCACCGGTCAGGTAGCGGCTCTCGTTGGACGCAAAGAACACGAACGCTGGCGAGATCTCCACGGGCTGCGCGGGCCGCTTCCACAGGGTCTGCTCGCCAAATTCTTGGGCGGTGTCGTGGGTCATCGTGGCGGGGATCAGCGGGGTCCACACTGGCCCGGGAGCGACACAGTTGACCCGGACGCCCTGGTCCGCGAGGTTGAGCGCGAGCGAGCGCGTGAAGGTATGGATCGCTCCTTTGGTCGCCGAATAATCGAGCAAGGTCGCGTAGCCCTCGAGCGCGACCACCGAACCGCAATTGATGATCACGGCGCCGGCCTCCATATGCGGCAGCGAGGCTTGCGCCATGTAGAAGAAGCCCATGATATTCGTGCGAAACGTGCTGTCGAGTTGCTCGGGGGTTATTTCGAGGATCGACCGCTGCTCTCGCTGGTACGCGGCGTTGTTGACGAGCACGTCGAGGCCGCCCAATTCCTCAGCGACCCGCTTCACAAAGGCCTCGCAGGCCCGCGGGTCCTGGACGTCGAGGCGCTGCATGACGCAGCGCTTGCCGGCCTGCTCAATCAACGCGCAGGTCTCCTGCGCGTCGCTGCGCTCGCGCTCGTCGTCGTACCAGGTGAACGCCACATCGGCCCCCTCGCGGGCGAAGGCGACGCACACGGCCCGACCGATGCCGCTGTCGCCTCCGGTCACCAACGTGCGGAGGCCGGTCAGCCGACCGGTACCGATGTAGCTCTCCTCGCCGTGATCCGCTTGCGGGCGCAACTCATCTTGACGGCCTGGGGTCGCTTGGAGTTGGACATCACGCGCAGGACCGGGGCCTTGGCGAGGATCTCGGGGGAGCTGCTTGTCATCGATCACTCCGGATCTGTAGCCGGACCCCCAGCGCTCGCCAGCCGCACTACCGGCGCGACACACAAAACGCCCGCGGCGCCTTGTCAGCGACGTCGCGCTCGCTGACGTCGCCGTTGAGCAGCGACACCGCCTTGGCCTTGCTACCGGCGCTCTCGCTGCTCCAATACAACAATCGGTCGACCTCGGCGCCGCGGAAATTTTGTAGCTCCGCGACGGTGGCCATACGCCAGCCGCTCAGGCCGTGGCGCTTGGTCCGAGCGAGGCTGCGGCAGTGCGTCCGCGCCGACGCCCAGGTCCCGTTGGGCGGCCGGGCTTTGGGCGCGTAGATGACCCCGGCGCGCGCGAGCTTGCTCGGCTCGAACGGCGGCGAGGATCCACCGCCCGAGCCACCGCCCGAGCCACCACCCGAGCCACCACCCGAGCCACCACCCGAGCCACCACCCGAGCTAGACGCGCCGCGATCGTCCGCCGCGACCTCGGTCTCGGTCTCGGTCTCGCCCCCAGTCTCGCCGCCAGTCTCGCCGAGCGCACCGGTCTCGCCCTCGGTCTCGCCGAGCGCACCGGTCTCGCCCTCGGTCTCGCCGAGCGCACCGGTCTCGCCGCCGGTGTCCGTCGTCGCGGCCACGAGCGCACCGGTCTCGGCTTCGCCGTCTTCGCTCGAGCTGGACCCACGGCCGTCGAAGACCCCGAGCGACCACGCGACGGCCAGGCCGCCGCCGAGCGCCGCGACGACCCCAAGCCCGATCAGCCAGCCGACCCAGCCGCCCTCACGCCGACGCCGACGGCCCTCGTCTTCGCCGAAGCTTTGCTGGCCCATCGACCAGTTTTCATCGACGAGGTTAGCGTTGAGCTCCGAGGACCAGGTCCCGGCGCCGCTTCGCTGCGGCTGGTGTTCGATCGACTGGGGCTGATGCTGGGGCTGGTGCTGGTGCTGGGGAGTCGCCGGCTGCGGCGCCGAGGGCTGCGGCGCCAAGCTTGGCGGCGCCACGGTTGGGCTGGGCGCGTGCGTGACCGGCATCGCGCCGAGCTGAAACGCCACGGTCCGGCCCGTTCGAACGGGCACCTGCGGGGGCTCGCCCTCGGCGAGGGGCTGCTGATAGGGCGCGAGCGCGGCGAACAGCTCATCGGCGCTCGCAAACCGATCGTCCGGATTCTTGGCTAGGCAGCGATCGACGATCGCGACCAGCCCCGGCGGGAGGTTGGGCACGTGCTGGCTCAGCGGCTCGTGCGGTTGCATGGTCAAGGCCAGCAGCAGCGCGGCCAAGGTCTTGCCGCGAAACGGCTCGACCCCGCTCAGCGCCCGGTAGAGCATCACGCCCATGGCCCAGATGTCCGTGCGCGCGTCGACGTTGGCGGCCCCCGCCGCCTGCTCGGGCGACATGTACTCGGGCGTGCCCATGACGACGTTGGCCCCGGTCCGCCCGCCGCCTGAATCCTCGGTGAACTTCGAGATCCCAAAGTCCATGAGCTTGACCAGCATCCGCCCGGGCTCGGGCTCGTGCAGGAACATGTTCTCGGGCTTGAGATCGCGGTGGATGATCCCGACGGCGTGGGCGGCCTTCAGGCCCTCGAGCGCCTCGCGGATGATCAGCACGGCGAACGGCGGATCGATGCGCGTGCGCTCCTCGAGCAGCTCGCCAAAGCTTTGCCCGACGAGCATCTCCATCACGATGTAGGGCCCGAGCGGCGACTCGCCGAAGTCGAGGATGTCGCAGATGTGGGCGTTGCCGATCCGCCCGGCCGCCGTCGCTTCGTTCTGGAAGCGGTACAGCGTCCGCGGGTTACGGGCGTACTCGGGGTGCATCACCTTGATCGCAACCCGCTTGCGGACCCGGAAGTTCTCCGCCATCCACACCGTGCTCATCCCGCCTTCGCCGAGCTTGCGGAGGAACCGAAAGCGCCCGTCGATCAACCGACCTTCGAGCGGCAGGACCCGGCTGGTGCTCGGGCAGATGAGGATGTCCTCTGGATGCGCCGCCCGACAGTGGGGACACGGCGGCAGCGGCTGCCCAGGCTCGCCCATGGCCGGCAGGTATAGCAGCCCAGCGCCGGGGATGCGCGGCGGGGGTTTTGAGTTATGGTCCGAGTCATGCGCCGACGCTCGACAAGTGCGCAGCCCGAGGGCCGTCCGCGGCCAGCCACTGGGGGTTACCGGTCGTTCGCGGTGATCGCCGTGCTCGCGCTGAGCTCCCTGGCCCCGGCCTGCGAGGACCTGCCCAAAGCCGCTGATCGGCCCGTGACGCAAGCGGTACGCCCCGCTCCGGCTGCCCCGGATCCGGCCCCCGCGCCGCCCGCCCCCACCGCGCAAGCCGAGCTCCCGCCGGCCAGCCCGACTCCCCCCCCGACTCCCCCCCCGATCAGCCCAACCTCACCAGGCGCCGGCATCGAGGACGAGCGCAACACCATCGCCGTGTTCGAGGCCGTCGC
>Ga0114946_10003444_pt1 | contig 10664 bp, 1 predicted proteins | sample WalLakDeSediment_FD_88676 | JGI IMG/M metagenome (GOLD analysis project Ga0114946, IMG submission 88676) | Lake sediment microbial communities from Walker lake, Nevada to study Microbial Dark Matter (Phase II) - Walker Lake 11/02/13 Deep Sediment | ecosystem: Environmental > Aquatic > Freshwater...
GGCACCCTCCTGGGCGTGGGTGTGTATTGGGACTACGACGCCGACGCCAATCAGTATCCGACGGGCGGGATGCCGGGCACCGACATCTTTGGCCAGTTTGGCCATGTCTATAACCAGGTAGGCGTGTCGCTCGAGTGGCTTACTGACTACGGCAACCTGCGGAGCAACGGCTACATCCCGGTGGGCTCAACGGGCTACACGGCCGGCGCGCCAGGCAATCCGTTCTTCCAAAACTTCGTGATGTGCCAAAACGGGCTCGACGCCGCGCTGACCGGCACCGACCTCGAGGTGGGCGCCTACATCCCGGGCCTGGCCGATTGGGCCGGAATGATCAGCGTGGGTGGCTACGCCTACGGCAACAACCGCAACGACTGGTCGGCTGGGCCCCAGGCGGGCGAAGACATCGTGCCCTGGTTCGGCGGTGTCTACACCCGGCTCGACATGACCTTCATCCAGAACTGGGACTTCTCGCTCCAGGCCAACAACGACAGCTACTTCGACTGGACCGGCTTTGCCCGGCTCACCTACCGGATGGGTGGCAGCCGCCGCCGCAACGTGCCCGACCAGGTTGAGCAGCCAATGATGCGGAACGAACACATCGTGCGGGCCCATCAGACGCCGATCGTGGCCCTGAACCCTGATAACGGCAACCAGCCCTGGCGGGTGATCCACGTCAACAATGCCACCGCAGCCGGCGGCGATGGCACCGCCGCCAATCCGTTCAATACCCTCGCCGGCGGCGACACGGCCGCCACCAGCCCTTGGGACATCGTGTTCGTAGACCGCGGCACGGGCACGCCCGTGGGCTACGACACCACCTTTTCCTTCAACGCGGCCAACCAGTTCCTGGTCGGCAACGGCCAGCCGTTCCTGATCAACACGAGCACCTGTGGCCTCCTCAATATTGCCACCGACACAAGCGGTGAACGGCCGCTGCTGAGCAATCCCGGGGGTGCGAGCGTCAGCATTGATGGAAACATTGCCGGCGGAGCAGTGGTCGCGAACCTCTCGATCAGCGGCTCACAAACAGGCATCTCAGCAACCGGCAACCTCACCGGCGCGCCCAAGCCCGCCGGGAGCACCGGCAATCCTGCTGGCACAACCGCTCCGGGGGCAACTGTCGTCAACAATGTTCTTATCGACGGCAATGGGACCGCTGCTCCCCAGCGGGGTGTAGACGTTACCAATGCGACGGGCGGTATTGCCTTCTACGAAACGCAGATTACCGACATGACGAACACCGGCCTTTTGGTAAGAGGCGGCTCTCCGAACGTGGACTATCAGGGGTCGATCACGAGCAACATCGCCACGAACGGCGGCGTGGCGACCCCGATCGTCGAAATCCTCGACACGGCCGGCGGCACCATCGACGTCGCCTTCAACGGACCCATTCCGGGAGGGACCGTTGCTAACGAAGTGACCGACGTCGGCGGCCAGGGAATCGTCATCGGCAACAACGCAGCCACCACGAACATCAACATCGGCAACGTCACGCTGGTTGACAGCGCAGTGACGGCCATCCGGGTCACGAACGACAATGGGACGACAAACATTGCTCAGGATGCTGGCCAGGGCATCTCGAAAAGCACCAACGGTGCGGCGATCGCAATCTCAGCCGGCGCTCCCGTGTTCGCCTACCAAGGTCAGATCCAAAACTCGTTTCCAAATTCTGGCGGCACGTCGTCCTACCTTCTGACAGTCGCCGATACAGTGGGCGGAGATGTCGTGATCCAGGCTCCGGCAGGCTCACCGTTCCTCGACTCAGCCAACGGCATCTCAATCCGAAACGCCAACGGCGATGTCCTCGTCGCCGGGGGTGCCATCTTGAGCGGCACGACCTCTCAGGGCATCATCATCGACGGAAACTCGGCCGGCACATTTGAGTTTGACGATATTTCCATCACGGGAGCGACGAATGAAGGCGTCCTCATCAACGGCAGCCTCTTCACCGGCAATGCGATCTTCAACTCACTCAACGTCAATCTGACCGGTGACAATGCTCGCGGCTTGGTGGGTGTCAACTCAGTGTCGGCAGGCAGTGTCGTCATCCAAGATGCTTCCCGCATCGAGACAGCCTCGACGACCGTGCCGGCGCTGATCCTCAACAACATCCTGAACACAAACGCGACGATCACGTCGGTCGTATCCGGAGTGCCAAACGCTGGCGGGATCGCGATCGACATCGGCACCGGCACCGGAGGAAATGTCGACGTAAACAGCGACTTTACAGTCGGCGGTTCGCCCGGCTCGCTCGGCGGCAACGTGCAGAACGCGGGAACGGCAACCGTCTCGGTTCCGCCTCCCTGATCAGGAGGCGGAGGAGTCGCATCGAACATTGGCCGGTCCGGCCATCGTCGGAGGTCAGCCGCGAACGATCGGACGCCGCGGACTTGTGGGCTGGCGGGTCCCATCACCGGTGCCCGGTTGTCCAATGGTGGTTCCGATCCCGTATTGATTCCGCTGAGAATCGAGCCCCGTCCCCACATTGAGTCTCAATCTTGCCGAAACAGGGTCATCACCAAAAACTTCCGGGGTGCCGTTGTCGTGGAGCGGCGTTGTATCGCCCAGCAATAGGAAATTAATCCGCTGCCGAGCCTCATAGCCGGGATCGCCGTCCACGAGATCGATAACCACATTTGACACTCCCGTCAGGCCGTTGCCAGTGGATTGGTTCGTGGCAGGGTTGAGCCCAATGATATTTCCGCGAAGCCTGAGGTTGTTCGCCAGATATTGGTCGATTCGCTCGTAATCAGCGGCCCGGTCAGCGTCATTAGCCCCGGGAACGGTATTTGTTCCCGTCAAACCGCCAAGTGCCGCGAAGGCCATTTTCGTGAACCGAATGCCACTCAGTTGGTTGCCGTAGATGACAAGGTTTTGGCTGCTTGTGACGAACGTCTCTTCTCCATTCGGGCCCAGCCTGACTCCCTGCGAATCGCCAAGCGTATGCACGCCCCGCAGTTGATTTTCAGGGAGGGGGTCGCGGCCATCAGTCCGTTCGACCCTGATTCCATCGAAAATCGAATTCGCGACGACTGTGTTGACGATTCGGCTGGAGTACGAATCAATCACGATACCGTCGGAATTGCCAAGCACCAGGTTGGCATTGGCCCGACCAAGAATGAGCAACCCGCGGGTCGTCTCCTGGATTGGGCGGGAGAGAGTGAGGATGGTCTCTCCATCATTCGTTGTTCGAATGGCCTTGATCGTGGTGCCTGACGCAAAGCCACCTCGAGGCGTACTGACCTCCTGCCCGAGGAACACATCGCCAGGATTAACAAAGGCTGGAAGCACGATCTCCGTATCACCGCGGGTCATCAAGCCGGGTGCCGTCGCCTGCCAGTCGGGTGAACCAGCGCCGCTCTCCGCCATCGCACCAACCTGGAATTCATACTGGCCGTCCTTGACCAACTCTCCCCGATTCGGAAACAGCGGATTTGTCCGGCTGGCGTCCGCCACGGTGACCTCATAGAACGCCTGACCATCAAGCAAAACATAATCGACTGCCTCGATCTGCCTGTCCACGTTGCCCGTGCTCTCCAGCAGAATCACGCCGGGCATGAGCCGCCCGGAATTGGCATCGACTACAAATCTCACGACTGCCTTGTCGTCAGGAACAATGCGGTCCACGACACCCCTCACGCTGGTCACAGCGGAGAGCAAGCCGGATGCGGCACCAATATACGCCGGAGTGGTACCTTCGGCCGACGACAGGGTGATGCCGACCCCATTTCCCTGCCCTTGAACGCCGATCGAGTTACCAACGACTCTCACGTCGCCGGTACCCACGCCGAGAAGAATCCCACTCTCCCGGGAGTTCACGATCGTCGAGCGACGAATCGTGGTGTGCTCCACGCCCGGACCTTGGACTTCGATTCCGACCTGGTTCGCGAGAACGCCCCCAGAGGCTGAGCGTCCCAACGTCATGTCCTGGATGAGCACGTTAGAGGCGTTGGCGACCAAGATGGCGGCCCCGTTCCCAAAGCCGCCAAATGTCAGGCCCGCGACGATCGACCCGTCGGATCCATCCAGCAGTTGAAGGCCATGCACCCGGCCGTCGTTCCTAGCCACACCCGGTCGATACAACCGTCGCCCCACCGTCGTCTCCGTCGGCCGGAGGGGACCAACGCTCGAGGAGACCGAACCGCTCCGCACCACGGCGCCCTGCCACGACGTCTGGATGTCGGTCCCGTCGATGGCGATCGGCCGGTTTGCGACGATCGTGACCGGCTTCTGGATCGGCGGCAGTTCCTGCCGGAGCCGAAGCTGGCTGACCGTTGCATTGAAGCTCAACGACTGAGCCTGCGGGTCGCCCGTACGGCTATTGATCGCTGAATTCGCCTGTAGCACGGTCAGCATCTTGCCAAAGGATCCCGTCTCGTTGTTGCGGCCATTTTCGGTCGAGACGATAAACCTCACGTTCGCCGTTGGATTGTCGGTGCCGATGTCGGTTCGATAGTGAAGCACGGAGTCGTACGGGCCGGCACTGGAATATTCCGTCACAGGCTGATACCGCAGACCCGAGAAGCCCAGCGACACGAGAGAGATTTCGAACATCTGGCCCGTGACAGCCGTCCGCAGCGAACCCTCGTCGATCGCCACCCGACCCGTAAAAAAAGCATCCAGAACGCCGTCGCCATCGTCATCGATACCCTCGTACCGCTCGAGCCTCCACTGCTCGGAAACGCCGTCCCCCTCAAAGGCAACGACGTACAGGCCCGGCGACTGGGGATCGACACGCCCGGCATCATCTCCCGCCCCATATCGCACGAGCACCAGATCGCCTTCGAGAACTTCCACGCCGTTGAACCTCGGCACTCGGAAATCCCCGCCATTACCAGTGATCACTCCCGTGTTGCGTGCATAGGTCGCCGCTTCCGCTCCGATGAGCAGCGGAACCGTTGCAACAGCCTTGGCCGGCACGAAGCCCGTTCGCGACTCGATTGGGGTCACCTGGACTGGAACGTTATCCACTAGGTTGTCGAAGACGTTTGCAAACCGAAGGACGTTGCCATCGTTGTCGATCCAGCCGCCATACACCGGCTGACCTTCTACGCTGAGGTCACTCCCGTCCGCAGTCCAGACCTTATTTTTCAACTCCGATCCATGGCCGCCATCGGTGATCCGCACGTAATGCTTTTGCGCCAGTTCCGCGGTCGTGTCGGCGTCGCCCGACCGGACAAGATTCAAAAACATTTGAGACGTATCTCCGACCGGGTAATTGATTCCCACGATCGTGTAGATGCCGTTAGCCTGGTTCCCAACTCCGCCTCCCCCGTTCTTCACGAGAATCCGGTCGTTGAGCCGCAAGGTGGTCACGTCAATGCGGTCAAGTTCCAATGCAAACCGATACTCCGGCGCGACCCCAGCTGCCGGCAATTGTGCCCCGAATTCATTAACCCGAGTGATTCGGACATTGTCCAGGCGGCTGGGCACCACACCCGGACTGTTGTGCTGATACGTTCCCCCAAGGGCCGCCGTCGTCCCGAGCCGCACCTGCCGCGCGTTGCCCGTCGCAATGGGAGCGTCGAAGACGTCGATGGCCCCGAGCGTGCTGCGAATCAACACGGATCCTGCCGCCAGCATCGGGCGGGCACGATTGCTGTCGATCAGCGAGATATCCCCAAGCGAAAGTCGATTGGCACCGTAGTGCAGCACGTCTACCGACCCGTTGGGTGCCGAAACCGTAAGCACTTGAGTGTCGTAGAGATCGGCAAACAGAGCGGGGCTCACATAGGCCCGATCTCCCGCCAGGCCGGCTTCACTGCCCTTCAGAATTTGATCAAAACCGTTTGCGACCAGAGTAACATTGCCGGCATCACGGACCTCAAAGATGCCGTAGTCGAGTTCGTCGATGGAAACCGAGCCGGGGGTCCTGACGATCACCCGGTTCGCGGCCGTCCTAATGTCGACGTTTCCCTCCGCCGTCACTTCAACGATGTCGGCAAACACGCGATTAGCACCCGACACGGCCCCCAACCCTGCCTGCCGCAACTCGACCCGATTAATACCCGAGACCGCATCTTGCATCACGAGCGAACCGTCTGACGCGACCAGCAAGATGTCGGCCTGCCGTTCGTCTTGGTAACTGTCGAGGACACGGATGCTGTTCCTCACCACAAGGTTTGGTGCCTCGAGCTCGATCCGCCCGAATCGGGTCGTGATCGGAGCACCCAAGACAAATTGCTCGGTCGATTCCAGACGGACGTCGCCGGCCGATTCCAGCAAACCGAGTAGGTCGATCGAACCATCGGCGAAGATGCTGATCGGCAACGAACTCGCTGCGACCGCATTGATCACCAGGTCGTCACGTTCGCGGACGGTGAGCTTGTAGGGGAATGGCTGTTGCAGCGGATCGTTGACTCGATCACTGGCCTGCACACGGATCGCGGAGGTGCTCGTGCTGATGTCCAGAATGGCAAATGCGGTCGACGGCACAAACGGGCTCAGGGGCGGCACTGGCGGCAGGACGATCGTGTCGTTGCCCAGAGTGATCGCCAGCGTCGTGGCCTCGATCACACCGACGTCCTGGCCGGTCAATCGCGATCGGGTCGTGAAGTTGTAGGGAACGAAACCGGGAAAGGGCCCGATCTGGGAGGTGCCATCCTCGACGAGCTGCGGCGATGACACCAGGTAGGACTGCTCCTGCGCCACCACTCGGCCTTCGAGGTAAACATCGCCATCGACAACCTCCACAAAAACCTCTTCGGCGAGCGGCAGCGTCTCGGGAGCCCGGATGAGCACATTCCCGAGATCCGACATCGAACCCGTCTGCGTGACCGTCAGCCGGCCACGGCGGATGCTCGGGGTCAGCGGGCTGTTGCCAAGGCGGATATCGAAGGTGGGGGACCCCACAACGGAGTTGAGCGTGACTATCTCGGTGACCGTGCCGAATCTGGAGCGTGCCTCATCCGGCACGTCGAAGCGGTTGTCCGCCCGGACCGGAGCGTTGATCAGCACCTGGGTGCCGGCCAGAGATACTCTCCCCAGCGGCTCACGGGTCACCAACGGACTCTCGATCGTGACCACCGACTCGGGATTCACCATCTCCACAAACAGGTTTCGAGTGAATGTCTGACCTGGCCAGAGTGTGAAATTATTGGCCGCCACATCGAAGACGAGCCCAGTCGGGTCGGCTGCGCTGTCAGTCGGGTCAATGTCACGCAGGGCCACGCTGGCCTGAGAGATATAGGTCGAAAACGGCCGCAACTGTAGTTCGCTGTCTTCTAAGTTGCCGCCATTAAGAATCGACGCGTTGACGGTCAGCACACCGGTCAGCGTGTTCATGCTGCCCGTGGCGACGATGGTTTGCGTAACATTGACCCCACCAAAATTTGTCCATACGAACTGCCCGAGACTGCCCCGAGCATCCCGGGTGGGCCCAAACCCGATCGGCACGTCCTCCCCTGAAGCGGGCGAGTTGATCTGAAAATCGATCGAGGCAACGGTCGACGGGCCGAAGACCAGTTGGATCGTGCCTTCGAGCGTGCCGGGAACGTATTGATGCTGTAGCGGATCGAAAATCTCAAACGTGTGCGGCCGTCCAACGGCCGCGCCAAGATCTCGGCTCACCACTCGACGAATGTTTGGGCTTCCGGTGAATCCATCGGCATCGTAATCCAGCGAAAGCACCGGAACGCCCGTCTGGCCTACGTTGGCGCCAAACAGCGTGTCGTTGTCGAAGGTGAACGTCAGTAGTGGCGCCCGGGAACCGCCGGTTGATCCGGTGGCGTAGACAAGATCGGTGCCAACGCCCGGACCGTTGGTAATCCGCAACGTCGTGGTCGGGGTTCCAGCCGGATCGAGGTTCGTGAAAAAGATCGTGTCGTTCGGAGTGCCATCGTTGAGGTCGAGCGAGCCGACGACCGGCTCCGTCCAGTCGATCACCTCAGTCTGCATCACGAAAAACAAATCTCGCTGCTGCGGATCACCTGCCAGCCACGGATACCCCTGCGGCACCCCGAAGGTCTGCAGCGGATCATTGGGATCATAGACCGGAGCAAACGCCGAGCGGTCGACGACCGTGCCATGGTAGACGTAGAGCGACTCAAAGTTCTCGTTGAAACTCGGGACTTCGAATCGCGGCTGGAAGCTGGCGTTGTCAGCGATCAAAAGACTCCGCGGCTCCGTGGCCGCCATCTGCACGAACACGTCGCTGCCATTGTCTGCGACGATCGTGACCCAGCCGCCGGGATTGGGTGCCAACATCGCTATGTCGACCGCCAAGAGCTGCTTCTTCTCGAGTTGCTCGCCGGCCGCCAGGCGGTCAGGACGGCGAGTCTTTCGAAGGCGGCCAGACCAATTCCTGTTCTTCCGCTCACGCTTGACTCGCGCCTGCCCACTTCGCACAGGCGGCCGCCGTTGCAGAACACGTCGCTGGCTTTTCGGAGCAAAAAGACGGGCAGTGAGAGACATCTATAAATCCTTAGGATGAAAACAGCGAACGGCACAAAGGGCAAGCAACCAGATCATCAATCCCCGACTTGGGGGTCCTAACCACCAGACTGTTAGGCTATCCTAATGGGGGCGTCCGGGGGTGCAAGTTTTCGGTCTGTCGCCCTGTACGCATTTCGTTCCAGTCTTGTTCGAGACCGCCAAACGCCGAAGATCTACGCCATTTGGCTTCGTCTAGGGGGATGTGCTTCCGCGCGAGAGCACTCCACCAGCCCTGGTTATCGCCCTTCTCTCAGGGGGCGGCTTGAGGGGATGCAAAATCCCCGGATTTTAAACCCCGGCCCTCCAATCCGGCCCAAGCCCGAAAGATTGCCTTCCCGAATAGCTCTCTCAACGATGAGGACCGGTGGCGGCTTGGGGCAGGTTTTCCGAATCTTGGGCCAAGCATCGGAAAATTGGCTTAGAAGCCGATAAATCTATCGGCCGGAGCGGCGTGGAGCCGCCCTCCACAAGGACTTCCGTCGAAGTCCTCAATGAACCGGAGGGCACAGCGATTCGTAAAGACCGCGAAGCGAGCACTTGGGTTCGCGTTAGGGTTGCGGATAATCAGTCCCGGTGGCATGCTCAACACCGGGGTAATTATGCTGGGATCCGGCGGCGGTCGCAGGTTTGACAGGGCCTGATCCGGCGATAGCCATAGTCGCGAAGTCATCGAGAAATTTGGAAGCTTCCATGCATATGCTCGCCGGGCTGGTTCGCGGTGTTCGGCAAAAATTTACGGCGGTTCGCCGTCCGGCTCGACGACGGCAGCGTTTGGCGGCTGAGCGTCTTGAGCCGCGGCAGTTGCTAGCGGTGGATGTCGTGGCACCGATCGCCCCGCAGACGCTGGCCGCCGGCGGGGCGCCGCTGCAGGTGGAATTGCACGGCGCCTTCCGGCTGGGCGACCCGCTCGGCAGTGTGGTCAAAGTGAGCACTAACTCGCCACTCCAACCGGCGAACTTTTATGTTGAACTCTTCGACGCCCCAGGGCCCGGTCGCACTCGCCAAACCCCGCTCACGGCCCAAAATTTCCTTCGGTATGTGGGCGATGGGTCGTATGACGACTCAATTATCCATCGTTCTGTGGATGGCCTGATCCAGAGCGGCCGCTACTCGGCACCGATCGGAGTGCTTGGCCCGGGCCCCGGCCAGGATCCTGCCGGCTTTCCGACGCCCATTGCCTCGAAGGGGGCGATTGGCGATGAGGTCGGCAACCCGAACCGACGGGGAACTCTCGGCATGGCCAAGACGCTCAACGCTTCTGACCAGCCGGTCGCCGGTTCGGCCACCAGCCAATGGTTCGTCAATGTGTTCGACAATCGGGATCTTGATTCGACCCATACCGCGTTCGGGCGGGTGCTCGGGAACGGGATGACCACGCTCGACAGCCTGGCCTCCGTGCCGAACTTCGATGCCAATTCCTATTACGGCTCTTCCGATCTTGGCACCCTGCCACTCTGGACGGTTCCCCAAGATGGGTTCATTCGGCCGGAAAACTTCCTGACATTCACGCAGATGGCAGTGGTCACGGCCAATGACCTGGTGTCATTTACCGCCGTCAGCTCAAACCCCGAGCTTCTTCGCGCAGAGATGGCCGGCACGAACCTCGTGCTCTCGCGAGCCGGTCAAGGCACTGGCACCGCGACTGTCAGCATCCGTGCAAGTTCGGTGTTGGATAATTCTGATTTCCGCGACCAATCGTTTCAGGTAATCGTGCCGCCAACTGCGATGACCGTCATCGAAAACGCCGGCACCGTCACGCTCGGGTACGACTTGGCCGGCAACCTGTTCGCCGGCGGCGTGCAAATCACCCTGAGCGGCAACCCCGCCAACGATCGCGCCATGAACGAGCTGGGCTGGCAGGCCGTCGCCGCCGAGACGATCGACGGCGTCAACACGGTTGTCTGGCGGCACGCCAGCGGCAACCTCCACTTCTGGCGGCTTTCCGAATCCTGGGTCCAGCAGGGCAGCGACGGCTGGGAGGCGCCCGGGAGCGGCGAGTTCTACGCCACCGAGGTCGCCTTCGACATCGACTTCAACGACGACGGCGTGATCGGCGCGGCCCTCACCACCATCGAAGCGGTCGGCGGCGTCGCACTCGCCTATGACGGCGCCGGGAGCCTGTTCGCCGGTGGCGTGCAAATCACCCTGAGCGACAACCCCGTCAACTATCACGTCATGAACGGGCTGGGCTGGCAGGCGGTCGCCGCCGAGACGATCGACGGCGTCAACAC
>Ga0114946_10003445_pt1 | contig 10663 bp, 6 predicted proteins | sample WalLakDeSediment_FD_88676 | JGI IMG/M metagenome (GOLD analysis project Ga0114946, IMG submission 88676) | Lake sediment microbial communities from Walker lake, Nevada to study Microbial Dark Matter (Phase II) - Walker Lake 11/02/13 Deep Sediment | ecosystem: Environmental > Aquatic > Freshwater...
ATATCCGTTACCAGATTGTTTATAATGCCTTGCGTGACTACCTGGCTGTAGTGGCTAACTATCAGAGTTCATTTGGCGAGCTGCTGGTGATTTCAGCCGGTGGCGATGGCAAGGTGGTGGCCTCAACCAGGTTGGCCAGCGAAGCTGATTATCTGTATGATGCCACCTATGTGCTGAACGCCCGCGAAGATACTTACGTGCACCGGTTTCATCTGCTGACTGCTGATTCGGTGGAGCCAACACAGACAATTGCGACACCACTCTATGATGACAAGGGGGAGCTGCTTGGTATTGTGGCGGCCCACCTGGATCTGACGCGCGTGGATCGGGTTATTTCCGAGCATACCGGGATTGGTGGATCAGCGCGTGTCTATCTGGTAGATAAGAACAATGCCCTGGTGAGAGGGCAGCAGTTGGGCTGGGATGCCGCGGAGCGGGGTGTTCATTCAGAAGGAGTTCGTCAGGCGCTGGCTGAACAAAATGGGGTGGGGTTGTACGATGATTATCGCGGCGTGCCGGTGATTGGAGCTTTTCGCTGGCTTGAGGAGTTTGAGTTGGCGCTGATCGTTGAATTGGATCAGGCCGAAGCATTTGCTCCCGTGACCCGGGTAGCCTGGATTACCTTGTTGATCGGCGTGGCCTCAGCCCTGGTTTTGACGGCGGGTACCTGGCTGCTAGTGAGCCAAATCACCCGGCCGATTATGCAGCTGACCGATACGGCCGCGCAGATTTCACATGGCGATCTGACGCCAACCGCCGCCGTTTCCAGCAGTGACGAAGTGGGTCTGCTGGCCACCGCGTTTAACGAAATGACCCGCCAGCTCAATCTGTTATATGCCGGCCTGCAGGCCAAGCTCAGGGAATTACAAACCGCCGAGACTGTGCTGCAGCAGTACACCGGGCGGTTAGAGGCGCAGCATGAAATAGACCGGGCCATTCTCTTGGCTCGCTCTCCAGAGGAGATTGCTGATGCAGCGTTAAGCAGCCTGCGCCATTTGATCGACTGTCAGTGGGCCTCCGTCACTCTGTTTGATTACACGGCTCAAGAATTTACAGTTCTGGCAGTTGACAGCGATCAGCCAACACGTGTTCAGCCTGGTTACCGGGCGCCATTGACCCGGTTTAACACGCTTTCCCAATGGCAGCAGGGCATGGTGCAGACGGGGTCGTTGGTTGATGGGAACGGTAATCCTGGTCTGGCTGACTTCTCCTTGCTGCACCAAGATGGCGTTCAGGCTTTCATCAACGTGCCGTTGGAAGCTGAGCAAGAGATCATCGGTAGTCTAAACCTGGGAGCGGATCGGCCGCAGGTCTTTAACGATGACCATCTAATCATCGCCCGCGAGGTGGCTGACCAGATTTCGATTGCTATTCGGCAGGCCCAGTTATTATCGGCCACGCAGCGCCAGCTTCAGGAGTTAATCGTATTACATGCCGTGGCCACGGCCGGCGCTGAGCTGCTCAGTGAAGAAGCGTTGATTGAACGGGTGACGGCCGTAATTGGCACTACCCTGAATCCGGACAGCTATGGCATTCTGCTTTACGACGAGACACGGTACGGCTTGCGCGTGGCGCCCTCCTATCAAGGCATCCACAACCAGTTGAAGCTAATTGTAATTCCTTTGAGCCGCGGCATTTCCGGCCATGTGGCTCTTACCGGGGAGCCGATGCGTGTTACTGATGTGTTACAGGACGGCCGTTACTTGATAGCCAATCCGGCTATCCGCTCGGAGCTGTGCGTACCGGTAAAAACAGAGGATGAGCTGATTGGGGTCATCAACGTGGAGAGTGTGGTCAAGGATGCTTTTACGGCTGACGATGAGCGTCTACTGGTGACATTGGCTGGCCAATTGGCAACGGCCGTGCAGCGTTTGCGCCTCTTTGCCCGTACCCAGCAAGAGATTCGGGAACGGCGGCGGGTTGAGCAGGCGCTGCGACAGGCGCGTGACGAATTGGAGCTGCGTGTCGCCGAGCGCACGGCTGAATTGACGCTGCTTAATCGAGCCAGTCAGACGCTCATTTCGACCCTGGATCAGGATGAAGTGCTGGTGACTCTGCTGGATGAACTGCGCAACCTGCTGAAAGTGCTGGCCTGTTCGGTCTGGTTGACAAGCTCGGATGGCCGCGAAATCGTCTGCCGTCACAGTTCTGGTCCGCAGAGTGAGCGGGTACGCGGCTGGCGGCTGCCGGCCAAATCGGGCATCGTGGGTTGGGTTGTTCACCACGGCCGCAGCTTGATTGTGGCTGATGCTCAGGAAGATGCCCGGCATGATCCAACCCTGAGTTCGCATGTGCAGTTGGTGACCCGCGCTTTGATCACCGTTCCTTTGATGGTCAAAGGACAGGTGATTGGCGCCCTCCAAGCTATGGATACGCAACCTGACCGCTTTAACCGCTCCGATCTGGCGGTGATGGAGTCCCTGGCGGCAACGGCCGCCTTTGCCATTGAAAACTCACGCCTGTTTAACCAGGCGCGCCATGACGCCGAGGTTAAGTCGATTCTCCTGCGCGAAGTCAACCACCGGGTCAAGAATAACCTCACGGCCATCATCGGTTTACTCTACGCTGAGCGACGGCATGCCGGCATGAAGGAGCAGCCCACGTTCCAGGCAATCATGCAGGATCTCATCAGCCGGGTTCAGGGCCTGGCTACGGTTCATACCCTGCTCTCTGCTTCCGAGTGGACGCCGATTTCTCTGACGGAACTGACCTCCCAGATTATCCATTCGTCACTGCGAGCGCTGCCTTCCACCAAGCATGTGCACGTGCGGGTTGCCCCTTCCGATGTGCACATCGCCCCGGATCGGGCGGCTAGTCTGGCCCTCATTATCAATGAATTGGCTACCAACAGCCTTAAATATGCCATCATTGACCGACTGATCGGTCATATTGATGTGCGCATTTATGACGATCTGGGGGAAACGACACTTATTTTTGCCGATGATGGCCCTGGTTTTCCTGATGACGTATTGCAGACGACAAATCCCCGGCACAATGTTGGTTTCCACTTGATTACCAGTATCATTGAGAAGGGCCTGGGTGGAAGAGTGACGTTAGCCAACGGCCGTGGCGATTATTCCGATGACGAAGGGACGCTTCCGGGCGCTGTGGTGACTATCCGGTTTGAGCATAACGTGGCAGGATCGGCCAATGGACAGCTGTCTTGAGTTTAGGCACCTCTAGTATGGCGCCGGTAGCTGAAGCAAATAGCACCCTGACCAGACACGAACCGCGGAGGAATTGTGAATCACAATAGTGGCATACAAGTCGTCGTAGCTGAAGACGATTATCTCGTAAGTGAAATGGTGCAGGGCTTGCTCCAGGAGATGGGTTACCAGGTCATGGGCGTTGCCAGTAACGGCCGGCAGATCATCAAGATGGCTAAGCAGCTTAAGCCGGATGTTATCATTATGGATATTCAGATGGCTGATATTGACGGTATCACGGCCGCCCAAGAAATTCAGCGTTCATATCCCATTCCCGTAGTTGTTTTGACGGCTTACGAAACGCCTGACCTGGTCAGACAAGCCAGTGAGGCCGGGGTAGGCGCTTATCTGATCAAACCCCCCAACAGCCGGGAACTAGAACGGGCTATTACCATTGCCCTGGCTCGCCATATGGATATGCTTGAACTCCGCCGCCTGAACAATGCCTTGACTGAGTATAACGAGGAACTCGACGCCTTTGCCCATACCGTGGCCCATGACCTGCAGAATCCCTTAGGCCAGATCATCGGCTTTGCCGATTTAATATTGGACAATCTAAACGATTACCCCAGCGAAGAGATCGGTAGCTATGTCCAGCTCATCGCCCAGAGCGGGCAGAAAATGAGCCAGATTATTGACGAACTGCTTCTACTTTCTGGTGTGCGCCGGATGACAGTGGAGCCGCGGCCGTTTAATACAGCCGATGCCGTGCGTGAAGCCAGAGAGCGCTTAACCCTGTTGGTTCGGGAAAGGAAGGCCGAGATCCTGATGCCTGACCATTGGCCGAAGGCACTGGGTTACCTGCCTTGGGTGGAAGAGGTCTGGGTCAACTACCTGAGCAACGCTATCAAATACGGTGGTGATCCACCGCGAATCGAATTAGGGGCCGACCAGCTACCTGATAATGATATTCGATTTTGGGTGCGGGATAATGGACCTGGTCTGTCACCGGACGATCAGCAGCGATTATTTACGCCTTTCACCCAGTTGAATCAGGTACTGGTTCCGGGTCATGGCTTGGGCCTTTCGATAGTACAGCGCATTGTGAACAAACTTGGCGGCTGTACCGGTGTTGACAGCGAGCCGGGTAAGGGCTCCGTTTTTTGGTTTAGCTTGCCCGGCGCCTAGCTGGCCAGCGCTATGAGTCTATGCCGTTGACCACGGCTGGCGCATTGCTTGTATCCTCCTTTTCGCGTTATAATGTCGCCTATGCAAATCAACTTCTTTGATGACCCAGAAAAGTCGCCGCGCTCTCGTGGAGACGTGCGCATTAATCAGCTTGGTCTCTATGTTTATCCTGACGGCCGCCGGCTGGCAGTTGGTTTTGACATTACCCCTTTTATTGAACGGCCGTCCATTGACGTGAATCTATATAACGATCGGGGTGAACCGGCCGGTTCTCTGACCGTTATCGAAGCAGACGAAACAAATTTTACCCTCACGATGCACCTGCGTGACCGCTCACCTACTGCCAGATATCTCCTTCAGGCCGAGCTCTATTACCAGTCGCCCGAGCAAGGTCGCACCGCTGTGGATTCTTATCAGACCCGCTTTGACATGACCCAACCGGGTGAGCAATTGCTCAGGCAGAATTGATTATGGTTTCGCGCTCTCTTGTTGGCAAGACGATTGGTAAATATAAGATTGTGGAACATCTCGGCCGCGGTGGTATGGCCGAGGTGTACAAGGGTTATCAGGAATCTCTTGATCGCCACGTAGCCATTAAGTTGATGCATTCCTTTCTGGCTGAAGATCAAGATTTTCTAGGGCGCTTTCAGCGGGAAGCAAGGGCTATGGCGGCGCTGAATCATCCCAATATCGTCAGCGTCTATGACTTTGATGTCCAGAACGAGACCTACTATATTGTCATGGAGTATGTCAGCGGCGGGACATTGAAAGATAGACTAGAGGCGCTGGCCCTAAAGGGTGAGCGGCTGTCGTTAGCCACTGCGGTGCAAATTGTGCTGGAAATCGCTGACGCCCTCTCCTATGCCCATAGCCGCAGCATGGTTCACCGGGATATTAAGCCCGGCAACATTATGATCAATGCTGACGGCCGGGCCGTGCTTACTGACTTTGGTATTGCCAAGATTTTGAGCGGCCCTTCTTACACAGCAACCGGAGCGATGATTGGTACCCCCGCTTACATGTCGCCTGAGCAGGGCCTTGGCCAGCCAGGGGATGAGCGCAGCGACCTTTATTCGTTGGGGGTGCTGTTCTACCAGATGGCTACCGGCCGTCTGCCGTATGACGCCGACACACCCCTGGCGGTGGTGCTAAAGCATGTCAGCGATCCAATCCCGTCGTTGGAATCTTTTAACCCAGACATTCCTCATGCGGTACAAGAGCTGATCTACACATCAATGGCCAAAAAGCCGGAGCAGCGATTTCAGTCGGCTCACGAAATGGCCAAAGAACTACGTGAACTTATCCGAACCGAGGATTTGGGCCTGGCTCAGGCCCTGCCGGCTGAGCTGCTGCGCGACCGGCCAACCCCGCCACCCTTGCATACAGTAGCCGCCCAAACCTATTCAGGTGAAGTGGAGGCCACCCAACTGGCTGTTGGCGGCCCCTCGGTTGCTGGAGCTATGATGGAGGCTACGGCCGTGTCTCCCCCACCCGTGGCTGCCCCAGTATCCTCGACCGCGACTCAGCCGGCCTCTCGTACCTGGTTGTGGCTTGGCGGCGGCATTTTTGCGCTATTGATGATCGCTACCTTGGTTATCGGTGGGGTAGCTCTGGCCCGCCTGCTTGGTGGTAATGATGTTCAGCCGACGGCCGTGGTTGCCCTGCAGGAACAGGCTAATAACACGCCCACTACGACGCCAACACCGGCGGCGACCCCGACGCCGTTTGACGTCGCCGCTGAGGTGGCCGCTGCCTTGACCGAAGTTGCCGCCAGCCAGCCAACGCGGACACCCACGCCGACGCCGTCGGCAACACCCACGCCAACCAACACGCCTGATGCCACGGCTACTTTTATCGCCGGCTGTGTTTGGGATGCGGAGCTGGTTGTTGTCCATACCTACCAAAATCGCCAGTCGCAGGCGGCACCGGTTAGCGCCAACTTTCCGATTACCTGGATTTTGAAAAACAGTGGTACCTGTCCCTGGCCTGCTGGCATGCAATTGACTTATCAGTCGGGTGCTGAGTTTGGCGATGTTGAGTCAGTCGTGGTGCCGGCGTCAGTTGCCCCCGGTCAGGAGGTAACGATACAGGCGACCTTCCGGGCGCCATCCGCAGCCGGCAGTTACGAAGCCGAATGGCGGCTCGAAGATGCCGATGGGCAACCAATGGGCGATCCAATCGGTTTTACGCTGCAGATTTATCTTCCCGCTACCCCAACTCCGACCTCACCACCGGCTACACCTACGCCGGCCGCCAGCCCAACGGTGGTTGCCGAACTCGGCGCGATTATTGAAGTGGATCAGGGTAGTTGTGAATATTTGGGCGACAATTGGCGCTGTTTGTTGAGCATTCAACCCTACGGCGGTGGTGGTGGGCCTTATGTAATCTGGGTGGATGATTCAACTCCCCCAGCGCACTATGACCAGGTAACCAGCCGTGTTCTCCACTGGATACAGCGCCGTCGTTGTACCGCATGGGTGAACACAATCACTATTCGTGACGAAGTAACGGCCCGGCAAGTTTCGTTTGCGCGTCATTTTGACCCTAACAATTTCTTCGCTGGGGGCTGTATTCTTCCGTAATCAGTTTGAGACGTTTTGATGATAGGTCAGGTTCAAAATTCTGTTTTTCAGGTTGAGGTTGTTCTAGGCGATTACTTGCTGCGAGCGAACTTTGCCCCCCTTGGTCAGATGGTTAGCTATCTGAACGATCGGGCCCGGACCAACGTCCGTTTTACCGATTTGGAGATCGCGCCGCTGGCTGTGAACCGTCAGGTGAAGGTCATTAACCAGCCGGCGGTGACGATTGACAAGCAGCAAGTTGTCCTGATCAGCTTGCTCAACCCCGAACAGATAGCCGAAGTCCAGGTATTACAGTCAAAGCGGGCGGCCGTATTCTACACCGGTCGTTTTGCGGTTCAGGGTCAGGTTCACGTCAACCAGGATGCCCATGTTGACGATCTGTTGGATGGGAGCCGCAACTACTTTCCAATTAGCGACGTGTCAATCTTCCCATTGCAGGGATTAGCCGTTACGCCTAGCCGTCGGGTGCCGCTGGCGATGATTAACCGGCAGCAAATCCAACTATACCATGCTCTTTCTGGCCCTGGATAAGCCGCTCTATCTTAGCCTTGGTTTCGCGCCAGGTGATAGGCGAGAGCCCCAACTTCTGCCGGATAGCGGTTGGCTCAACTCCGGCTTGATAATCCCACAAGGCTGATACCCAGCGCAAATTCTCAAAAGAGAGCAGCCCTTTTTCCAGTTCGGCCGCTTCGGCAATGTCGGCCAAAATGTACTCCAGGTTCCGGGCTGTGCAGGTGAAAAGAGTATCTACCGGCTGATACTGAGCCAGATATTCATCCAGGATAGGCAGCCAATCCGCGTCCAGGTTTAACTTACGCTCTTTGTACCGTAAGCTGGGGTTCTTGTAGCGGATAAACAGCTTGGGCTGATGGGGATCGTCCCGATCGATGTGATTGGGCACAATGGCCATTGCTTCCCCTTTCTTAATGCCAGTATGCAGCAGCAAGGTTAGCAGCAGATGGGGGCGGGCATCTGGCTTGCGCTGATCATCACCGGTGCGCCATTGTTGGGTTACGGCCAGGGCGGCTTCGATTTCATCTGGATAGGGTAGGGTGGGGAGGGGGCTGCTGACACTGGCCTGAATCACGGCCGCTGCCGGATCCTGCAGTAGAATACCTGCTTCTCTGAGCCAGCCAAAGAACAGTTTCAGGCTGGTAACCCGCCGGGCATATGATTTGGGGCTACAGGGGACACCTCGTTCATGGAGAAGCCATGCTAGAAATTCGTTGAGCGTTTTGGTGCCGATATCGCCAATGGGCTGGCCAATGCCGATATATTTGCCCAGTAGGCGGATATCGCTGCTAAAGGCTTTGCGGCTGTTAAGGGCAAAACCCTCTTCTTCCATATGCTGCTCAAAGGCTCCCATGGCTGCCTTTAAGGAGGAATCGGCGTTTAGGCCGGGGAACAAGGATAGCTGTTTATCATCACTCACTGTATACTTCCTTTAGTCGTCTGACTGGCGCTCTCGCCTCAAGCGAGAGTGCCAGTCAGACAATCCACTTCGTATAGAATGTTCGCATAGCCAAAATAATAACCGAATCCTTGGTGGTTGTCAATTTTCTGCCATTGTGAACAACTAAATCGCTGCCCGGTCTAGTACGATGCTAACCAACCAACCTCTCCGTATCGGTGTTATTGATCTCGGGTCGAACACGGCCCGGCTCATTGTTATGAGCTCCATTCCTGGTTACGCTTACCGGCAGGTGGATGAAATCCGGGAAGTGGTGCGGCTAAGGAAAGGGATGACGGCCGCTGGCTTAAGTGAAGCGGCCGTAACGCGGGCCTTCTCCACCTTGAAGCTGTTTAAGCGTTACTGTGACAGCAGCCAGGTGGATACCATTATGGCTACTACCACCAGCGCCGTGCGGGAGGCAGCCAATGGTCCCGCTTTTGTACAGCAGGTAGAGCAGGAGATTGGCCTTTCATTGCAGATTCTGGACGGTGATCGCGAAGCTTACTATGCCACCATAGGTGCCTTAAATGAAGTCGCCTTTGGTGAAGGCTTTGTAGTCGATATTGGCGGCGGCAGTGCGCAAATCAGTGATGTCACAGAGCGACGTTTTGCCCGCGGCTGTTCTATGCCTTTAGGGGCGTTGGCTTTGACAGAACGGTTTATAAGCCATGACCCGATTACGCCGGCTGAACTCAAGGCGGTGAAAAAGGAGATTGTGCGTCACCTGACGGCCGTTGATTGGCTCACGCCGCATGCCGGTGTTCTGGTTGGATTGGGCGGCACTATCCGGAACCTGGCCCGCATCGAAGCAGCCCGCCAGAACTATCCGCTCAATACCCTGCATGGCTTTCCACTTACGCGTGAGTCTATTGCCCAGAGTATCGGCCTGTTTTGTGAACTGCCGCTGGCTGAACGGCAGGGGATTGCTGGACTTAGCCCGGACCGGGCGGACATTATTCTGCCCGGCGCACTGGTGATTCAGACGATCATGGAGCGGCTGGACTTTGAGCAGCTTACGGTGACGGTCAACGGCCTGCGCGAGGGTTTGTTCTTAGAGCAGTTTTGGGAGCATCTTTCTTATCCCGTGATTGGCGATCCGCGCCGCTTTTCGGTGTTGAATATGGCCCGTATTTACCAGTATCAGAAGAGTCACGCCAACCATATGCGTTATCTGGTGGGCCGCTTGTTTGATCAGCTGGTTCCGCTGCATGGTTTTGGCCCAGCCGAGCGCGAACTGCTCACAGCCGCGGCTCTGCTCCATGATTTAGGCTCGATCATCAGCTACGACAGCCACCACAAGCATTCTGAAATGCTGATCGTCCACAGTGGTCTGGCCGGTTTTTCGCCGCGTGAAATCGCCCTGATCGCCCTACTGGCGCGCTATCATCGCAAAGGCAACCCAGATCTCAATAGTTACAAGCTGTTGATGGGCGACGATGATCAGCGTCTATTGCAGCAGCTGTCGGCCATTCTGCGGCTGGCTGAGTTCTTGGAGCGGGCGCGTAATGCCACTGTAGATGATGTACTGGTAAATTGGGACGACGGTGCCCTACATCTCACCTTAATCGCCGAGGAATACCCGGCGGTTGAGCTCTGGGATTCGGATCGGAATGCTGTGCCGCTGGTGGAGGCCGCTTTTGAGCGACCGGTGATTTTGGAGAGCGCCGCCCCACCGGGAGATTGGCGCCTGTAATGGCCGATCAGACAGCTTGCCAGCTTTCTATGATCGCAACCCCTCCCAGCGATTATGGTAGGAAGGCCTGGAACCGGCCTGACTCATGTTGCCAGATAGCGTGTGGTGGGCGCAAGTCGAGCCGAGCGATGCTGAAGCTATGCCAGTAAAGCAGGTAATCACCGCTTATATGATGAACAGTGGTGAGGTCATCGGCCTGGTAGAAGATCTCTGCTGGGCCGGTATAGGGTGGCATTGACAGGCTGAGGTAGCCTGGCGCCGCATTGTTGTTGGTATCAAGATCAGCCGAGGTGAAGAAGAGCCGCCCGTCTTCGGCAAAAGTGGGATAGCCAAGGTAATTCCTTCCCGGTGGCGTAATCGCCTGTATCTGCTCGCCTTCCCAACTAATGATGTTGATGGTTCCGGCCGTCACGTCAGTGTAGGCCAGGGTGCGGCCGTCCGGCGCAATGTCACCTACACAGAGAAGCGTCTGGCAGGCAAAAATCAATTGTTGGCTGAGATCTACCAGATCGAGCTGGTAGATATTTTGATAGCGGCCATTGAAGCTGCTCCAATGGCCACCTAAGCCTAACGGTTGGTAAGCAAGCAGCAGCTGACCATC
>Ga0114946_10003446_pt1 | contig 10663 bp, 7 predicted proteins | sample WalLakDeSediment_FD_88676 | JGI IMG/M metagenome (GOLD analysis project Ga0114946, IMG submission 88676) | Lake sediment microbial communities from Walker lake, Nevada to study Microbial Dark Matter (Phase II) - Walker Lake 11/02/13 Deep Sediment | ecosystem: Environmental > Aquatic > Freshwater...
AGTTTCTGGATATCAGGGATACTTTTGGAAATTTTGAAGGCAAACTGGTCATTCAATTACTGGAAGGGGATGAGCTTTTGGATGAAAGAATTGTCCCATTGGAGTATGGAATCCCCAGATTGGTCTCTGAGGTAAAAAGGACTGAAAACTTGAAAACAGTACCTGAGAGCATGGTAAGGATTCCCGCAGGTTCTTTTACCATGAGGGTGAGTCAGGGAGATCAATTTATACCCTATCCAGTCAAAAGTTTCCCTAAAGAAGTGGCGATATCGGAATTTTATATGGATAAGCATCCGGTAACCAATCTTCAGTTTAAGGCATTTTTGGAATTCACAAAATACAGCCCCAAGGATACACACAGGTTTTTGGCACATTGGGTCGAGGGAGAGATTCCTCCTGGTATGGAAAACCTACCGGTAGTGAATGTCAGTTATGAAGATGCGAAGGCATATGCGGATTGGTCAGGAAAGAGACTGCCAACAGAAGCAGAGTGGCAATATGCGGCTTCTGCCGGTGACGGAAGAGATTGGCCTTGGGATTCTGGTCTAAAAGTCACCAAAAGAACCGAATTCGTAACAAATACCCTCACTGTGGAGCATTTGGACGGTCTGGAAACGGATAAATGTAATGTTGGAAATGGCATTTTGGAAGTGGTGGGAAGCTATCCCAATGGAAGGAATCCATGGGGTTTGGAAGATCTGGTCGGCTCTGTTTGGCAGCTGACCAATGACCAATATGACAATGGAACTCATCAGATGCTCATCCTGAAAGGGGGAAGTTATTTCAAACCCTCCTCCAGTTGGTGGTATGTTCAGGGTGGTCCCAGAGAAACCCATTACCGGCAAATGCTTCTTAGGGTTTCCCCAGGATTTGAACGGAATGAAACTGTTGGATTCAGATGTGTGGCTGATTCATTTTAGTAAATAAGAACCTATATTCTTCCTATGACTCAAAGTCATAGGAAGAATACCTGGTCTATAAAAAAATGGAAATAGGTGAATATTTTTCTTTCTCTGACTTGGTCAATTGCTTGGGGTATGGCAATAAAACCCTAAAATCGTATATTGTTTTTTTTAAATATTAATCCAATGTTGTCCTGATGAATATCCAGCAAAAAATTAACCTCCGAATATTTGATTCTGAGTTTGAATTCCAGGCAAGCAGGAGTTCAGGACCGGGTGGACAAAACATTAACAAGGTGAATACGAAAGTCCTTTTACGCTTTAATATTCCGAATTCCAAATTACTTGAAGTTGATGAGAAATTGGTTTTGATGGAAAAACTGATAAATAAATTGGACGGTGAAGGTAATTTGCTAATTCAAAGTCAGGAGAAAAGGTCTCAGATCCAAAACAAAGAAATTGCCAAAAGGAAGTTTTACGATCTGCTCTTGAAAGCCTTTCAAAAGAAGAAAATCAGGAAGGCAACAAATCCGGGCAGAGCAGCAATTGAGAAAAGATTAAAGGAGAAAAAGAGGATTTCTGAAAAGAAAAAGGGTAGAAGCGGGGATTGGTAAATTTTCTATTGTAATTATCTGTTATATGATTAATATCAGGAAATCAATTGATTTTAATTGGTATATTTCAAGATAGGAATTTCCAATTTTGACATATACAAAAAAAATCAGGTGAAGTATCTAAAGTTTCTGGACAATGATTTCTTCAAAGAGGCAGGAGAAATGTCCCGCTTCACTGCACGCTTTTTTAGGGAGCTATCCAAACCAAAGCAGGAGTATGAAGAATTCATCAATCAATGTTTTTGGATCGGTTATAAGACACTGACATTGGTCGGTGTAACAGCCTTTATTATGGGATTGGTACTCACCATACAATCCAGGCCGACCTTGGTGGAATTTGGAGCGGAATCACTCCTTCCTTCAATGGTTTCTGTTTCTTTGATAAGGGAAATCGCCCCTGTTATCACGGCACTGATATGTGCCGGAAAAATCGGGTCAGGATTAGGAGCCGAGTTGGGCTCGATGAAAGTGACCGAACAAATCGATGCCATGGAGGTTTCCGGTACCAATCCATTCAAATATTTGGTAGTAACTAGGGTGATGGCAGCGACTTTGATGGTACCTATTCTTTCCAGCTTGGCCAATGCGATTTCTTTATATGGTGGATATCTAGGTTGTAATATCAGAGGTGATGTCAGTTGGCAGCTGTATTGGTTTCAGGTATTTAAGGTTTTATCATTCGGCGATGTGGTGCCTTCTTTGATCAAAACTTTTTTCTTTGGATTTGCAATTGGTATTGTAGGATGTTATAAAGGATTCAGTTCCCAAAAAGGTACAGAAGGAGTTGGCAGATCGGCAACTACAGCTGTCATAGTGGCTTCTTTGATGGTGTTTATTATTGACCTCATTGCTGTTCAGATTACAGATTTATTGGGATTGACTTAGAAAAAAGATGAAGCAATTTGTCAGAACCCCGGTAATAGAAGTAAAAAATATCAATAAGTCATTTGGGGACAACCATGTTCTCAAAGATTTCACCATGTCGGTTTATCCCGGTGAAAATCTCGTAATTCTTGGGAAATCAGGTTCAGGAAAATCTGTTCTGATCAAATGCATCATCAGTCTGATCCAAGCGGATGAAGGAGAAATATTTGTTTTGGGATGTCCCATCCAGGATCTGGACCAAGATGAACTGGATCAATTGAGGGCTAAGCTAGGTTTTTTGTTTCAAAGCAACGCTTTATATGATTCTATGACAGTTAAAGAAAATCTGGAGTTTCCCCTTCGTATCCATTGGACCAAAGAGGAACGGGACAAAGGTGCGGAAGCTGCCGTGAAAGAAGCCCTGGAGGATGTAGGTCTCTTACATACCATCAATATGATGCCTTCAGAACTTTCAGGTGGTATGAAAAAAAGAGTTGCGCTGGCAAGATCACTGATTTTAAAACCAAGTGTAATCCTCTATGATGAACCTACTACGGGTTTGGACCCCATTACTTCGAGGGAAATCAGTGAGTTGATGGTGAGTGTACAAAAGAAATATAATGCCACCTCGGTGATTATTTCACATGATCTGAATTGTATAAAAATCACGTCAAACCGGGTCATCATGCTGATTGACGGCACATGTTACGCTGACGGTACTTATGAAGAACTCAGTAAATCGACGGATCCCAAAATAAAAGAGTTTTTTGAATGATTATGAAAGCTAAGAAAACAATAGAGAATGCAAAGCTTGGAGGTCTTGTTGTCGCAGGAATACTCTTTCTGGTATTTACCCTTTATATGATTGGAAAGAATCAGAATATTTTTGGTGCTTCCATCACTATCATAGCAGTAGTGGAAAATGTAAACGGACTTGTTCCCGGTAATAATGTGCGATTTAAAGGTTTAAATGTAGGCACTGTAAAGTCTGTTGAAATGGCAAACGATTCTTCCCTACATGTTGCCATTTATATACAGAAAAAGATGGCTCCATTCATCAAGAAAAATTCACTGACCTCTATTGGAACAGATGGATTGATGGGCAATAGAATCATACAGGTTATCCCACAACCTGGTGATGCTGCCCCTATTGAAGAAGGTGATTTTATTTACTCCCAGGATCCTCTTGATACGGATAAAATGCTGAAAAGACTGGAAGGTACAGGCGAGTATCTTGAAATTACCTTTATGAACCTTTCCGAAATTGCCGAGAAACTGAACAATAGTGAGAGTTTATGGAGGATGCTTTCTGATGAGGAATTAAAAGATGATATCAAAAATACTGTAAAAGAACTAAGGAGAGCTGGGGCAAATGCATCTCAAATGGCTCAAGCGGGCAGAGAAATGATATTGACTTTTGAGCAGGGTGACGGAATAGTAAAAAGGGCATTTACCGATACCCTTATGGCAGAAAACCTGACAGGTGCCATCGATCAAATCCTTGAAATCAGCAAAAAGATGGCCGTTTCCATGGAAGATATTCAAAAAATTGTGAAAGATATTGAGGCAGGAGAAGGCACCGCAGGACTGATCCTTACTGACTCAGTGATGCGTGAGAGTTTGATGAATACCATGTTGAATATCGAGGCCGGAACTGATAATTTCAACCAAAACATGGAGGCCCTGAAGAGCAATTTTTTATTCCGGAGGTATTTCAGAAAGCTGGAGGAAGAAAAAATGTATGAAGAGCAGGAGAGGAGAAAACAGGAAAGGAAAGGATCCGGAAAAAACTAACTTTCCACAGGATAATGCAATTAATTCTTTTGATTGGATTTCAACAAATCTGCCCAAAGGATGAAGAGATTCTTTGGTATAACCCTACTTTGGAAACGTAGGGAAGGCCAAACTGCTTAAATTCTTCCGTATTTCTCTTCATTTGATTTAAAGAGTAGGAAATTATGTCAAGAAAGGTCAATGCCAATCTTCTTCCCACAAACGGAAGCCACCATCAATAGCCATATGGTTATTTCCTAATCTGCAATTAGCCGGGATTTCTGTTAAAAGTTTGGAATTGCCCCCACCCAATACTATATCATCGGGAAGAAAAGCAGCCTTAAATCGGGCTACCACAGCCCATACATGTCTTTGCCATTTTTCCTGGCCCAATCTCTCAAGTCCCCTTAACCCAAGATAATCCTCAAAAGTACCTTTTCTATAGGATAGATGGGCCAGTTCCATGGGGAGAATTTTTCCTTCAACGACTAATGAAGAACCCATGCCTGTTCCCAGACCTAAAAATAATAAAACCCCTTCCCGGTAAGACCCCAAAGCCTGCATGGCTGCATCATTGATAATCCTGACAGGTTTACCAAATGCCGAATCAAAGTCAAACCCGACCCAGCCATCACCCAGATTTTTGGGTTCAGTCATTATTTTACCTTTTTTAATAATTCCCGGATAGCCAATGGAAATGGCTTCATATTCCCAATCTTTAGTGTTTTCAATTACCTCAGACACCATCTTTTCCGGTGTCATAAAGTCCCCGGAGGGTATTTTCCTTCTTTCATCCAGGTTATTGGCTTTAACTTTTACATTGGTGCCGCCAATATCAATTACAAGTATCTTCAAAATGGGTCAGATTAATTTTAAGGCAATTTATAAAAATGCTGAGGCTTTCAAAATGAACTTTCCTTTTTTGATTTTACCAATAGCAGGAAACAGGTGATAATGAATAGATTAAAAATTTCTTGATTAAAGCTTGAAATAAATCATCAGGAATAAGAAAAAACATAAAGACAATATAAGAATGGATAAAATTGTAGCCACTGAATAGCGCATTTCAGGATAATGTTCCTTCAATTGAGACATACTTTTGACATGCTGAAGGGTGGCAAGGATTAGCATAAGGGTTGAGGTAATGATCAAAAAAAATCCCAGTTCATTGCCGGTTACCAAATTGAAATACGGTTTTTCACCTTCTTCAATCCTGTTCATATAATACTCCAGTAGTCCAACCCCAATTATTATTAAAGTTAGTGAGGTGCGGATCCAAGCAAGCTGAAGCTTTTCAAAAGCTGTTCTTGTTCTTTCGTTCTGGAATAATTTTCTTTCCGCCTTCTCTTGAAGTTTTGCCTCATTTTCCACAACCGGGGTAATTTCTATTTCTTCATTTTCCATTTGAAGTACTTTTACTTAAAAATATAAAGTAAATTCCAAAAATAATTACATGTTGAGTTGTAAAATTCGGTAATTTAGTTCCTAGATGAATTTCAGTTTCCGAAAAGTAAATAGAATTAATATAAAGTCCAATATCTCCATTTTTTTCTACCAGATTTAATCTGGTTTAATGATCTGTATTATAATTTTATAGTTTTAGTTTACCTATTTTGATGTTTTAAGATGAATTTTATTAACGGTTTGGAAAAAACTTTGGTAATGGAATCCAGAAAAATAGTTGATGATGATATAGATTTTGATAAGAATGGAAAAGGGGTGAGGGTTTTTAGATCTTCGGTTATTCAGGATTGATCAAAAAATTATAAAATGGAAAAAACCAGATTACAGGAAGCCAGAGAAAGGAAACTCCCTTGGAAAAAATGGGGTCCCTACCTTAGCGAGAGGCAATGGGGCACTGTCCGGGAGGATTATAGTTCCAATGGAGATGCATGGAATTACTTCACGCATGACCATGCCCGTTCGCGGGCTTACCTCTGGGGAGAAGATGGTATTGCGGGAATTTCAGACGACCAACAAAACCTATGCTTTTCACTGGCTCTTTGGAACGGAAAAGACCCCATTTTAAAGGAGCGGATGTTTGGATTGACCAATCCTCAGGGTAACCATGGAGAGGATGTCAAAGAGTATTATTTCTATTTGGATAATACACCGACACATTCCTACATGAAATACCTGTATAAATACCCCCAGAAATCTTATCCTTATGATGAACTCATATGGATCAACAGTCAGTTGTCCCGCAATCAGATGGAGTATGAACTGATGGATACAGGCATATTTAAGGACAACAGGTATTTTGATGTGTTTATTGAATACGCCAAAAATAACCCAGAGGATATTCTGATAAAGATAAGTGCGGTAAATAGGGGGCCGGAGGCTGCAGAAATCCACCTTTTGCCGACACTTTGGTTTCGTAATGATTGGTCTTCCTTGGTTACCGGTTCCAACCGGTCATCAGAAAAGCCACTGATTTCAAAAAGCAAATCAACTTCCGGAATTTCTGCCATTTTAGCCAAACATGTTGATCTGGGAGATTTTGTTTTGAACTTTGAAGGGGATGTGCCTTTGTTATTTACAGAAAATGAAACCAATAATGAAAGGATTTTTCCAGGTGTAGAAAATGAAAGTGATTTTGTAAAGGATGGTATCAATGATTATGTGGTAGATGGATTATTGGAAAAGGTTAATCCAAAAGGTAAAGGAACCAAGTCAGCTGCCCATTACAGGATGACTGTGGATGCAGGAAAAACCGCAACAATCCGGCTCCGATTGACAAAAAAGTCAAAGTCCAAAGATGAAAACCCCTTTGGGAAAAATTTTGAAAAGATCTTTGCCAATCGGATCTCGGAAGCAGATGATTTCTATAATTCCATAATTCCGCCAAATGTGGGAAAAGATGAGTCAAGTGTGATGAGGCAGGCTCTTTCAGGTATGCTCTGGGGCAAACAATTCTTCTTTTTTGATGTGCACAACTGGTTAGAAAAACGTAATTCCAATCCTTTATTTCCCGGCTATAATAAGTCCCGGAACTCTGACTGGCACCATATGCTCAACAAAGATATTATTTCCATGCCTGATAAATGGGAGTATCCTTGGTATGCTGCCTGGGATTTAGCATTTCATGCCATACCGCTTTCGATTGTCGATCCGGATTTTGCCAAAGAGCAGATGGAACTCATGTTAAGAGGACTTTACTTGCATCCCAATGGCCAAATGCCGGCCTATGAATGGAATTTCAGCGACGTAAATCCACCGGTCCATGCTTGGGCTACATTGTTCCTACATAAAATGGATATTGCCATTACCGGTGAATCTGACCTTAATTTCCTTAAATCCACTTTTAATAGGCTTGTTATCAACTTTACCTGGTGGGTAAACCGAAAAGACCGATTTGGAAAAAATGTATTTGAAGGTGGATTCCTTGGACTGGACAATATCGGTATTTTTGACCGGAGTGCACCCCTACCCACAGGGGGACACCTCGAACAGGCTGATGGAACCGCCTGGATGGCACTCTTCAGCCAGAACATGCTCGAAATGGCTTCCGAATTGGCCATGTATGATAAGATCTATGAAGAAATGATTTTAAAATTTGTTCAACATTTTCTTTTTATCGCGGTAGGGATCAATAAAAATGGGCCTGATGGCATGTGGGACGAAGAAGATGGTTTCTATTATGATCTGCTCCGACTACCTGACGGCAGTTTCAGACGGTTAAAAGTGCGTTCATTGGTTGGACTATTGCCTTTGTGCGCGACCAGTATACTGGAAAAAGCACAAAGGGATAATTTACCCTCTGAAATGACAATGATCCAACAAAAAATTCAAAGAATACCGGAACTTCTGAAAGCCATTCACCCCATAGGAGAGGACTATTTCGGTGTCAATGACCGTGGGATTCTTGCACTTTTAAATAAAGAAAAGCTGGAAAGAATCCTGGAGAAAATGTTGGATGAAAATGAATTTTTAAGTCCCCATGGCATTCGCTCCTTATCTAAATTCCATGAGAAAAACCCCTATGTGATGCATGTGGGAGGGCAGGAATTCAGGGTAGACTACCTGGCAGCTGAATCTGACTCAGGGATGTTTGGGGGAAATTCCAACTGGAGAGGACCAGTCTGGATTCCCATGAACCTGATGATCATCAGGGCATTGCAACAATTTTATCTTTATTATGGAGATAACTTAAAAGTGGAATTCCCAACCGGATCAGGCAATAAGATAAACTTGTTTGAGGTAAGTAAGGAAATCAGTTATAGATTGATCAGGATCTTTACCAAGGACGAAAATGGAAGGCGCCCTGTGTACGGTGGAACAGAAAAATTCCAGACAGACCCGCACTGGAATGACCATATCCTTTTTTATGAATATTTCCATGGCGATAACGGTGCCGGATTGGGAGCAAGTCACCAGACTGGTTGGACAGGAATTGTGGCAAAGGCTATCCAATTTTATTCTAGAGTGGATGCCAAAACATTCCTTGAAATAGGGGCAGGAGCCTTATACCATAAAGGGAATTAGAAGTCTCAAACCACCTGAGTTAGCAAAGAAATACAAAAGTATTGAACTCTTATTGCCACTCATTGTTGACATCATTGAAATAATCCCTTCAATACTCTGGATACATCTCATAATATTTATTTTCGTCCATACCCTTACTGAAGCGGCGTAAATTATAAGTGAATGACAACATGAGATATTGCTGTAATACATTGGTCTGAATATCTTCAATATAAGTTTCAGTTATACTGCGCCTTACATTCGCATTTTGGCCTAAAAGATCATATACCATTAGACTGATTTCTCCGCGTTGGTTTTTAAAGATTTTTTTTCCAAGACTCATATTGATAAGAGAGAAATTGGTGTCAAATCCCTCTGATAATCCTGAATTTATCTGGTGATTCAAATCCAGCCGGTAAATAATTCCTTTCCAAATGATCCAGTTGAAATTTATCCGGAATCTGTGTTGGAAAAAATTATTGCTCAGGCTTGGATTCAGGGTGTTTTTTACCTCAAAAAAAGCAGATCTGGACCAAATATTGAAATCGATCTGATCGCTTATATTGCTGCTAATCGAAAGACCTGCATTCATATCCTTTGAGTTATTGAAGCCAATCTTATTGTTTATTTGACCAGGCCTTTGTGTATATCCAATTCCTCCAAAAAAATTGAAATTTGACTTGATAATAGGGAAAGGCATGGCATAACTGAACCATGAAATTAAATTTTTATATCCGTTAAGATTTATAGGCTTGTTGAGCTGGGATCCAGATTCTAAAATTATTCCATCCCTGATTTCGGTGGGCTCACTGGCAATAAAAATGCTATTTGAAATTAAACTGTTGATAAATCTTGATTGGGCAAACACAAACCAATTTCTTTCAGAATCCGGGTTATTGCTTCTAAATCTAAGGCGAAACTGGTTTCCAAAAGATTGGTTCAATTCTATATTACCGGTTCGTAATTGAAGTGGATTCGAATTATCAATTACAGATTGGAGTTGACCTATCTGCGGTAAAATAGTGTAGGTATCATAATCGATTTGTAAGTTGGTATTGGAAGAAATTTTATACTCAAAACGGAATGTAGGAAGGAAATTCTGAAACTTTCTCCGCAATTTCTCCGGATTTGGAAACACTTCAATATTATTCAATCGGGCATCCTGGAACCCCAGTTCTGCCTGCAACTTGAATTTTTCAAATATCAACTGATATCCCAGTTCAGCTTCTTGGGTAATATATTTGCTTTCAAAAGTATTGCTTAAAGCGGTATCCAAGGATAAAATACCCATTTCGAAATCCCCGTTTTCTACATTTTTAGTAAGTATTTCTGAAGTATTGATTCTGTTGCCGATCTGGTATTCTGCCTCCATTTGACCTTTTTGACCTAGAGGTTCGGTATAGGTCACCCGGCTTTGCCATGATTTACCGTATCCTTCCCTTGTTATTCTTTGAGTCAAAATTTCCTGTCTTTGCCCATCTTCATCAAAAAAAGTGTTTTCTGCTTTTCTATCAGAATCATCCCTGTTCTCCATAGTTGAAAAATTGGAACTAAGTGTCAATGTTCTTCCTTTTCTGTTGAATTTATGACTGTATAATAGCTGATTGACTAAATCGTATTCTTTATAGAATCCTTTTTTTAGGTTTTTTACTGAATTTATCAGATCCGATCCATCTTCAGTTTGTCCAATGAATCCGGAATTTTCATTTTGAACCCTTGCTGATAATCTCGGAATATAAATGATACTGTTTTTTTCATCAGGATTATATTCAAATCTGAAATCAGCACGATGGGAATAATTAACCCGCCTATCTTCACTTGTTTCAGAGTAAAATTGAACGGATTCATCCGTGGTTACAAAATCCTTAAACCTTTCCAAAATCCCATAATTTTCCATTTTGGAAAATAAGTAGCTTCCGGAAACTTTTATCTTTTCACCCCAGGAATCAGAATAATTCAATCCAAGAATATTGGTCTCAATAATACCCTCCTGAGGATAACTAAAATCCTGTATATTGGCATCGCTTGAGTAACTGAGTACATTGA
>Ga0114946_10003447_pt1 | contig 10660 bp, 13 predicted proteins | sample WalLakDeSediment_FD_88676 | JGI IMG/M metagenome (GOLD analysis project Ga0114946, IMG submission 88676) | Lake sediment microbial communities from Walker lake, Nevada to study Microbial Dark Matter (Phase II) - Walker Lake 11/02/13 Deep Sediment | ecosystem: Environmental > Aquatic >...
GGTTGAAATAGGCTGCTATCGCGGCATCAGGCACCGCCGCGGGATGCCGGTTCGGGGGCAGAAGACTAAGAATAATGCCCGCACCCGAAAAGGACCACGCAAGACGGTCGGTATCCGTCGTAAGAGCTAAGCAGTTGCAAAGAAGGGAGGAAATGTTAAAAATTGGTCAAGAAAAAGGTTACCCGCACCAAGCGGCGTGAAAGAAAGAATATCGAACGCGGCGTTGCGCATATCAAATCGACCTTTAACAATACTTTCATCAGTATTACTGATTTGGAAGGTAATGCCATATCCTGGTCCAGTGCCGGCAATGTGGGCTATAAAGGTTCCCGCAAGTCAACTCCCTTTGCCGCCCAGCTGGCTGCCGAAGCAGCCGCCAAGGTGGCTATGGAGCATGGCATGAGGCACGTTGAAGTATTTGTAAAAGGACCGGGAGCAGGCCGTGAGGCGGCAATTCGTTCGCTGCAGGCCACCGGTTTAGAGGTCAATGCCATCAAAGACGTTACGCCAATACCGCACAATGGTTGCCGCCCACCGAAGAGGCGGAGAGTTTAATAATCACATTTTAAGGAGGTGTAACATTAAGCTAAAATGGGACGCCACACTGAAGCAGTTTGTCGTTTATGCCGCAGAGAAAAAGATAAGCTATACCTGAAAGGGGATCGCTGTTTTACTGATAAATGTGCCGTAGTTCGCCATGCCTACCCGCCTGGAGAGCACGGTCAAGGACGTCAGAAGTTTTCCGAGTACGGGCAGCAGTTGCGTGAGAAGCAAAAAGCCCGCAGGATCTATGGGGTCTTTGAAAGACAGTTTCGTCGTTACTTTAAAGAAGCCGATCGTCGCCGGGGAGTCACCGGTGAGATTTTGTTGCAGCTGTTAGAGAGCCGTCTGGACAGCGTCGTTTACCGTATGGGGCTGGCTCGGTCACGTACCGAAGCAAGACAGCTAATCAACCACGGTCATTTTCAAGTTAACGGACGCAGGGTTGATATACCATCCTTCCTGACCAGGATTGGCGATGAAGTTGCTGTGCGTGAGAAAAGTAAAAACAAGCCTGTGTTTAAGCAGATCATTGAAGAGCGTGACCAGCACACAGTAGTGGACTGGTTGGAAGCCGATCGTGAAAAACTGCAGGGCAAGGTGATCAGGATTCCGCAGCGCGAAGAAATTGATGTGCCGGTTACTGAACACCTGATCGTTGAACTTTATTCCCGCTAAGTAATTTGTTAACCCTCAATACATCAAGCGAGGAGGGTAAATTGAGAGAACTATGATCGAAATTGAAAAGCCGAAAATCGAATTGGAAGAGAAGGACGAACAGAATAATTACGGGCGGTTTGTCGTTGAGCCACTGGAGAGAGGTTATGGGACAACGCTTGGTAATGCCCTGCGCCGGATCCTGCTTTCATCTTTACCGGGCGCAGCGATAACCAATGTTAAGTTTGACGGCGCACTGCATGAATTTTCCAACCTGCCGGGTGTGCTCGAAGACACTATTGAAATCATCCTCAACCTAAAGGCTATTTCGCTGAAAATTCATAGCGACGACCCCCAGACCCTGGTTGTTGAAAATGACAAAGCCGGAGCGATTAAGGCCAAAGATATTAAAGTGCCCTCTGATGTGGAAATATTAAATGAGGAGCAGCATATTTGTACCCTGGAGGAAAACGGCCGCCTCTATATGGAGATGACTGCCGTTAATGGGCGTGGATATGTGCCGGCGGAGCGCAATAAGCAGCCTCAGCAGCCGATCGGTGTAATCCCCGTTGATTCGATGTTTTCACCGATACGCAAAGTCAATTACCGGGTTGAAAACACCCGGGTTGGTATGAAAACCGATTATGATAAGCTGACTATCGAAGTTTGGACCGACGGCAGTATCAGACCGGATGAAGCGATTAGCCTGTCAGCGAAAATACTTAGCACTCACATCGCGCTCTTCGTTAACCTGACAGAACAGGTTGATGATGTGGAGATTGCCTCCGATCGTCACGAAGAAGATCGTGAACGGATCATGGATTTGACCATTGAAGAACTTGATTTGTCAGTCCGTTCTTACAACTGTCTGAAGCGGGCAGGTATAAACACCGTTGGCGAACTCGTTCGCAAGACTGAAGATGAGATGATGAAGGTACGCAACTTGGGCAAGAAATCGCTCGAAGAAGTTGAACATAAGCTGCTAGATTTGGGCTTCAATTTCAACAAGAGCGGAGAGTAAGCCTGCAAGGAGGATTAATAATTATGCCATACCAGAAGCTGAGTCGAAAAAGCGGCCCCAGGCGAGCCCTGTTGCGAGGCCTGGTTACTTCTTTTCTAAAGGCGGGCAAGATTGAGACAACAGCTGCCAGGGCTGCAGCAATCCGCCCGATTGCTGAAAAAATGGTGACCCTGGCCAAGAAAGGCGACCTGCATTCGCGGCGCCAGGCTTTAGCCTATCTGCTTGACGAAGACGTTTTGACCAAGCTTTTTGAAAAGATCGGCCCCAAGCTGGAAGGACGCGAAGGTGGTTATACCCGCACCGTGTCGATTGGACCGCGCAGGGGTGACAGTGCCCCGATGGTAATCCTGGAACTGTTGTCTGAGTAAAAAGATGGCGGTTTTAAAAGCTGAAACAATTATTGAAGCGAAAGCGCTTTATTACAGCTACGCAGGTGAAGGAGAAGATAGTTCACCTGCGTTAAATGGTGTTGATCTAAAAGTAGACCAGGGTGAATACCTGGCACTGCTTGGCGCTAACGGTTCCGGAAAAACAACTTTACTCAAACTTTTAAATGCCCTGCTAATGCCCTCGCAAGGAGAGGTTTTGGTTAAGGGCATTTCTACCGTTGAGGCACAGAAGCTGGAGCTGGTTCGTCAGGCTTGTGGCATGATCTTTCAGAACCCCGATAATCAAATCGTTGCCACAACGGTCGAAGAGGATATTGCTTTCGGTCTGGAAAATCTGGCTCTGCCCTCACAAGAGATCCGCCGCAGGGTAGACGCTGTGGCTGGCCGTCTTGGCCTGACCCACCTGCTGCAGCATCCACCGCACCTTTTATCGGGCGGGGAGAAACAGCGTACTGCTATAGCTGGAATACTGGCTATGCAGCCGGCCTGCATCCTGATGGATGAACCGACGGCGATGCTGGATCCGTTCGGGCGGTTTGAAGTTTTAAAGACGGTTAAAGATCTTAACAAAGCCGAATCGCTGGCTGTTGTTCATGTAACCCACAACCCTGCTGAAGCGGTGGAAGCAGACCGCATCGTTGTCCTTGAGCGGGGTAGGATTGTCGCTGATGGTAAACCGGAAGAAATTCTGACCGACCTGAAGCTGCTGCACAAGCTGGGTTTACAGGGAACAGTTGCGGCTGAGCTGGCCGATCTGCTCAGGCAGGAGGGCTTAATTCTGCCTGCAGCAATTATGCGTAACCAGGAGCTGGTTGAAAGCCTGTGTTTATCGGAACAGATAAGCTAACCCATACCTATATGCCAGGGACGCCCTTTGCCTCCGCTGCGTTGAAAAGTATATCTTTCAGCCTCGGGCGGGGTAGCTTTACGCTGCTCATCGGCCCGAGCGGCTCGGGGAAAACCACGCTAATCCAGCACTTAAATGGGCTGCTTAAACCCACCTCCGGCAAAGTTTATTTCGACGGGCAGAGCATTGGGCCGGATAAATCTGCCCTGCTTTCAGTAAGGCGAAGGATTGGCCTGCTCTTCCAGATGCCGGAAGACCAGTTTTTTTCTGAGACCGTGTTTGACGAGATCGCTTATGCCCCACGAAACCTGGGGCTCGCTGAAAATGAAATTGAAGAGAGCGTGATCAAGGCTGTTGAGCGGGTGGGCCTAAGGCCTAAAAACTTGCTTGGTCGCCACCCTTTTCAACTGAGCGCCGGGCAGAAAAGACGGGTTGCTTTTGCCGCGGTGCTATCAATTGAGCCTGAAGTGTTGATTCTAGACGAACCGGCAGCCGGTCTCGATCCTTCGGGGAAACTAATGCTCTTTGACCTGCTCTCCAGACTAAACCGGACCGAGAAGATCACCATTCTGGTTTCAACCCATCACCTGGATGAAATTGCAGCGCTGGCTGATAATCTTTTGGTGCTAAACGGTGGCAGGCTTGAGATGGCCGGGAAAGCAAGAGAAATTTTAGCCAGACGTGCTGAATTGCAGGATTTGGGGCTTGCCCTGCCCCAGGTGACAGAGATTATGGATGAACTGGCAGCTCGGGGTCTGCCGGTTAGCACCGATATCTATTCTTTGTCGGCAGCGAGCAAAGAAATTATCAGGCTGAAAAGGGCTGATCAAGGATGAGCCGCAGTATAATCCTTGGTCATTACCTTCCGGGTAATTCGGTTATTCATCAGATGAACCCACGCATTAAGGTCCTGGTTTTGATCATCATCCTGACTATGCTCTTTGCCTTTAAATCCATCCCGGGTTTACTGGCGATGTTACTTGCCATTCTCCTGTTGTTCGCAGCAGCCCGTATTCCTTTTCGTTACCTCCTGAAAGGTTTGCGTCCGATCCTCTACATAGCGCTTTTTGCCCTGATTATTTTTCTTTTTTTCACTAAGGGCGGGGTAGTGCTCGTACGGCTTGGCTCGGTTACTGTTGAATCGGATGGTTTGGAGGAAGGACTCTTTGTGATCATCAGGTTGGTCACCCTGGTCCTCTTTTCGCTGTTGCTGACGCTGACCACCACTCCTCTGTCCTTAACCCACGGTCTCGGCTATTTTTTAAAGCCACTTGGCCGCATCGGTTTGCCGGCAGAGGAAGTGGTAATGATCATGGCCATCGCCCTGCGGTTCATCCCGACCCTGATTGAAGAAAGCCAGCGTTTGATGAGGGCCCAAGTATCGCGGGGAGCCGACTTTGAAAGCGGTTCTGTTTTTCGGAAGGCTAAAAATTTGGCGCCCCTGATCGTCCCGCTGTTTGTCAGCGCCTTCAGGCGGGCGGATGAGTTAGCCCTGGCTATGGAAGCACGGGGCTACCGGCTTGGTGCAAAACGCACCAGACTTTATGAGGATCTGATTAAAATGCAGGACTGGTTTGTCCTGCTGACTGCCCTACTGCTACTGGCAGCAGTATTATATACGAATATCTAAGACGAGGTTTTAATAAAGATGCAAAACACCCTGCTCTGGATCAGCTACGATGGTACCGCTTACAGCGGATTCCAAATCCAGGCTAATGCGCCGACCATCCAGGAAGAGATTGAGAAAGCGCTTGCTGTTGTATACAAACTGCCTCTGCGGATTAACGGTGCCGGCAGAACTGATGCCGGAGTCCATGCCCGTGGCCAGGCAGCCAATTATTTAGCGCCTTTTAAGATTGATCCCGATAAGTTGCCCCACGCCCTGAACTCACTATTACCCGCTGCGATTGTCATTACAGGGGCTGAAGAAGTAGCTGAAGGTTTTCATGCCCGCTTTGATGCTGTTGGTAAAAAGTACAGCTATACAATTGACCGGGCTTTGCATCCGCAGGTTTTAAGGCGGCTTTATAGCTGGCACCTGCCTGATCCCTTTGATTTGGAGGCGCTTAAGGCTGCGGCCGGGCTTTTTATCGGAAAGCATGATTTCGCAGCTTTTCAAGCAGCGGGGAGTACAGTTACCGATACCATGCGGACCCTGGATCAAGTTGAGCCTATTTTGATGCCGGCAGAGCAGTTGCTGACACTCTCTTTTGAGGGCAGTGGTTTTCTCTACCATATGGTTCGCCTGATCACCGGCACTCTGGTCCGGGTTGGAAAAGGCGAGTTAGAGCCGACGCAGGTTGATTTGGCGCTTAAGGGTTTGGATAAAAATGCTGTGGGGCCAACAATGCCCGCTCGCGGTCTTTGTCTCGAACGGGTTATTTACCAGCTTCAACCAGATAAGCGCACAGTAAAAAAGGCCTGAACCGGCAGAAAAAAGCCGCTTAAGCTGCTTGACAGGGTTGGGTAGGTATATTAGAATGTAGTTTGTGGCTTTATCGGATGAGATTAAAGGAGAGGGTACAAATGCGGACCACATACATGGCTAAAACCCATGAAATAAACCGCCGCTGGTATATTATCGATGCCGCGGGACGCCCGTTAGGCCGGGTTGCAACGGAAGTAGCACGTCTTTTAAGGGGAAAACACAAACCGGAATTTACTCCCCATCTGGACACTGGCGACCATGTGGTCATTATTAATGCCGGCCAGGCAGTATTAACGGGACGTAAGCTCGAACAAAAATTTTACTACAGGCATTCGGGTTACCCGGGCGGCCTGAAAAAAGTTGATTATGCCACCCTGATGGACAAGAAACCAGAGCACGCCATGTATCTTGCGGTACGCGGCATGTTGCCCCACAATAAATTAGGGCGGGCGATGCTTAAGAAATTGCGTGTGTACAAAGACAGCCAGCATTCTCACCAGGCTCAGAACCCACAGCCCTGGGAAGGCAAGGTGTCTGATGTTCAGATGGAAGGAGGTCCTGCCTCTTGAGTGAATTACAGTACTTAGGCACAGGGCGCCGTAAAGAATCGGTAGCAAGAGTACGCCTGCTACCAGGTAGTGGCCGGATTGTAATCAACGGCAAGGATATGGATCAGTACTTTGGCCTCGAAACGCTAAAGCTTATTGTTAGGCAACCCCTGGTAACCACTGAAACCGATGGCGGTTTTGATGTAATTGCCAAGGTTGAAGGCGGAGGTTTCTCCGGCCAGGCCGGAGCGATCAGGCACGGCATAGCCCGCGCCTTGCTGCACGCTGATGGAGAATACAGACCGGCTCTTAAAAAGAACGGTTATTTAACCCGCGATCCGCGGATGAAAGAAAGAAAGAAATGTGGCTTGAAGAAAGCCCGCCGCGCACCTCAGTTCTCCAAGCGGTAATTATCTGGAACTTACTTTTAGGTTAGAAACCCGCTTCAGGGATAGGTCAATTGATCGTGAAGCGGGTTTTTCGTACTCATTACGGCAGTTCAACATGACATTCATCAGCTGGTAGTTTCGTCAGGAGGGCAGAAATAGATGAAAGAAATCAGGCCCGGTGTCTGGTTCGTCGAAGGTGAAAACCACGGCCGTTATCCATTTGCCCACTCTCTTTTTATCGATGGCGAGGATAGCCTGCTGATCGATACCGGGGTAGGGCCGGCGTTAGAAAGCCTGGTTCCCAAAACGCGTCAAGTGGTTTTGAGCCATTTCCACCGCGATCATGTGGCCCGCAATCACCTGTTTACAGGGGCCAGGTTTGCCATTCACCAGGCTGATGCCCCCGGTGTAGAAAATGCCGAAAAATTTTATCATTTTAGCGGGTTGAGCCAGTTTAACATAGAGACTTATTGGAAGATGGTCAGCCAAATCAAATTTATGCCGACCAGCATCGATCGCTATCTCGAAGACGGCGACCTGATCGATACCGGCAAGCATACGCTAAAGGTTCTGCACTTGCCGGGGCATACCCCTGGACATTGCGGTTACCTGTTCGAAGAATATGGTTTTGTTTTTGCAACCGATATCGATCTCACTGCTTTCGGTCCGTGGTATGGCAACCCTGTTTCGGACCTCGAACAGTTCCGGGCTTCCATCCGTAAACTGCGGGAGTTAAAGCCGGAGTTAATTGCCACCGGGCACAGTATGCCTATTGCCAAGGGTATTGACAGCAAACTGGCTGCTTATGAAGAGGTTCTTGATCATCGCGATCAGAAAATCTTAAACGCACTAAAAGTTAAGCCGCTGACCCTGGAACAGCTTACGGATAAGAAATTTATCTATAAAAAGCATAACGGGCAGGAAGTGTTACGTTATTTTGAAGAGCAGATGGTTCGCAAACACTTAGAAAGTCTGGTTAAAAGAAAAATGGCAGTGGTTTCAACTGCTGGTCTTTACAGCACCAACAACTAAAAGGTGCACCCTCTGTCGGTCAGTTGTCAAACCCCATAAACTAAACTATAATGTTAGTAATCAGCTGTAATTAACGTAGTACCTATTTTGGTTCTGCTTTTATCCTGGTTGATCAAAAGCAGATAATGTCTGGACTAAGTGAGAAGGTAATTACTATGAAAATTAAAACATATCTGGAACAAAAGTTGAACGAAGGAGCAGTACATGTAACCCTGATCGATCCGGCCCGCCAGGCTCCTGAAGCTGCCGGCCGCCTGGCCGAAACAGCGCAGGAAGTAGGGAGCGATTTAATCTTTGTCGGCGGCTCTTCCGGGGTAAACCAGAATACACTCACCGAAACGGCAGCCGTTGTCAAGGAAAGAGCTTCGATTCCGGTGCTCTTTTTTCCCACTGGATCCGATTCGATCAGTTTAAACCTTGATGCATTTTTATTCCTCAGTCTTTTAAATTCGCGCAATTCAAGGTTTATCAGCGGAACCCAGTCAAAAATAGCCCCGGTCCTCAAAAGACTGGGCATAGAAGCGCTCTCAATCGGTTATATCCTGGTTGAACCGGGGATGAAACTTGGTGAAATTGGCGAAGCCGAACTGGTGGCCCGTGATAACTTCTGGCAGGCAATCGGCTACGCTTTAACTGCCCAGTATATGGGGATGTCATATGTTTACCTCGAAGCCGGCAATGGTGCCGCTCAGCCGGTTCCGGCCGGGATGATTCGCGCGGTAAAAAGGGAAATCGATGTGCCCCTGATTGTCGGCGGCGGTATCCGTACGGCTATCGATGCCCGCCGTGTCAGGCAGGCCGGGGCTGATATCGTTGTTACCGGTACCGTTATCGAAACAGCCGGTTACCGCGAGCGCCTGCGCTCAATCCTCAGCGCTCTCAAAGATTAATGCCTGGCACATTCTCCGCCGCGGCCGCTGACCGTTTCCAAAGCATGATCTAAAACCGGGGTCAGAACGGCGAGGCACTCAGCCACCGCTTTCGGGCTGCCCGGCAGGTTGATGATCAATGTTGAAACGCTGATTCCGGCCACTGCCCGCGATAACATCGCTTTCGGAGTGGCCGCCGCTGTTTCCCGGCGGATAGCCTCGGCAATACCGGGCACTAAACGATCAACCACTTCCAGGGTTGCTTCCGGGGTTACATCGCGCGGGCTCATGCCGGTGCCGCCGGTTGTAAAAACTGCATCAAACCCCTTGCCAACCATTTCCCGCATCGCTGACGCAAGCTGCTTTTTTTCATCGGGAACGATTACAGTTTCAACCACATCGCCCCAGGGCTGAACCATTTCTGCGATTGCCGGGCCGCTTAAGTCTTCGCGCTCACCGCAGGATCCCTTATCGCTGGCGGTGATCACTCCGAAGCGGTAGGAAGGCCTGACTTTTAAGGGGTCCTCGACCTTAACTTTTCCCTCCAGTAGCACTTCCGCAAAGATGCCTTCCCTTGGCATCACGCAGTCGCCGGCCTGGTAGTAGATGGCACAGCGGTTGTGACATTCCTTGCCGATCTGGGTCACCCGCATAATGGCTACCTTGCCTGCCTGCAGCCTGGTGCCGATCGGCAGGTTAACCAGGTCAATGCCGCGGGTGGTCAGGTTCTCGGCAAAATCACCAGGTCCCACCTCCAGGCCCTGTTCCCGCATCTTGTTGATGCTTTCTTCGGCCAACAGGCTGACCTGTCGGTGGGCAAAACCGGCGTGGGCGTCGCCTTCAAGCCCCAACCCTTTCAGCAGCAGCCCCTCACCGATATTCTTTTTCCGTTCTCCCTTATTTAAACTGGTAGATACAGCAATTATTTCTGCCATCAGCTTTGCTCGCGGCGGTAATGCCCCGAGCGCCCCCCCTTCTTCTCCATCAGGCGGATGTTTTTGATGATCATGTTTTTATCCACGGCCTTGCACATATCGTAGATGGTCAGGGCGGCAATGCTGACGCCGGTCAGTGCCTCCATCTCCACGCCTGTTTGTCCGGTCAGCTTTACCCGGACCCCGATTTCTATTTTCGGTTCCGGTGTTTCAAGCAGTATAAAATCAATCTCCACTCCCGCAATGCCCAGCGGGTGGGCCATCGGGATCAACCGCCCGGTTTCTTTTACAGCCATCACCGCTGCTACCTGGGCGACAGCCAGCACATCGCCCTTGGCCATGCGTCCGGCTTTTACCAGCTCTAGTGTTTCTGACGCCATCGCTATTTCGCCGCAGGCATAAGCTTCACGCAGGCTCTGCTCTTTGGCTGAAACATCAACCATGCGCGGTCGGCCTGAGTTGTCAAAATGGGTCAGGTTCTTTTCATCCATCAAACTATTCCTCCCTCTGGCAAAAAAGCGGCCGACAATAAAATCGGCCTGGGCCTTGGTGTCATTTAAGTCAAGCAGCGGCAGTTCACAGTCTATTGTTTTCAGATCGCTGAAGATTGCAACAGTCCCGGCAGGCAGCAGCGGTTTCGGATTAATCGCGCTGCGCACCACCTCAATCTTAGGGTTGCTGCTCCTCTTGTTCCCCTCAACTAGAATCAGGTCCAGGTCGCTTAATAATGCTGCGACAACCCTATCGCCGCTATTTAGTTCAGTGATTCCGTGCAGCAGAAAACCTTCAGGAGTGGTAAAACCAGCCACTTCTGCGCCCGCCCGGGCATAACGCCAGCTGTCTTTGCCCGGAAGGTCTAAGTCGTGGTGATGCAGGTTGCCTTTTAGAGCGGCTACCCTGAACCCCCTGGCCTTCAGCTCGGGCAGCAGTTTTTCGATCACCGTTGTTTTGCCCGTATCTGATTGGGCGGCAACCAGGTTGATGATCACAGGAGACATCTCTTTA
>Ga0114946_10003448_pt1 | contig 10653 bp, 7 predicted proteins | sample WalLakDeSediment_FD_88676 | JGI IMG/M metagenome (GOLD analysis project Ga0114946, IMG submission 88676) | Lake sediment microbial communities from Walker lake, Nevada to study Microbial Dark Matter (Phase II) - Walker Lake 11/02/13 Deep Sediment | ecosystem: Environmental > Aquatic > Freshwater...
AAATTCTTTAAATACACTTCTGAAGGATATGTACCTACTGAAGATGATAAAGCTGCGGGAGTTCTTAAATGGCGTTAACAGACGCTGGTCAAAAAGGAAGAATAAATCAGTTTTTAATACTTTTTTCAGGAATAGTAATTCTTATTGCTGCTGTTCTTGTATATTATTTTGTTCTAAGGGGTGTTTACGGTCGATTTGATATTACAACTCTTTTACCCACTAAAGATACAGTTGAAAAAACTTTATCTGGTAAAACCAATCAGGTTGCAATTTTATACTCTAAATACACTGAAAATATGCTCCCTGACGGCAGTACATGGTTAGTTGATAATATGTCTACCTGGAAAAAATTTTTAAGCAATCTTAATCTGCGTTATGATATCCTTACTGATCAGGATATTGAGAATGGTAAACATCATAGTTACAGATTATTAGTTCTCGCTGGGTCAAAGTCACTTAGTGATACTGAAATCCTTCAGATAAAAAAATATCTTGAAAACGGTGGAAGCGTTTTTGCAACAAGCGGTGTTGCAAGTTATTCAGAGGATGGTAAATGGCGGGGATGGCAGTTCTTTAACCAGGTTTTTGGCATGCAGTTCACTTATGAAATTCAGCACGATAATGTTCTTAAAATTCATACCTTAAGAGGAGGAATCCCGTTAACCGCTACTATTCCGACCGGATATCCTTTGAAAATTGCTACGTGGGATATTCCTATGGCCGCAGAAGTATTAGATCCAAGAACCAAGCAGGTTAGTTTCTGGTATAACTTTAGATTAGAAGATGGATTGGTAAGAGAAGGTATAAAACGTTCAACCGGTATTGCATATGGCTCATACGGTGCAGGCAGATTTGTGTGGATGGGATTTGAAATTAATTCGGTGATTGGTTTACAGGAGGATTATATTCTGTTTGACAGATTTTTTAATAATTGTATCAATTGGTTAACTTACAGTCCCATTGCATATATAAAAGATTGGCCTGATGGTTATGATGCAGCCGCAGTTATTATGCCCGTTGTTTCCAATAATGCAATTAATATTCAGAACCTTCTGCCAATTCTTCGTTCCGAAAATACACGTGCAACTTTTTTTATTGATCCTGAAAGGGCATCACAGAACAGAAGTTTAATTGCTTCTCTTGTAGGTTATGGTGAAGTAGCAGCCTTAGTTGATATTGGCTATCTGTCATCAGTTAATGATACCATAAACAAGCTGGATTCTTTTGAACAACAATTTGCTAAAATGAAATTAGCTAAGACGGCTCTGGAAAATATCACTAATACTCCTGTAATTGGTATGTTTCCTTACTACGGGCTTTTTAACAATAACACTGTATCCGCAGCCATAAACTCAGAATACAGGTATTTGTTAACTGATTCACTCACTGATAGATCTGTTCCACGAACATTAATCAGAGGTGATAAGAGAATACTTAGTATGACTAAAACTGCCCGCGATGATTATGAAGTGATAAGAGATTATGGGCTTACGCTTCCGGATTTTCAGTTTTACACTTATCAGGAAGATGTTGACAGAATTCTTTTTGAGGGCGGAATGTATATTCTTAAAATTCATACAGAATTTCAGTGCAGAAACGATTATGTTGGAGTTGTTAGAGATGTAATTCAAGATCTGAAGAAAAAAAGATTTTGGATTACAACTGCTTCAGAGATACATAAGTGGTATGAAAAGAGGGATTATATTGAGTTACGTGCAGAAAGAAGAGGTAATAACAGGGTCTCAATAAAAGTCTCAAATCCTGGTAAAGAAATTATAAGTGATCTTGTTATTGATGTTGATCTCAATGATGACGTTAAAAATATTTCACTGGATACCGAAATTATAGGCACAAAACCAGCAGTGATAAAACACGATCCGGGAAGCAGATTTCTCTTTTTGCTTATTGATAGTCTGAAGCCTGGAGAATCGCGTACTTATTTTATAGACTATGACAGAGTTAATGCTTAATGCAGAATGTTCATTTCGAATGTTCTGTATTCAATTAAATATTAAAATATTATCTCCTCTGCAACAATGAAAAACCGCATCTTATTTCTCATAATATTCATTTTATTTACAATTAATTCTGTTTTCACTCAGCAGAAATTAGCTGTCCATTTTTCTGATGCAACTAATAAAGTAGAATCTGCAAAACTTCTTGAAAAAATAACCTACTGGGAATTGTTTCTTATCAACAATAAAATAAAATATGATATTTTATATGATAAAGATTTGGAATCCGGTATATCTTATAAAAAATATCATACAGTATTGTTTCCGTATACAAAAGTGATTAGTGCAGATGATTACATTTCAATAGTGAAATATCAGGAGAGCGGAGGAAATTTAATTGCATTTGGTGCTTTTTGTTTTAACGATCCGTATGGTAGAATAAAAAGTTTTGAAAGATTAGAATATTTTTTTGGAGTTTTGTTTTCTGGTTCCATTCCACAAAAACAAATGAGTTTAATAGCAGAGCTCAAAAATCAATTACCATTAACAAAGGATTTGCCTGACCTTTTACCGGTTCAGGTATCTGTAAAAAGCAGTCCGGTTTATGTTGAATTAGCATCTTCTAAAAGTAAATCTGTTAGTAAAGTAAAATCAGATAACGCAAACAACAAAATTGAGAAATCTTTAATTGTTTTGAATACTATACGCAATTCAAAAGCTGCGTGGTTTTCTTTTGATCCTCTGGAAGTAATCAGCAGCAGAGAAGACGTGAAGAAAATCGAAAAAATAATTATAAATACAATAAATTGGTTTGAAGAGTCTGTTCCAAATTGATTTAGCTTTAAAAGGAATTATAAGTATTTGATTTATGAATGCTTTAATACCAAATAAGATATTTAACTATTATCTGATCTATTCCCTTATATTCATTTCCCTTAACATTCAATTCTCATCCTATACTTTTTTTCTAATGAACGATAGAAATTATAGACAAAAGAACAATTAAGATTTTTTATAAAAATCATTTTAGGGCTGATGAAACTAAGTCCTTTAATACAAATTATAAGGGTGATTTCAGATTCAATTTAATATCATAAAATCTGATAATTTAACAATTCTGGTTCATCAGAATTCAGTGAGGAAGAAATACTGCCGGATTAGGGGTTTTAGGTAATTATTTGCCTTCAACCCGGCTAAAAGCCGCCGCTTTTGGCACTCAACTTGTCCGTTTGCAGTGGATAGATAACAACGATATCGAAAATTATTTCGGAATCGATAGGAAATCTGTTTATACTGATTTTGTAGAAATTGGTAAAGTGGAGCAAAATATGACTTTTTTTACCGATAGAGGCGGTAATTTATACGCAGGAAGCACTTTTTCTATCGCGAAAAAGTCTCTTTCAACTCAGATTTTGCCGACAGTAATACATATTTTTACAGAATTCGTGTTTATGATGGTAATTATTATTATGAAAATTTAATTGAAGTTACTTATTTAGTAAATAATAAATTTTAATAGTTCAAATTGGAACAGGCAAAATCACATATCAAATCTCTACTAAAGGCAATTTTCAGAAGTTACAAAGATCCCATAATTGTTCTGGATAGCGGTAATTCTATTATTGAGTATAATGATTCCTCAGCATCATTGTTAAAGATTAATAACTATAATCTTTCTTTAAATGATTTGCTTCTTGAGGATTCAAGCAACAAGTTAAATGAGTTGATTCAGGCTTCTATTAAAAATAAAAGCTACATAACTTATGAAGACTTTGTCCTGAAATTAAAAGATAATTCTGAAGTAATAACAAACTTAAATCTGAACTACATAAATTTTGAAAATGATTTTTTTGTCCTTGTATCATTACTTGGTGAAGATCCTGATTCTTCAATTTTAAATTTTACTAAAATTGATATCAGATCTGGTAATCCTGTAGAATCAATACTCAATGCGCAGCTAAGAAAAGTTCTCAAAGAAATAAAGAATCTTTATCCTTTCACACTAACAGGTAAAGACAGATTACGAAAACTTATCGATGAATTTGATGAGGCAATCCGGATAAAAACAAATACAGGCAAGTTTATTCTGGTTAATCAGTCTTATGCACAAAGTCTTGGTATTTCTGTCTCCCAGCTTGAGGGAAGAAGCGAAACGGATTTTATTCCGCAGTTCGTTAAGGATTTTCTCATATCAATTGACAGGTATTTATATGAGACCCATAATTATATAATAATTGAAGGAATTCCTCTCCAGGGAATTTTTGATGCTTCCGAGCAGCAGGTTATTCAGATACCTATTCAGGATTATGAAAATAATGTAATTGCCGTAGTTAGTATTACACAAAGTAAAACCGGATATGCTGATAAAGCTATTTCAGCAGAACTGTACTTATCCGGTGAAGTAATTGAGATATTTCCTAAACCTGTGGCTTATCTTGATAAGTACAGCCAGTTTCAGCACGTAAGTGAGGATTTTTGTAAATTATTAACCATAGAATCAGAATCACTTAGCGGTATTCATATATCAGAGGTATTGCCGTCGGAATTAACAGAGAATATTAAAGCTTTTCAGAGTAGTAATGTTTCCGTTAAAGAGTTATTTGCTGCCGATGATTTGTTACCATGCAGCCGTGAAGAATCAAAATATAAGATTTTTCTTCATAAGATTTCGCTGCACGATCTAAGTGCCGATGGAGTTTTTATTTTTATTGATGAAGCTAAATCACAAGTTGATTTGAATCAACTTTTAAAACAACGAGGAAGAATGTTTGATATTTTAGTTCAAAAAAATCCTGAACCGATATTTATTTATGATATTGAAAACCTTCGGTTCCTGGAAGTTAATGATGCTGCTGTGCAGCTTTATGGATATTCAAGAGATGAATTCTTGCAAATGGATTTAACGGATTTATATACCCCGGAGGATATTCAAACTTTGCTTGGCTCATCATCCGAAGATTCAGATATAAATGCATTTGCCGGACCATACAGGCATAAAAAGAAAAACGGAGAATCAGTTTTTGTTGAAATAAGCAAAACTAAATTCAAGTTTAACGAAAAAGATAGTTTTTTTAATATTGTTAAAAACGTATCGGCACAACTGGAACTCGAAAAAAAGAATCAACTCTTTAAAGCGGCTTTTGAAAACACAAGTGATATAATAATTATTACCGATGCAAATGGATTTATGAATTTCATAAATAAATCTGGTAGTGACTTATTAGGTTATTCTCAGCAGGAAATCCAGAGTACATCATTTGCAGCTCTTGTTAAGGATGAAGACAGGGCAATGATAAATACATCAGTTTTTAATTCTGAAATCAAAGAAACAGTCTCTTTTATAATAGATATTAAAAAAGCTGATGGAACATTTACCAGTTCAGAAATAAGCTTTACACCTGTATTTGATTTTAATGATCGGGTTGATTCATTTACTGTTTTGCTTAAGCAAAAATCCGGAGATTTTGCAGAACCGAGAGAGGAAATAAAGGAGGTTATTAAAGAAGTTATAGTTGAAAAATTTGAGCAGGTAGATTCTGCATTACCGGATCCAAATTTTCTTTCCGGAGTTTTTCATGAAATCTTAACTCCAATGAATGTAATACTAGGATTTGCACAGGAACTAACTGATAGTATTAGTAATCCGACTTCCGAACAAAAAGAAGCATCCGAGTTGATTAGTCAAAATAAACAAAAACTTCTGGGTACAATGAATTCGGTTGTTGAGTATTCTGAATTGCTTCAGGAAAAATCAGTGTTTAAATATTCCGAAGTTTCTATAACAGATTTGATTGAAAAACTGGATAAAAAAATAACTGAACTCATAAACGTTCCTGATACACAATTTTCTTATGGCAAAATTTCATCTTCTTTAACTTTTGTGACTGACTTACATAAATTTGAATTGCTAATAAGTAGTTTGCTGAAAATTGTTGGAAAAATTATTAAGGAAAAGAAGTTATATTTTTCCGCTTTTCCTCAGGATGAGGACCATTTCATTTTACTTGTAAGTGATAATTATAATAATTGCACTGACTATCTCGTATCGAAACTTAAACTGATTTTTACCGGTAATAACGATATTCGGGATATTGGTACTCCAAGACTTACGACACATCTTGCCAAAATTCTTCTGCCAATTTTAGGCGGATCTTTTATTGTTAATGAAAGTTTTGGAAGTGGATTTGTATTCCCTATAAATGCTTCAAAAACTTCAGATCAGAAAAAGTTTGAAAGTGCAGATGAAAAAATAGAACAGTATTTTAATAGTGAAAAAACTCTGCAACCATCGATTGAAGTACTACCTGAGCCTGAGGAATTGAAAATACCTTATGAAAAGGTAGAGTCAGAATCACTAACAGAAGATTCAGGTAAAAAAGAAATTGAAACAGTTAATGAGTATTTATCTACTCAGGAATCTGATCAACAAATTGATGAACCTCCTGTTGAAGACATAATAGCTGATGATACAGTTGAAGCAGTTGAACCTGAACCGGAGCCTGAACCTGAATTAAGCGAAGTAGATCAGAAAGTTACCGGAAAACCGGGAACTAAATTAGATCTTACTAATCTTTCCTGTTTGTATATTGAAGATCAGGTTGATTCTCAGATTCTCTTCAAAGTTCAAATGAAAGGCTTAAAAGAAATTAAATTTGCTGTAAGCTTTGAAGAAGCTTTACCAATGCTGGAAAGCCGTACATTTGATTTTATTGTAATGGATATAAACTTGCAGGGAGAGTATAATGGTTTAGATGCATTAAAAATAATTAACAAAATGCCTGTTCACAAAAATACACCTATCATTGCAGTTACTGCATACGTTCTGCCTGGTGATAAGGAAAAATTTATTTCAACCGGTTTCAATGATTTTGTTTCTAAGCCAATATTTCGTGAAAAAATGATAGAATCATTAGAACGCGTTTTCTCAAATTAAAAAATCTTCACACTTAAGTCCTCTTCTTAAAATAGCTTAAGAAGGGGATTTTTTATTTATACCCAATACTTGACAATTTACTCTGCTTTAATTACTTTTACCATACAAATGTATGGTATTCTTGATAAAGAGTACGACTAAGAGAAAGATTACGAAATCCACTCTTACTCCCTAACTTGTAACTAACTAGCCGAAGGTGTGTCTATGAAAATCGAGCTGACAGAAACTCAAAAAAATATTTTAGATTTTCTTATAGATCAGATAAAAGGAAAAGGTATTCCGCCAACACTAGCTGATGTAGCAAAGCATTTTGGTTATAAAAACCGTGCAACTGTTCAGCAGCATTTACAAGCTATTGAAAAAAAAGGGTACATCAGAAAAAACCCTAACCTTGCTCGTGGTATTGAACTAACATTGGAGGATAAATTCTTTGTACCTAAACCTGTTTTAGGTGAAGTTGCTGCCGGAAATCCTTTAACTATTTATCCGGATGCAATTGATACTGTTGAACTTCCAACCATAGCAAGGATGCCTAAGGATTCTTTTCTTCTTCGTGTAAAAGGGGATAGTTTGAAAGATGCATATATTTTCAGCGGTGATATTGTTATTGTTAATCCGAATCTTGAACCGAAAAACGGACAGATAGTTGCCGCTATCCTTGATGATGCCGCAGTAGTTAAACGGTTTTATAAAAAGAAAAATGAAATTGAACTTGTTTCAGAAAATCCTGATTATGCACCTATTGTAATTGATAAGAAATATTCTGCCTTTAAGATTGTCGGATTAGTAATCGGTGTTTATAGAAGTATGGATAAAAAGGCAGGATAAAATTTTAATGGTTGTAATTAATGGTTTTTCATTCCATCTTACAATATCAATCATCAAATTATAAGGATTGCAGTGAAAAAAATAATTGTCTTAATCTTCACTTTACTAATTGTGATAAAATATTCTGTAATTATAAATGCTCAATGCTCCGATGCAGGTGTTTGTTCTGTCGGCGGACATTCAATGGAGCAGGAAAGCAGAAGTCTGTTTAATATTTCAGCCTCATATAAATATGGCCTCGGTGGTAAAGATGTATACCTTACTACAGATGAAGTTGTAAAGTATCATTCCTTTCAGATTGGATTACAATATAATGTTTTAGAGAAAACCTCACTTCAGCTTTCTATCCCGTATAACATACAATCAGGACCGTTAGGTGATGTAAGTGGAATTGGTGATTTACTATTGAGTGTAACTCAAAACCTATACTTAAATGAAAATTCCGGTTTTAATTTATCCATTGGTGCCAAACTTGCCACTGGTGATGATAATAAAAATAATCTCCATATGGCTTATCAATCAGGGATGGGGTCAAATGATCTGATCTTTGCATTAAGTTATTTTTATGATAAAATAAGTTTTGATGCCGGTTACCAGTTAGCTGGTAAAAGGAATAATAATCTGTTAAAACTGAAACGGGGAGATGATCTGTTGGTTCGAGCATCATACAATTTAAATTTTGATAATGTTACAATTTTACCGCAAATTCTGTTTATTAAAAGATTAGAGAAATCAAGCATAGTTAATATTTTATCTATGGCACCAACTGAAACTTATTTTGATGTTGATAAAAGTGACCAGACACAGTTAAACCTGCTTGTTTTGGCTAACTATAAATTGAACAATAACTTTACTCTGTTTACTGACTTAGCAGTACCTTTTATTAAAAGAGAAGTTAATGTTGACGGATTAACACGTGCTTTCAGTGCTTCGGTTGGAGTTAAGTTTTCAATTAATTAACCTTCATGTTATTTATGATTTTGCTAAATACAAATAATTAACAAAAGTGTTAACTGTTTGTATTTATTAAATTGGTATTGAAATATGCCTAAATACAACATCGGCACAGCAGGCTGGTCATATAAAGACTGGGTGCCAAACTTCTATCCTAAAAACCAGTCAGCCGGATTCGACTGGCTTCAGTTTTATTCACATTATTTCAATTGTGTGGAAGTTAATGCAAGCTACTATACTTATCTAAGTCCGAAGATAGTTGAAGGATGGATAAAAAAAGTTTCTGATGCTGATGATTTTATATTTCACATAAAACTTCATCAGGATTTTACTCACAAAAGAAAATTTGATGAACATAACATTAAAGCTGTGCGTTATAATCTTGACTTGCTGAAAAAATCCGAACGGCTTGGCGGATTGTTAATACAGTTTCCGTATTCATTCCCATTTGATGATAGTTCTGCTGAACATATTCAAAAGCTGAGAGATTTCTTTCCCGACATAAGCTGCTTTATAGAAGTTCGCCATTCATCATGGAATAATGATCGTGCTTATGAATTCTTCAAAGAAAATGATTTAACATTCTGTACTATTGATCAGCCGCAAATAGGACAGGCAATTGAGTTTGAGCCAATTATTACAAATGATAAAGCATATATCCGTTTCCACGGAAGGAATATTGAAGCATGGAAAAAATCCCTTTCTAATTTTGGTAAGAAGCAGACTTATGAAGAACAGAGTTCACGCTACAGTTATCTTTACTCCCCCGGTGAGTTAATCGAAATTCAGCAGAAGATAAAATCCATCCATCAAAAAGTTAAAGAAATTAATGTGATAATGAATAACCATCCAAAGGGAGATGCTGTAGCAAATACATTTGAGCTGATTCATCTGCTTGAAGAAAAAATAAAAGTTGAGATGCCTCCTACAATTATAAAAGCTTATCCGAGATTAGAAGAAATATTAGTTAATTAGAAATTTTTGAGTTTTGAATTTTTACTTTTGACTTTCAATGCAAACCATTTTCCATTTAGATCTTGATGCATTCTTCGTTTCAGTAGAGAGAATTCTCGATCCCAAGCTTAACGGCAAACCTGTTATTGTGGGCGGTGATCCGAAATACGGAAGGGGAGTGGTAGCTGCCTGTTCTTATGAAGCACGTCAGTTTGGATTACATTCTGCTATGCCGATACGCACTGCGTATAAACTTTGTCCACACGGAATTTATATGCACGGACATGGCGAAGAATATACCCGGTTCTCTAAAGCTGTAAAAAATATTTTGGAACAGTATGCCCCTCTTATTGAACAGGCATCCATTGATGAGTTTTATCTTGATATGACCGGAACACAGCGGATGTATGGTTCTATGTTTGCTTTTGCATCACGTATTCAAAAAGAAATATGGGATAAGCTGCAACTGCCTTGCTCAATCGGGATTGGAAGTAATAAAACAGTTGCCAAGATTGGCTCCGATTGTATGAAACCAACCGGCATAACTTATATTCTTCCTGGAATGGAGAAGGAATTTCTTGCTCCAATGCCTGTTGAAACAATTCCCGGCGTAGGCAAGGTATTGAAGCAGAGTTTAAATGCACGATGTATTTACCGCATTGGTGATATAACAAAACTGCCATCGGAATACTTGTCTGCTGCATTTGGAAAATATGGAGTTGATCTATGGAGGAAAGCTCACGGAGAAGGAACCAAATATCTTACAATTCAAAGAACAAGAAAAAGTATATCACGGGAAAATACTTTTGGGAATGATATAACAAGCGAAGAAGAACTAAAAAATAATTTATTCTATTTAACTGGAAAAGTTTGTCAGAGTTTAAGAAATAAAGGATGGGAAGCATCAACTATAGATATTAAATTACGATATATAGATTTTCAAACGCTTACCCGCTCTAAAACAATAAAACCGACTGATGATGATAAAATTATTTTTGAAACTGCCTGGAGCTTAATGAAAAAAGCACG
>Ga0114946_10003449_pt1 | contig 10652 bp, 13 predicted proteins | sample WalLakDeSediment_FD_88676 | JGI IMG/M metagenome (GOLD analysis project Ga0114946, IMG submission 88676) | Lake sediment microbial communities from Walker lake, Nevada to study Microbial Dark Matter (Phase II) - Walker Lake 11/02/13 Deep Sediment | ecosystem: Environmental > Aquatic >...
AGCGTTGTATTAGATATTATTTGGGGCACTTCGTTTCTGCGATAGGTAGCAAATGGCAGTCGTTGGGTATTGTTGTAGTGATTTGTGCGTGAATGTATTTTTGATTGGTTAGCGTTGTATTAGTTCTCTAGCGATTTATTTCTTTTTGATATGAAGGAGCTTGATTTGATTTATTTTGGGCACTTCGTTTTTAATATAGTTATTAGATGTCAGTCATTGGGTATTGTTGTAGTGATTAGATTGTGAATCAATTTTTGATCGGTTAACGTTGTATTAGTTCTCTCACGATTTGCTCCCTCACCTCACACCCAGCCCACTCGCTACGCCTTGCGGCTCGCTTTGTGGCTCTGGGCGTTCGGTTCGGTCGTTTGTTTGGGTTCCTTTCTCTCGCTCCTTTCGTCGCTTAGTTCAAGGATCCCAAACAAAGGTAAAAGGTTGGCTTCGCCGTTTTATTTTATTTCAGCATTCGCTTCTCTTGCTCCTTTCGTCGCTTAGTTCCGCTTTTGCTTCAAATGTGGCGCGCCCTGCAAGCTTTTAACAAAGCTTTAGGCGTTGCGCCCATTACGTGTAACAAATTTTTACGCTCCGGGGGGCTCCCATGCTCGCGCCTGCCCCCCTCCAAAAGCTTAAAAAATTTGTCACACTCCATGGGAAGCTATTTAACATAATAGTCCTTATGAAACTCCCTACGCTGCTCCTTCGCCTTACGGCTCGGGCTTCGGGGTCTCATAAGGGCTATTATGTTAAATAGCCGCAACGCCTGCTCTCAAACCAAAAAACCGCCTGGTGGGGGACCCCCCTTCCACCAGTCGTTTTTTGGTGTTGTTCGCGCAGGGCGCGCCACACTTCGCGGACTTCGGCATCTAGCCTCGTCCGCTCGAAGAAAGAGCAAAAAATCGTCCCTCTTTTTGCTCGACAAGGTGGTCCGCAAATCGCTAGGTTTCTGCAAAACCTATCCATTTGCGATGTTTAAACGCGTTTCCGCGACCTTACACGCTTTTTGACTTTTAAGCCGTTTTTAACGTCTTAAAATGCATAAAAAATGACTTTTCGACGAAACCATGATTTCCTTCGATTAACGTTTATACTTTTCCGTGTTGTTATGGTGTTGTCCCTTCGGGATTTTTTGCAATATCAAAAAACGCTTTATATATTCGCGCCTAAACATATAAAAAGCATAAAGTTATGGCTAAAGTAAAATTCTCTGCACTTATTTCCGAGATGCGAAATAAGTTGAACGGTTCCGTGTTCGCACGTAACAGAGGTGGTAACTACCTTCGCAACAAAGTTACTCCGGTTAACCCTTCTACAGCTTCGCAAGTACTTGCGCGCGCTCGTTTGGCTTCCTTCGCTCAGTCTTGGAGAGGTCTTACAGAGGCACAACGTGAGTCTTGGAGATCAGTAGTTGACCAATGGACGGGTACAGACATCTTTGGTGATGCAGTTACACCGAGTGGTTCCGCGCTTTACACGCGGTTAAATATCAATGTTGCTATCGCTGGTGGTGCTCCATTGACTACACCACCAAACCCAGTTGGGGCGGTAGCGGTTACTGACTTGTCTTTAACTGCAGCGGTAACGGGTGACGTACTTGATTTGACTTTTGCGCCTTCTGCAGTTCCTGCAGATCACGCTTTGTTCGTTGAAACAACTCCAAACCTTTCGCCTGGTATTTTCAACGCGAACAATCGTTTCCGTCGTATTGATACTCTTGCAGCTGCAGCAACTTCGCCTGCTGACATTTTTGCTGCTCAAGTAGCTAAATTCGGTGGTATTGTTGAAGGTCAAAAAGTATTCGCTCGCGCGAAATTTATCCGTTTAGATACGGGAGAGGTTTCTCAGCGTTTAGTAGCTTCTACTATTGTTGCAGGATAAACAAATTTTGTTAATTCTGTTAAAAAATCGGTTGGTGTAAATTCCAACCGATTTTTTTATATATTTTTGTTTCGTCGCGTGTGAACGTAAAGAGCTCTGCAGAGGTGCAACTCTCCAGGATAACCGCGAACTGATACGTGGTAGACAATTTAAAAAAAGTCTAAAACTCTAGAAAAACACTCTATTCTCTGAATAGGGTGTTTTTTTGTCTCTATTGGTTTTTAATGTACATTTGGGTTAATTATTCACTAAAAATTAAGGTTATGCCAAAAATTAGATTGTCAGCCCTTGCAACCGATATGAAAGGTAAAGCAGGCGGCTCAGTATTCTCCACCAATAGTGGTGGTACATACTTTCGAAACAACCCTTCTGGGGGAGGTAGAAAGTCCGCAGCATGGGACAAGTCAAAATCTTCGTTCGCTTCGCTCGCTTCACAATGGCGCGCACTTACCACAGAGCAACAAGACGCATGGGCAGAAATGTCTCAAAATTATCCGACCACTAACGCGTTCGGAGAACCTCGTTTTCCTTCGGGTTATGAATTATTTATGCGTTTAAATGGAACGCTTATTAATTTGAACCTTCCGCAGCTGACTACTCCAATCATGCCGCGTGAACTTCCTAATTATGGCAGTATTAGATTTTTTACTCCAGATCAATTTTTGTTTCAACCACAATTCGCGTTTAAAACATTGGTTAGTAATCCAGGTGATGAATGCGAGGACGACGAAAATTGTCCACCAGAGCAAACTTGTTTCCAAGGTTATTGCCTAGATTTTGATGAAGACATTTTCGGCATTGATAATTTAGGTGGTATAAACACAGCTCTGCCTTTTTCTTTTACGGGCATATTCAATTTGTTTGAGGATACCACAATTTTTGGTCCGGGTCCAAAACGCTTTGTACTTTTATCGTGCAAATGTCCAGACAACACTTTGTTTATTATGTCGATAGTAAAAATCAATGCTACTACATGGAATTTAGACATTGAGAAACGCAAAACACCACCACCAGGTGCGCCTTTTGACTCCGAAGCTTCTTTTTCATTTCCAATTGAAAACCTTACAAAAGCCTTTCGCCTAGTTGCTAATATAAATGTAAACGACCCAGAAAACTCGTCTGTGTTTATCGATGGAAAAGCTCTTACTCTCGTTGAATGGGGTAAAGATGGCACAATTACCAATTTTGGTAATCACGCTTTCCAAATAGGTCAAAGCGGTGACGAGTACATTTCAGATATGCTTGTACAAGACGTTCGTTTTAGACAAGGAACAATCGAAGGGGACAATTTACGCTTAGTTAATAGTGGCTACGTGTTAGGTGATGAAGAAATTTTAATTGACACAGATTTCTTCGCGGAACCCGACGACCCAGAATGTACCACAAACGACGATTGTCCCGAAGATCAAGAATGTTGGAGAGGTGTTTGCCTTGAATTCAATCCAGGCAGTCAGCTCGCTCTTCCCCTTAAGAACGAAGGTACTGCAGGCGCTTCCGTTTCAATTATAATTCGTCCCGTTCCGTTATTGTCACAAATTCGCGCAGACCTTCCGCGCATGTATAGTGTGATAATGGATATCACTTTAACCAATCCTGGTGTAGAATATTCAAAACTAATTTTTGAAGCATCTTCTCCGGTTTCTTTTGGAAAAAGCGATATAAGCGTTCGAAAAAAACGTATTGCAGTAATGGACGCAGAACTCAAGTCAGTGTTTTCAATTGGAGAGGCATATATGCAAGAATTCCATGTAATACCCTTCGGTTCAACTATGTTTCTGGATATGTTCACATTATTCACAACCAGCGGTCAACGTGTTCCAGCTCCACCACCAGAGCCAAAGAAACCACGTTTCAAAGCAGGTGCACTTTTGAGCACCGGCCACTAATTTCATTGATTGATACGTGGTTGTCATTTATTCAACAACTACCAACATCAGTGCATGAAAAAAAACCTATTACGCCCTACTCGTTTTACGTGTGGGGCGTTTTAATTAAGCACTTCCAATTGCCCTCGCTTACGTAGGTGGCGTTGTAGGGGTTGCCTGCTCCGCTTCGCGCTCGCGCAGCTTTCCCTTCGTGGCTTCTGTTCTCTTATCCTTTCCTTCTCGTTTTCTAAATTCAGTCTTGATATATTTTGTTGTTTAGTGTTGTGTGCGGGGTGGGGGGGGCGCGCCTTTTTTCTTCCTTTCTCGTTTCTTGCTCTTTTTTGGGGGGGTGGGGGTTGTTGTTTTTTTCACTCTTTCGCTTTTGTTTGTTGTTTTTTTGTGTCTTTTTTGTGCCTTTTTTCTTGCTTTTTTGGTGCTTTTTTCGTTTCTTGTTGTTGCGTTCGGTGGTCGTTCGTCCGTTTTTTTGCGGTTTGTTTTTCTTTTTTTTCTTGCTTGTGGTGGTTTCTGTCCCTTTCTCGGTTTCTTCGCGCGTTGCTTTGGTGCTTCGCTCTCGTTCCTCTTTCGGCTTTTGTGGCTCGCGCTCGCTCGTTCCTCCTGCTTCGGTTTGGTCTTGTGTTCTTTCTTCCGTTCCTGCGGTTGCTTCGGTTTCCTGCGGCTGCGTTGGTGGTTTGTGCGCTCTCGCTCGTTCCTCGTTTCCTTCGGCTTCTGTTTTTTCTGTTGGGGCTTTTGGTCGCGGTCGCGGTGCTTTCGCTTCGCGCTCGGTTGCTTTGGTGCGCTCGGTTGCTTCTTCCCCTCGTCCGTTGTGGGTTTCTTTTCCTGCGCGTTCCTGCCCTGCTGGGTTGCTTCCTTCGGCTTCGCCTTCGCGTTGCTTTCGGGGGCTTGGTTCGGGGTCGTGGGCTTCTTTGGCTTTTGCGCTTGGTTCGGGCGTTCCTGCTTTGCTTTGGCTTCCTGCCGGCGTTGTTCCTCCGGTGGGTTGGGGCTTTGTTCCGCTTGGGTCTGGTTTCTGGTTTGCTTCCCCTCCGCGCTCGCTTTTTTAGTGGGGGCGCAGGGTTGATATAAAAAAGGGGGGCTAATCGCCCCCCCTTTTTTGTTGTTCCCTTTCTTGGATAATGTCAACCACCGCAGCCAACAAAATTAAAGATCGTACCGCTTTGGCGTCCGTTTTTATTTTGTGCCTTGCTTTGTGTCTGTCGATTGCATCGCGTTCCTCACGTGTAACTTTTAATAATTTTATCATAACTTATAATTTTGAATTTCTTAAACTTGTCATTCGCTCAACTAACAAAAGCAATTCTGTAATAGTTGGTATTGTGTAGCCGCTGCGGTAGTCGGTTTCCCAAATTTGCGCCACATCACGCGCGTAAAATTTGCCATTTACGAGGGTTTGCGCTGCTTTGTCAAATTGCCCCCTAAAAATGTTTTCTTTGGCGCTTTGCCAATCGGAGAGGCTCCGCGCCTCCTTAAGTGTTCCTAAACTCATATGTATATTTTAATTGATTACTAAATTTTGCCTTCGTCGGCCATTGAATAAAATCCATTTTCTTCGGTTAGTATAATATGGTCCAATATCGGCAATTCAATAAAGCGCCCAAATTCAACCAATTTTTTTGTAAAACTTAAATCCGTTTCACTCGGTCGGCAGGTTTCGCTTGGGTGGTTATGTGCTATAATTAAAGCGCACGCGCCACAAGTTAAAGCCTTTCCGAAAATTACTTTTCCGTCGGCAATGGTTGCAGTTGTTCCGCCTTCGCTTATTACGTCATATCCTATAACGTGATTGGCTCGCGTTAAAAATATGGCGTAGAAGCTTTCCGTATAGTTCAAGGTATCCGCGTTCCATACTTCGCGTAGATAACTAACCGCGGTCGATGCGCTGGTAATTTTAATTTTTGGCTTGCCTGCCTGCTCTAGTCTAAAAGTTAATTTTTGCATACTGTTGTTTATTTAATAGATTAATATAGTACTAATATAGCGCTTTTTTGGTTACAAAGCATATAAAATATGCTAATTAGCTATTTTTTCACGTTAAAAAATTAATGCGTTTAATTTGTTCATAACGTGTTAATAATTTAACAGAAATTTTTGCGCGAAGCTATCGCGTGAGCTTTGTTCCTATTGACAATATTTTGTTTATGTTAAAATTTTCACATTGGTTGACTTCGTTCTTTGATTTGCATATGAATTTTATTTGTTTCTAATTTGTACCGCTTATAAATTATTAACCGCAGATTTGAAGCTCTTTTAACTTAGTATTTATCTTATATAATACCTTGGTTAATCATAGCCCCCAGAACTGCAAAAATTAAAAACCAATGTCAATAATAGCATCAAACGAGGAAGTACGAGGAATTAATGTGTACATAAAACCAACCTACGCCGTAGTACTTCCAGCTAGGGACAGAGAACGCGGACCACTAACGGAGCTTCAAAAATTGAACTTGCAAAACTTAGTGAAAAACACCCCTGAAGGTGAACTTTCAAAAAAGGCACAGACGCGCCTGGTAAATTCAGTCAATTGGTTGGTGGCATCAGCTCGAAAAAAATACATATACGACAAAACCCTAAATAAACGCTTTGCCTTCCGGGTTAACTTTGTGACTTTGACACTTCCGACCTTCGAACATGGTATTACAGACCACAAATTTAAAGCAGTTCTTTTACATGCATTTATAAATAGTTGCCGCTATCGGTATGACCTTAAAAATTTTGTTTGGAAAGTAGAAGCTCAAGCAAACGGAAATATTCATGCACATTTTACAACTGACACATATTTGCCCTGGAGAGGTATACGGGACGTATGGAATAAAATTTTAGAGAAGCATGGAGTAATTGAAAAATATCGTGCGAAGTTTAGAGCCATGTCAGAAATGGAATACGTAGCGCGAAATATGATAGGAAACGACACACCTCTTGACGTGTTACACAAGCGTTATCATTTAGGGCAGTCAACAGATTGGAGCGACCCGAATACAACAGACGTACACGCAGTTCACAAGGTAAAAGATATCGGCGCATACCTCGCCAAATACATGTCCAAAAAAGAAGAAGGAAGGCGAAAATTAAAAGGTAGGTTGTGGTCGTGCTCTTACTCAATAGCTAAAGCAAACAAATTAAGCATTTCAATACCTTTCCAAGTAAACACCGATGCACTAAGAACGTTTTTTAATGATGCCATAGGATTTAAAGCTCTTGAAATTAAGGACAAAATGACTGGGTTACCCAGGAAGGTTGGAGAAATATTTTTATTCAATTTAAGCGATTGGTTTACAATCATAACGGGTCCCATTGCAGAGGTTTACAAAAAAACACTTTTCAACATTCGCAATAACATCGACGTCGATGCACTCTATTCGATAGCAGAAGCTCCGTTAGTCCAACATTTCACAAATGAACTTCCAGCAGTCAATTATTCGCAATTAGATTTTTTTATAAACACTAAGAATTCGACAACATGATACCGACAGATAAAGTACTTGAATTTATGAAGCTCCAAGTGGATAAATATGTAATGGAAAACAACATGTTGCCAATTTTAAGTGGATCATGTTTGACATTTCCAGAAGATTGTGTTTATCATTGGATAGGTTTATCCAAAGTTCAGAGGGACGAGATCAAAGAGTATTTAAAATTTTGGACTGCGAAACTTATGCATACAGACGAAACAGAGGACGAGCTCGACATTCTCAGCTATTGAAATAGTAATCAAATAAATAAATACATATGAACACACAAAAAAAACCGAGGACAGTTGCCCAATCAAAGGCAGCCATTTCTCAAAAATGCAAAAGCTTTGAGGCGAGAATGCTTAAAAGTCGTAACGCACTCGACCAGGTGCAAATAATGAACGAAATGGAGGAAGCTCTGGAGTCAGAAATTTACGCATGGGACATTCTCATACAAAATGAAAAAGACTCTCCAGGAGAAGGGAGCGAAAATGTAATAAATAATGCAGTTGTTTTTATTGCAGACCTTCAATCAATAATCGATAAAATATGTGAAGGTAGAAAGGAATTACTGCCTGCAGCATTAATTTTATTGAAAGCCAATAAAAATAGTGGCAACGACTTAGGAATCATTAAACATTTGAACGATGAATAAAAAAGCACAATTTCAACATGGGGACGTACTACATTGTTATAGTACACGTCTGCTCTCGCGAGCAATCAGACGCGTTACACGCGGAAGGTTCAACCACACCGCAATAGTGGTTCAATGGGCTGGAATGCTATTCATAGCAGACTCCCAAAATGATGGTACGCAACTTCGTCCCTTCGACGAATGGACCGCAAAATATGGGTATAAATACATAATTCATCGTTCAATTCTCTACCCAGATTTAACCTTCCAGGAAAATTTGACAGAAAGAGTTTTAAAAGTGATCGGTTCAACACCTTACGATTTCAAAAGTTTATTGTGGTACTATCCGCGTTACGTCGTTTCTGGGCGTTGGAGAGGTAAACGAAAAGACGCAGCTCTTAAAAGAATGTTTTGTTCTGAATTCGTTGCATACGTGCATAACGTAGATAATTTTTGGAAAATATCACCGCAGGAATTGTACGAAATTTTAGAGGACAATAAAATCTACTTCCAAGTGTGGAACGATTATAATAAATTTTGGGAAGATGAATTATAAAAAATATCACCCAGATTGGCGGGACGTTATACGTCCGGCCATTCTAAAAAGAGATAACTACAAATGCAGACACTGCCACGTTCAACACAAAGCTCTCGTTTATCGTAAATCAGATGGTACATATCACGAGTGCGACGAATTCGAATATAATTGGGCTAAAGCAAATCAAAAAAAACCTTTCCAATTATTTCTGCAGGTGGCACACATGGACCACGACAAAGGAAATAACAATCATGATAATCTCATGTCGTTATGTCCCCGATGCCATGGTAAATTTGACAAAGCCCATAAGATGATGCAGCGCAAAATTTTACAAACAGATTTGCAGAAGAGAAAAAGTGCAAGCACTGACTATGAAACACTAGAAAAAAGAAGGTACGCGACAAGACTAAGTAATATTATTCACTCATGCACTGGTGTGAGATTGTCGAAAGAATTATCCATTGAATTATTTAACAAATTAAAACAAGTACAATGAAAAATCACGTTCAATTAATCGGACACTTGGGTCAAAACCCAGAAGTATTCAACACAGAGAATAACAAAAAAATCCTCAAAATATCGGTGGCCACTTCGGGCACCTATAAAAACGAGAAAGGGGAAAAAGTCACAACAACAGAATGGCACAACTGCGTTGCTTTTGGTACACGCGCGGAAATCATCGAGAAGTATTGCATGAAGGGCTCAAATGTAATGGTACACGGTTCTCTCAAAACTCGGAAATATACCGCCAAGGATAACACAGAAAGATATGCAACTGAAATTCTTATTTCCGATATACTTTTTTTAGACAAAAAAGCATAGATCGTAAGCTTTCGCTCAATTGGTCCGTCTCCCAATATAGGGTCAACCCACCGGAGAAAGATATAACGAAGTTGTAAGGAAGTTATAGTCTATTGTTATTTAAGAAGTTATATATATATTTGCCTGGTGTTGGTTAGGTAAATAGTTTAATAGGCAATAAAGCTCGGTATTTTGTACCGAGTTTTATTTTTTCATACATTTATACAATGGAATACACAGATAACGAAATAATCATAATGTCCACGGGTATAGTGTCCACAACAATTGCCTGGCTTCTAGGTGGTCGGCAAAAAGCAAACCGCCAAACAATGGACTCAATGACCGCAGGCGCTGAAAAGTTAGTCGAGTCCACACTTAAAATGAATTCATTGATTGAAACCCACTTGGAAAATGAACAAAAAGCACATAAAAACTGCAGGGAGGAAGTCGACCAGCTGCGAAAAGAGTTCAGCGCACTTCAAGAATACGTTTTGAAACCTAAACAATAATACATAACCTCATGTCAAACACACATTTAGAGATAATTAGATTATATCAACAGCCATTCACAGAACCCAAACAAACCATTGGGAAGATATATGTATGTCAAGATAATTCAATCATATATGAATGTTACTGCTTAGAACTGCCCTGGTTAAATAATCAGCGCTCAATATCGTGTATTCCTGCAGGCACGTATGCAGGAAAAAAACGCAAAGGAGCTGACTCTCCTTCTCGCAACTACGACCATATACACGTTACCAATGTACCCAATCGTTCCTGGATATTAATTCACGCAGGCACGTACTACACACACACACTCGGGTGCATACTTACCGGCACGGGTTTGAAAGACGTTAACAACGACACCATCTGTGATGTCATTGGTTCGCATAACGCACTGCGCGAGCTCATGCGATTACTCCCCCAATCATTCAGCATAACCATTTCAGACCGCTTCTAGCTGCCTTAAGGCATCTCACATGCCTTGCCTTCGTGCGCACACAATCGCGCACATGCAACCAAATTGTATCGTACCTGCAAAGAAATTGACCTCATAAGGTTTAAAATCTAGCTTACTGAATGTGGTGTGAATGTAGTTCGAGTTGTGGCTGAAGATCAATAATTTTTTTTTGGGGCACTTCGTTTCTGCGATAGGTAGCAAATGGCAGTCGTTGGGTATTGTTGTAGTGATTTGTGCGTGAATGTATTTTTGATTGGTTAGCGTTGTATCGGATATTTTTTGGGGCACTTCGTTTCTGCGATAGGTAGCAAATGGCAGTCGTTGGGTATTGTTGTAGTGATTTGTATGTGAATGTATTTTTGATTGGTTAGCGTTGTATTAGATATTTTTTGGGGCACTTCGTTTCTGCGATAGGTAGCAAATGGCAGTCGTTGGGTATTGTTGTAGTGATTTGTGCGTGAATGTATTTTTGATTGGTTAGCGTTGTATTAGATATTATTTGGGGCACTTC
>Ga0114946_10003450_pt1 | contig 10649 bp, 12 predicted proteins | sample WalLakDeSediment_FD_88676 | JGI IMG/M metagenome (GOLD analysis project Ga0114946, IMG submission 88676) | Lake sediment microbial communities from Walker lake, Nevada to study Microbial Dark Matter (Phase II) - Walker Lake 11/02/13 Deep Sediment | ecosystem: Environmental > Aquatic >...
CGCGCCCACGATGCCGGGCAGGGCGGCCACGTCGACGACCTGCTCCAGGGCCCGGTCGGCGAGGACGTCGGGGAGCAGGTCGCGGGACGCGAACACGATGCCGGGCACGCGCATCGTCCCCGTCTGCTCGATCCGCCACCGCCACGGCGACTCCTCGACCAGCTCCACCACCGGTCGGGCGCGCCGCGCCGTCGAGGCCCCGGGAGCCTCTGGAGGCAACTCGCGGTGCGTGGTGCCGGACATCGGCGGACCTCTCCTCCGCGCGGGGCGCCCTGCCATCGCGCGCCCCGCGCGCCGGTCCGGCTAGAGGCCAAGGTCCCGGGCGGGTGCGGGCGACGGGGCTACGGCGGGGAGTCGGGCCCGCCCGCGGCCTCGTACCCGGACACGACGTCGAGCAGCTCACTCGTGATCGCGGCCTGGCGTCGGCGGTGATAGCGCCCCGACAGCTCCTCCAGGCGCTCGTCGATGCTGTCCTCGGCACCCTGCATGGCGGCCAGCCGGGCGCGGTGGATGCACACCTGGGTCTCGGCGTGGGCCCGGTGCAGGCCGACGAACAGCAGCTGGCGGGTGAGCGAGGAGACGACCCCGGGCCAGTCGCCCCAGCAGCTCGGCAGCTGATTGGTGGGCCACGGCGTCGCGGCGAGGTCGCGCAGCCGGTGCTCGCCGATCGGGAGGAGCGGCACCGTCACCAGCTCGTACTGGCGGCGGCCGGGCTGGGGTCGGGGGTGGACCAGGACCACCCGGCCGCCCCCGCCGGCGGACCGCCACTCGTCGATCACGACCAGGGTGGTCTCGACCTCGGCCGCGATGCCGTCGGCCGAGGCGGGCACCTCGAGCACCGCGGCCACCTCGTGTCCGGTCGCCTCGAGCTCCATGGCCACGCGCGGCCCCGACGCCATGACCGTCGCGGGCGGCCCGCCGCTGGCGGCCAGCGCGTCGAGGAGGTCGACCGTGGCGTTCGCGACGTGGCGGTTGAGCGGTCCGCACATGCCGCGGGCCGAGCCGAACGCCACGACGAGCGTCCGCCCCGATCCGTCGGGCCGCACCGGCGCGGCCACCAGCTCGGGCCGCTCCCGTACGAGCACCAGCAAGCCGAGCTCGACGGTGCGGACGTACTCGTGGAGTGCGTGGACCGATCGCTCGTACTGGTGGACGGTGACCGCGGCGAGCGACTTCATGGTGCTCGTCACCGAGCGCAGCTCCTCGGCCAGCTCGATCTGGCGGCGCAGCGTCGCGGTGGTCTCCACCTCAGCCGTCCCCTGCCGCGGCGGTGAGCCGGGCCCCGAGCGCGGTCCGGAGGCCGGCACGGATCGTGCCGGTGAGCGGCTCGCCCCGCAGGATCGCGGCGGCGATCGTCGGGTCGTCGTGCGCGGCGAGCCGGAGGGCGGGGCGCAGGGTGTCGATGCGCTCGAGCGGGACCTCGTCGAGCAGCCCGTCGGTGACGGCGACCAGCTCGGCGATCTGCTCGACGACGGTGAGGGGCGCGTACTGGCCCTGGCGGAGCACCTCGCGGACCCGGCGGCCCCGCTCGAGCAGCAGGTGGCGGGACTCCTCGAGCCGGGCCCCGTAGCGGGTGAAGCGCTCCAGCTCCTCGAACTGGGCGTAGGCCAGGCGGAGGTCCCCGGCCACGGCCCGGTAGGCCGGGAGCTGGGCCTTGCCGCCGACGCGCGACACCGAGCGGCCCACGTCGACGGCCGGGAACTGACCCTGCCGGAACAGCCGGGGGGAGAGGTACACCTGGCCGTCGGTGATCGAGATGAGGTTCGTGGGGATGTAGGCGGCCAGGTCCTCGGCCTGGGTCTCGATGATCGGCAGCGCGGTGAGCGAGCCGCCGCCGAGGGTGGCCCGCAGCTGGGTGGCCCGCTCGAGGAGGCGGGCGTGCAGGTAGAACACGTCGCCCGGGTACGCCTCGCGGCCGGGGGGCCGGCGCAGGAGCAGCGACAGCTCGCGGTAGGCCCGGGCGTGGCGGGTGAGGTCGTCGTAGACGACCAGGGTGTCGAACCCCTGCTCGGCGAAGTGCTCGGCCACCGAGGTCGCGGCGTACGGCGCGAGGTACTGGAGGCCGACCGGGTCCTCGCCACCCGCGACGACCACGGTGGTGTGGGCCAGGGCACCGTGTTCGCGGAGGTCGGCGATCACCTTGGCGACCGAGGACTGGCGTTGTCCGATGGCGCAGTAGACGCAGCGCACGTCGCCGGGGCCCTGGTTCGCGATCGTGTCGACCGCGATGGCGGTCTTGCCGGTCTGGCGGTCGCCCAGGATGAGCTGGCGCTGGCCCCGGCCGATCGGGATGAGGGCGTCGATCGCGGTGATCCCCGTCTGCAGCGGCCGCTGGACCGGGTCGCGGTCCATGATCGCCGGGGCCGGGCGCTGCACCGGCAGCCGCCCGCTCGCTCGGATGCGGCCCGCGCCGTCGAGCGGCCGGCCGTTGGGGTCGATGACCCGGCCGAGCAGCCCGTCACCCACCGGGACGTCCATCACCCGTCGGGTGCGGCGGACCTCGTCGCCGGCCACGATCGCGCTGGCCTCGTCGAGCAGCACGACGCCGATGTGGTCGGGCTCGAGGTTGAGGGCGATGCCGAGGCCCCGCCCGGGGAACCGGAGGAGCTCCTCGGACGCCGCGCCGGGCAGCCCGGCCACCCGCGCCACGCCCTGGCCGATCGACAGCACCCGCCCGATCTCGCGCACGGTCAGCTCGGCCGCGTCGGGCAGGGCGTGGTCCACCGCCTCGAGGCCCGCGGCGAGCGCGCCGGCGAGCGACGCGCCCGTTGAGCTCCGCGGCGTGCTCACGGCCCGCTGCCCGCGGTCGGGCACTCGTCGTCGCCGGTCTCGGGCAGCAGGCTGTCGAGCTCGTCGGCGACGGCGTCGAGGTACCCGTCGACGCTCCAGCCCACCGACCACCCGCCGGCGCGGATCTCGATGCCGCACACCAGGCCGGGATCGCGGAGCAGGACCACGTCGCGACGGTCGCACCCGAGCCGGGCCGTCACCGCGGCCACCACCTCGTCGGCCAGAGGGCCCGACAGCTCGAACGTGCTGCGGACCGTGACCGGCACGGCACCGTCGCGGCTCTCGTCGACCAGTGGCTGCAGCCGACCCGTGTCCTCTTCCAGCCGGCGCACGGCCACCCGCACGAGCTGGGCCTCCAGCTCGGCGTCGGCGAGGTCGCTCAGGGCGCGCCGGCTGATCGTGCAGACCTGCTCGCCGGTGCGGCGACGGACCTCCTCGAGGAAGTGGGCCCGCTCCCGGCGGAGCGCCGTCTCCCAGCCGGCCCGGAGCCCGTCAACGTGGGTGCGCGCCGCCTCGAGCAGCTCGCTGCGGCGGGCCGTGGCGTCGGCGTCGGCTTGGGCCAGGCGCCGGGCCCGCTGCGCCTCCAGCTCACGCTGGGTGGCGCGGTGGACGTCGGCTTCGCGTGCGGCCTCGGCCTCGCGTTCCTCGGCCAGGTGGATCCGCTCGGCGATGCCCCGCTCGCGTTGGTCCATGGCCGCGACGATGCGGTCGAACAGCACGAACTTCAGCACGACCACGAGCACGAGGAAGTTGACCACCTGTGCGCCGACGGTGAACCAGTCGATCAGCATCGGTCGTCCTCGGCTCGGTGCGGTCGTGCGGCCACGGTCACTGCACCGCGTTCCAGAACGGGTTGGCGAAGATGAGGATCAGCGAGATCACCAGGCAGTAGATGGCGGTGGACTCGACCAGGGCCAGGCTCACGAACAGCGTGCGGGTGATCGTGTTGGCCTCGTCGGGCTGCTGGGCGATGCTGCGGAGGGCCTCGGCCACGGCTCGGGCCTCACCGAGCGCCGGCCCGATCGACCCGATGGCGATCGTGATCCCGGCGGTGAAGATCGACACCATGGCGATGGATTCCTGGGCGTCCATCAGCTCTCCTCCTGCTGGGGGATCGGGGATCCGACACCGCCGACGACGGTGACGGGGTCGGGATGGTCGGCGGTCGGGCCGGGCGCGGCGCGGCCGTGCGCCCTCGTGCCCGAGGCGATGTAGACCATGGCGAGGACGGCGAAGATGTAGGCCTGGATGAGGCCGGTGACGAGCCCGAGGACGCTGAGCACCGCCGGGAAGATCAGCGGCGCGACGGCGAGCAGGATCGCCACGATCTTGGTGCTGCTCAGCACGTTGCCGAACAGGCGGACGGCGAGCGCGAGGGTGCGGGTGAGCTCGCCGATGACGTTGAACGGGAGCATGAACACCGTCGGCTGCACGTACTGGCGCAGATAGGTTCGCACCCCCGTCGCGGCGATCCCGTAGATGGGCACGGCCACGAACACGCACAGGGCGAGCGCGGCGGTGGTCGACAGCGACGCGGTGGGTGCGATGAACCCGGGGACGATCAGCAGCAGGTTGGAGACCGCGATGAACACGAAGAGGGTGCCGACGAACGGCAGGTAGCGGCGCGCCGGCTGGTCGCCGATCTCGATGATCTGGCGGCGCATGTAGTCGACCACCACCTCGAGCAGGTTCTGCCAACGCGACATCCCGGGCCCGGTGGTGAGGTGCCGGGTGACCAGCCACGACCCCACCCCGAGCAGCGCCATCACGGCCCACGTGAACGCCATGGTGGCGTTGATCGCACCCCATCCCCAGTCCCACAGGATGATCTCGTCGGGGGTGATCTGGGTCAGGTCCACGGGTGGCCTCCCCTCACCGCGTCCGGCCGCCGGTGGCGAGCGGCACCGACCGCCGGACCAGCACGGTGCGGACCACGAGCAGGGCGACGACCCCGGCGATCAGCGGTGCCGGCCCGAGCCGGGCCAGGCCCCCCATGATCACCGCGAGCGTCGCGAACCGTCCGACGAGGCTGCCGACGACCAGGGCGACGGGGCGGGAGCTGTCGGGGAGGCGGCGCACGGTCGCGGCCAACCCGCCGAAGAACACCAGGCCGGCCAGGGCCCCGGCCACCAGGCCGAGCGTGACGGCCAGTGCCGTCGTCACGTCGGTCACCCCCGACCACCTCCCCCGGTGCCGGCGGGCCGCTCACCCGGACCCGGGGGCCCGTCGCCGGCGTCGTCACCGGCGTCGTCGCCGGTGTCGGCTCCGCGGGCGGACTCCTGGCGCACCCAGTACCAGGCGAGGGCGCAGCCCACGGCCACCCCGACGGCCAGCCCGGTGAGCGTCCAGGAGATCCGGGGATCGTCGGACCGGCCGTCGAGCCACGCCCCGACGGCGATGCCGGCGAGCGCGGGCAGGGTGACCGACCAGCCGACCAGCCCGAACATCCCGAGCCCGAACCACACGTTCTCCTCGTGCGCCCGGGCTCGGCGCTTCCGGGCGGCGCGGCCCTCCACCGTGTGGGCGAAGCGCTCCCGACCGTTCGTGCTCAACGCGGGCTCCCCTGCTCCTCCAGCTCGACCATCCGCTGGATCACGTCGACCTCGAGCCGGGTGAGGGCCTGGCGCGCCGCCTCCTCGTGGGCGGCGCGGGACCGGAACCGCGCGTCGACCGCGGCCCGGATGCGGGCCAGGTCGGGACCGCGGATCGCGGTGGGGGTCGACACGAGGATGTCGTGGCCCACCTTCACCACCGTGCCGCCGTCGACGGCGAGGAACACCTCGGACCCGTCGGCCAGGTGGAACGACAGGAGCCCGGGCTCGAGCACCGCGACCGTGTCGACGTGGCGGGGCAGCACCGTGAACGCGCCGCCCTCGGCCTGCACCGCGAGGCGGGCGACCTCCTCGTCGACCTCCACGTGGGTCGGTGTGAACACCCGGAGTCGCACGCCCTCACCTCCTCAGCGTTCGCCCGACGGCTCGGGGCCCGCAGCCGCGTCGTCGACGCCGCCGATCATGTAGAGGTCCTCCTCGGGCCGGTGCTCGAACTCGTCGGCGAGCACGCGGGCGCATCCGTCGAGCGCCTCGTCGAGCGGCACGAACCGGCCTTCGCGTCCGGTGAAGTGCTCGGTGACGGCGAAGGGCTGGGTGAGGAAGCGCTCGAGCCGACGAGCCCGGGCCACGATGCGCTGGTCCCGGCGCGACAGCTCGTCGAGCCCGAGCATGGCGATGACGTCCTTCAGCTCGTCGTAGGCGGCGAGGGTCGAGCGCACCTGCTGGGCGATGCCGTAGTGGCGCTCGCCGACCACCGCGGGGGTGAGCATCTTCGACCCCGAGGCGAGGGGGTCGATGGCGGGGTAGAGCCCCTGGCTGGCCCGGTCGCGGGAGAGCACGACCGAGGCGGACAGGTGGCCGAACACGTGGACCGCGGCGGGGTCGGTCATGTCGTCGGCGGGCACGTACACCGCCTGGATCGAGGTGATGGCCCCGTCGGGCGTCGACGCGATGCGCTCCTCGAGCCGGGCCAGATCCGACGCCAGGGTGGGCTGGTAGCCGAGGCGGGACGGGATCTGGCCCATGAGCCCCGACACCTCCGACCCGGCCTGCAGGAACCGGAAGATGTTGTCGATGAGCAACAGCACGTCGATGTGGCGGTCGTCGCGGAAGTACTCCGCCATCGTGAGCGCGGTGTGGCCGGCGAGCTGGCGGGCACCCGGTTGCTCGTGCATCTGGCCGAACACCAGCACCGCCCGGTCGAGGGTGCCCGACTCGGCCAGCTCGCGGTGGAGCTCCTCGGCCTCCCGGCACCGCTCACCGATGCCGCAGAAGAGGCTGATCCCCTCGTGGTGGCCGACCATGTTGTGGATCATCTCCATGATCAGCACCGTCTTGCCCACGCCGGCGCCGCCGAACAGGCCGGCCTTGCCGCCCCGCTCGAGGGGGCTGAGCACGTCGATCACCTTGATGCCCGTCTCGAAGATCTCCGAGGTGGCCGAGCGCCGGCTGAGCGGGGGTGGGGGGCGGTGGACGCCGCGGCGCTGGGCGGCGCCCACCGCGCCCAGGCCGTCGATCGGCTCGCCGAACACGTCGAAGGCCCGGCCGAGCAGGTGATCGCCGACCGGTGTGGTCACCGGGCCGCCCGTCGCCCGTACCGGATCGCCGCGGGCGAGGCCCTGGGTGTCGGTGAGCGCGATGGTGCGGACCCGGTGGTCGTCGAGGTGCGCGATCACCTCGAGCGCGACGCCGTGGTGGCGCCACCCGTCCTCGCTGCGATCGACCCGCACCAGGTCGTGGACGCTCGGCAGGTGCGCGGCGAAGGACACGTCGACGACGCTGCCCCGCACCGCCTCGACGGCACCCGTGCGGTCGGCGGCGTCCCGGGGTTCGTCGACCACGGTGGCCACGAGATCCATGCAACCACCGGGGTCGGGGGGTCCATAGGGTCGCAGGTCACCATCCGCGCGGACCTGTCGCGGGTGGTGGTGTGCGGCGCCGGCCGGCGCGGGAGTGTCCGGCAGGCGGGGACGCCGGGTCCACACTGTGCCCATGGTCCGGTCGGGGGTGATCCGCTGCCTCGTCGCGGCGGCGCTGTTCGGCGCGTCGGCTCCGGCCGCGTCACGCCTCGCGGGGGAGATGCCGACCCTCGTGCTCGCCGGGCTGCTGTACGTGGGCGCGGGGCTGGCCGTTGTGCCGGCCGTCGTGCGTCGCCCCCCGAGCTCGGGGGCGCTCGGTCGCGAATGGCGGCGGGTGACCGTCGCCGTCGTCGCTGGTGGTGCGATCGGCCCGGCACTCCTCGTCGCCGGGCTGGCCCGAACCACCGCGGCGACGGCGTCGATCCTGCTGAACCTCGAGCTTGCGGCCACGGTCGCCCTCGCCGCGCTGGTCTTCCACGAGCACCTCGGCCGTCGCGTGGTGATCGGTGCGGCCGTGGTCACCGCGGCGGGTCTGGTGCTTGTGTGGGAGCCGGGGCTCGGGCTGAGCGCCGGGGCGCTGCTGATCGCCGCAGCCTGCGTGGCCTGGGGATTCGACAACGGGGTCACGGCCCGGATCGACCAGCTCGCCCCCGAGCACGTGGTGCTGGCGAAGGGGGCCGTCGCCGGTGTCGCCAACCTCGCGCTCGGCCTCGCGCTGACCGACGGGGCCGGCGCGGTGACCGCCGGCCAGGTCGCCGTCGCGCTCGTCATCGGCGCCGGCGGCTACGGCCTGTCGATCACGTTGTGGGTGACGGGTGCCCGCGAGCTGGGCGCGGCGCGGGGCCAGATCATCTTTGCGACGGCGCCGTTCATCGGCGCGGTCGTCGCCTGGGTGGTGCTCGGCGAGGCCGCGACGGTGGCGCAGGGGATCGCGCTCGCTCTCGCCGCGATCGGTGTGGGGATCGCCCTCGACTCGGCCCACGAGCATCGGCATCGCCACGACCTCGTCGAGCACAACCATGAGCACCGTCACGACGACGGCCACCACGGCCACCTCCACGACCCGATGCCCGTCGGGCGCCACTCGCACCCGCACCGTCACGACCCGGTGGAGCACGTGCACCCGCACCTGCCAGACCTCCACCATCGTCACGCCCACGCGCGGGCCGCACGCCGCCCCCGGCGCTCGGCCGCACCCCGCGACGAGTCGGCCGGCCGGTGAGAGCGGTTCGCGGTTCTCCCGGTCCGGGTGACCCTCCCCGATCGCGGCGCGGATCGTCACTAGCGTCGTCGCGTCGGCGACACCCCGCCGATTCCGCCAACCCAACGGAGGGATCCCATGATCAAGGGCCTGATCGCCGCGCTGGTCGTCTTCCTCATCGCCACGTTCCCGGCCACGTGGCTGTTGATGCTCTTCTTCGGGAACGTCGGCATCCTGCTGGGCTACTGGGGCACCCTGCCCATGGGCATCCTCGTGTCGGTGCTCCTGTCGGGCGCCACCGCCCCGGTGTACGTCAACGCGCGCATCTGACCCTGCGGCGACGCATGTGACGCGACTCCGGGGCTGGCTGCCGGGGCTCGAGGTCGCGGCGCGCTACGAGCGCGGGTGGCTCCGCACCGACCTGGTGGCCGGCGTGGTGCTCACCGCGCTGCTCATTCCCGCGGGGATCGGCTACGCCGAGGCCTCGGGCCTCCCCCCGGTGACCGGCCTGTACGCGACCATCGTGCCGCTGCTCGCGTACGCGCTCTTCGGGCCGTCGCGGATCCTCGTCCTCGGCCCGGACTCGGCGCTGGCGCCGATCATCGCCGCCTCGGTGCTGCCGCTCGCCGCGGGCGATCCCGACCGGGCGGTGGCCCTCGCCGGCCTCCTCGCGATCCTGATGGGGCTGCTCCTCGTCGTCGGTGGTGTGCTTCGCCTGGGCTTCGTCACCGATCTGCTGTCCAAGCCGATCCGCCTGGGGTACCTGAACGGCATCGCCCTCGTCGTGGTCGTGGGGCAGGTGCCGAAGCTCCTCGGCTTCTCGATCGACTCGGACTCGCTCCTCGGCGACATCCGTGCCATCGGGCGCGGGATCGCGGACGGACGGGTCGACGCCACGGCGGTGGCGATCGGCCTGGCCTCGCTGGTCGTCATCCTCGTGCCCCGAATCATGGGGAGCCGGGTGCCGGGCGTGCTGGTCGCGGTGGTGGGCGCGGTCGTCGTCGTCGCCGTCGGGGGCCTGGAGGACGAGCTCCCCGTGGTCGGCGCGCTGCCCCAGGGTCTGCCCGCGCCGGCCCTCGACGGTCTCACGCCGGGCGACGTGGTCTCGCTGATCGGTCCCGCCCTCGGCATCGCGCTCATCGCCTTCGCCGACACGGGTGTGCTGTCGCGCGTGTTCGCGTCCCGGCACGGTGAGTCGGTCGACGGCAGCAACGAGATGCGGGGCATCGGCCTGGCGAACGTGGCCAGCGGCCTGTTCGGGGGGTTCTCCATCTCGGCGTCGTCGTCGCGCACGCCCGTGGCCGAGCAGGCGGGCGCCCGGTCGCAGCTCGTCGGCGTGACCGGGGCGCTGCTCATCGTCGGCTTCGTCCTGGTGGCCCCGGGCCTGACCGCCTACCTGCCGTCGTCCACGCTGGCCGCAGTCGTGATCGTCGCCGCCGGCGGGCTGATCGACGTGAAGTCGGTGGTCCGGCTCCTCCGGATGGACCGGGTCGAGGGGATGCTGTCGGTCGCGGCGTTCCTCGGGGTGGCGCTGATCGGCGTCCTCCAGGGCATCGTGGTCGCGGTGGGCCTGTCGTTCGTGGCCTTCGTCAACCAGGCCTGGCGTCCGTACCGCGCCGAGCTCGGTCGCATCCCGAGGGTGCGGGGCTACCACGACCTGGCCCGTCATCCGGAGGGCCGTCGCATCCCCGGCATGGTCATCGTGCGGTTCGACGCCCCGCTGTTCTTCGCCAACGGCGGCATGTTCGACGACTACGTGCGATCGGTGGTGGCCGATGCCGGGCCCGACGTGCGGACCGTGGTCGTGGCCGCCGAGCCGATGACCGACGTCGACACCACCGCGGTCGACGAGCTGGTCGAGCTCGACGACTTCCTCGCCTCCAAGGGCATCACGCTCGTCATCGCCGAGATGAAGGGGCCGGTGAAGGACCGCCTGCACGAGTACGGGCTGGGTGACCGGTTCGGGCCCGAGCGGTTCGCGCCCACCGTCGGCGCCGCGGTCGACGCCGTGCTGGGCCACGAGCGCGACGACATCGGCCACCCGTCCGACCGCGAGCACCGGATCGACGGGGACGCCGACGGCGGGTGACCGGGTCCGACGGGCACCGGCCTATCCTCCGATCAGATCCGCGACGGACTCCGGGGGGTACGGATGACCACGATCGAGCTGGGCCGGGTGGGGATCTGGACGGGGGTGCTCGACGCCATGCCCTCGAGCCAGGCGGTGGAGGTGGCCGCGCTCATCGA
>Ga0114946_10003451_pt1 | contig 10649 bp, 8 predicted proteins | sample WalLakDeSediment_FD_88676 | JGI IMG/M metagenome (GOLD analysis project Ga0114946, IMG submission 88676) | Lake sediment microbial communities from Walker lake, Nevada to study Microbial Dark Matter (Phase II) - Walker Lake 11/02/13 Deep Sediment | ecosystem: Environmental > Aquatic > Freshwater...
GTGCCGTGGCAGATGATGTGTGAGCGGCGCGGGGCCAACTTTCATGTGGTTCCTTTTGATGAAAACGGTGATCTCAAACTGGACGTGTACCAAAACCTCCTGAGCGAAAAGACGCGCATCGTGGCTTTTAACCACGTGTCCAACTCCCTCGGCACGGTCAACCCGGCGCGGGAGATGATCCAAATGGCCCATGAGGCTGGCGCGGCGGTTTTAGTGGACGCTGCCCAATCTGTGCAGCACATTGACCATGATGTGCGGGCTTTGGATGCGGATTTTTATGCCTTCTCTGGACACAAGATCTACGGACCGACCGGGATCGGCGTACTTTACGGCAAGGAAAAATGGCTGGATGCCATGCCGCCTTATCAGGGCGGTGGTGAGATGATCGACCTGGTGAGTATTGAAAAGACCACTTATAACAAGCTCCCGTTTATGTTTGAAGCTGGCACCCCCAATATTGTGGGTCCAATCGGTTTAGCCGTAGCGATCGATTACCTGAACAGCATGGATTTTGATGTCATCATGGCCCATGAAGATGATGCCCTGAATTATGGTCGTGAGCAATTATTGTCGTTCGACGGTTTGAAGATCTATGGGAATGCCAAACATCGCACCAGCATCCTAGCCTTCAACATCGATGGCGTACACCACTATGACCTGGGCACCTTGCTGGATACCCATGGGGTCGCGGTGCGCACAGGCCACCATTGCACCCAACCCATTATGCAGGCCCTGGGCATTGATGGTACCGTGCGGGCATCACTGGCACTCTACAACACCCGTGAGGATATCGATGCACTGGTGCTGGCCATGCATAAAGTGCTGAAGCTGTTAGGAAGGTGAAAAATGGCAGCCATCAAAGACATCAAGGCACAAATTGTTGAGGACTTTTCGTTTTTACCTGAATGGGACGAGCGTTATGCTTACCTGATCGAACTTGGGCAAAAGGCGCCGCCCTTACCCGAAGTTTATCGAACCGAGGAAAACATCGTGCGGGGGTGTCAGTCATTGGTATGGCTGCACCGCGAGTGCCGCCAAGGGGAAGTCTACCTGCAATCCGACAGTGATTCGCTGATTGTCAAAGGACTGGCCGCCTTGCTGCTGCAGGTCTTCTCCGGTCAGCCAGCCGAAGCGGTGCTCAAAGCTGACCTGACTTTTTTTGAAGAGATAGGGTTGAACAAGCATCTTTCCTCACAGCGTGCCAACGGGTTGCTGGCGATGGTGCAGGAGATCAAGGTATTTGCTGCGCGGTGTGCAGGGGGATCAATCTGACAGCGTGGAATCCAATACATCGAACAAGTTATTTTCCGTTTCGACATCTTGAAATCTACAACCGCTTTTTGGGGATGTTAATCGAACTTTTACACACCCACGGTTGCTGAAACGACCATCATAAACTAAAATTAATACCTATGAATAATAAAACAAAACAAATCTTATTGACCAATGACGACAGCATCCACTCGCCGGGATTGTGGGCTGCTGCTGAAGCCCTCGACACCCTTGGGTTTGTACATGTGGTTGCCCCGCTTAATCAACAGACCAGTACCGGTCACAGCATGCCGATCCAATCCTCGGGGATCATTGAGCAGATGACTTTGCATGTCAACGGGCGTGATTGGACCGTTTATGCCGTGGACGGCTCACCGGGGCAGGCTGTGCTGCATGGCATGTTTGATGTGATCAAAGCCAAACCGGATTTGCTGGTATCGGGGATTAATTATGGCGAGAATGTTGGCGCTGCCATCACCATCTCGGGTACGGTTGGCGCTGCATTAGAAGCGGCCTCTCTGGGCATCCCTGCCCTAGCCGTTTCGATGCAAACTGGTACGGAACATCACCTCTCCCTTTCGCAGGATGTGGATTTCAATGTTGCAGGGTATTTCACGCACAAATTTGCCGAAATCATGCTAAAAGAGCCCTTGCCTGAGGATGTGGATGTGATCAAACTGGATATCCCCCATGGTGCAACCCCTCAGACACCCTGGGCGCTCACCCACCAATCCCGCAGGCGGTATTACTTCCCCAAGCCCGCCAAACGCGAGTCCCTGTCTGATCGAGGCCCGGTAGGGTATGAGATTCGTTATGATCCAGAGATATTGGAAAAGAACAGCGATACCTACACGGTTCTTATCGAAAAAAAGGTCTCTGTCACCCCCCTCAGCATTGATATGACCTCCCGCAGCGATTTTCAATCCTTAAGATCGATATTGGAAAAATAGATCTGTTTTTGATTTTTCCCCATCCTGACAGGTCGGGTTATCTTTCTGCATTTTTCAATCATGGTTAATTTTGACCCCTGTTTCACTCATAGGGGTCTGTTTTTTCGTAACTGCTAAGGCAGCCCTGCTGCTGAACGGTGGTGTGGTGTGGCGGCGTCGCCGCCACACCACACCACCCACTTCCCTCGCACGCTGAGCACTTACGTTTTTTCAAAGGTTGGTTTGTCAAAAATCGCTGTTTTGATGATTACTGCGGACTGACATCTGGCTCAGGGCAGCTATGCGGTGCTGGATTTGACGATGCACATCGTATCTATTCCCTCTGTCACCCATTGTCACTTTATAAAAATTTGATGATACAATCAGGATGTTAAATCTTTTGGTTCGTTGGCATTTCTTGGATGAGATCCATCAAAAAAAGTAATGCTGAAAACCTGGGAGCAATAATCTTTATTGTCGATAATTTTGAACCCCCCACCGGCTGAATAGCATAACTTATTTGATATTGCTGTGTTTAAATAATGGATACATTTAATTAATTGAGGAGCTAACAAGTGGAGAAAAAAGAAAAACTTCCATTTTTAACGAATATATTTTACGGGATGGGTGATTTTGGGTTCAGCATGAACAACTCCATCATCACCGCTTTTTTTGCCGTTTTTATGGTGACGGTGGTTGGCATGCAGCCTGGATTGGTCGCCATTATTTTGTTTGTTGGCCGCAGCTGGGATTTTGTAAATGACCTGCTGGTTGGGTATATTTCTGACCGGACGCGCTCGAAGTGGGGACGGCGGCGACCTTTCCTCCTGTTTGGCGCAATCCCCTTTGGCCTGTCCTTCATACTGCTCTGGCTCAGTCCAAATTTCGGTCAAACCGGCCTGATCATCTATTATTCTTTAGCATATATTGTGTATGAAGCCCTGGCAACCGTGGTGTATATGCCCTATTTTGCCCTGACGCCAGAATTGACCTCCGATTACGACGAGCGCACCAAGCTTACCAGCTTCAGGATGATGTTCAACATCATCGGAAGTTTGACCGCTTACATCCTGCCCTTGCTGATTGTTGGCAATAACTGGGACCTGGCGACATCACGCAGTGTGTTGATCATGGCGGTGGTGGCTGGCGCGATTGCGGCCGCACCCATTTTTGTCGTTTTCTTAGGCACCAAGGAAAAGAAAGAGTACCAAAAAGATACATTGCCCAAGTTCTGGCCTTCCTTGAGAGCTGCTTTTAAGAACAAGCCCTTTTTGTTCGGGGCGTTGATGTACCTGGCAACCTGGATGGCGATCGTTGTGATCGAATCCAACCTCCAATTTTTCATCCTGCACATCATCCAACGCCAGTCGCAGAACATCATCATCATGATCAGCATCTTTGTTACCGCGATCTTTGCCCTGCCGATCTGGAATTGGGTTTCAAAGAATTGGAATAAACGCCTCGCCTACATCATTGGGGTGGGTTTCTGGGCCGTGGTGATGATCATTCTGATATTGATGACACCCCAAACGCCGTTCTGGTTGCTGCTGATCTTTTGTGTCATGGCGGGTGTTGGTGTGAGTGCCGGGCAGGTTTTGCCGTGGGCGATCATCCCGGACGCGATCGAGTGGGAAGAGTTCCATACTGGTGAACGCAACGAGGGGATGTTCTACAGCCTGGTCACCCTTTTGGGTAAGATCGGAATGGCAATTGCCCAGCCGCTTTCATTGGTTGTTTTACAGCTCACCAATTTCCAGGGCGGCCAGGGCGCGGTGCAACCCGCCAGCGCGCTGTTGGGCATCCGGCTGGTGGTTGGTCCTATTCCAGCGCTGCTCCTGGTTTCCGGGATCATTATCGCCATCTTTTATCCCCTTGGACGCAAACAGCATCACCAAATTGTTGAAGAGTTACGCATTCGGCGGGCTGCGCGTAAAGCTGAACGTGATGAGAAGAAGCCCCTGCCTGGTGTGAGTGAGCCTGTGTAAATTAAGCTTAACATCAACTTGGTACCCGGCTCTCAACTGAACTGAAACCATTGTTTTCTAACTTGTAATCAAACCCTTTGGCGGGGCACTACCCGGCAAAGGGTTTTTTCCCGCTGGAGAATTGATGATATATTAAATAAGGTGAGAAGATGAAAAAGCACTCAACCCTCACCGGCATTCAGCTTGTAGTGGGTCCGATCTCAGCGGTATTTTTGCTGGCTGGGATCATCTTTGCACTCTTTTATCCTCTCTCACGTGAGGATCATCAAAACGTCCTGCAGGTGCTGGCATCACGCCGCTCAGCAGTGGATTTAGACAGATTGGAAAAGGAAGTCCAGTGACCCATATCACCATTCAAAAGGTTGTCAATGCTTTTCAAAGGCGCCGTTTCGCCACCTTCCCCTGGAAGATTTATCGGGATGATCCGCTGTGGGTACCCCCGCTGATCCCGGAACGGATGAAGCAGCTCAGCCCCCAGAAGGGCACTTTTTTCAGTCATGGTGAGGCAGATTTTTTCCTTGCCTATCGCGATGGCGTGTTATCTGGGACGATTATGGCAGCTGTTGACCATACGTCGAACGCATCGCGCGGTATGCAGGATGGCATGTTTGGTTTCTTCGAGTGTGTTGATGACCAATCTGTAGCGGACGCGTTGTTCATGACTGCAGAAGAATGGATCAGGGCGTATGGCTTGAACCGCATGATCGGCCCCTTTCACCAGGACTACGACGCATCCTACGGCATCCTGATTGAGGGGCGTGATCGGCCACCTGCCGTCAGTTGCGGGCATACACTGCCCTATTATGAACAGCTGGTCGTGACGCACGGGTTTACGCCTTTGCGCCCAGACAACCTGGCGTTTGCGTTGGATATTTCGGAAAATACACGTGAATTTGAACTGTTGCACAAACTGGCAGAACGAGCAGCGCAGCGTGGGAGTGCAGTTATTCGGGAGGCGCGCATGGAGGAGTGGGACCGGGAAGCTGACCGGGTGCATTATCTACTCAACAAGGCACTGGCACACCTGGTCGATTTTGTGGGCTGGGACCGCCAGGCCTTGGATGACTCCCTGGAACCCTTTCGAAAGTACGCTGACCCCAGCATGATCTTATTTGCTGACGTGGGGGACCAGACTGTCGGTTTTTTCCCGGGCATTCCCAACCTGAACGAGGTGCTGCATCACCTGAATGGGTTACGCTATCCCTGGGATATCTATCGGCTGCTGCGTTACCGCAACATCCAGCCGAAAGGGTTAGCGATCAAGAGCGTTTTGGTCTTGCCTGAGTATTGGGGGACGGGGGTCAGCTTGATGCTGTTTTCAGAGATGCTTAAACGGGCGCAAGCACGCGGCTACACCTGGGCAGACCTCTCCCTGACTTCGGTTGATAACCCCAAAACACCAGCTCTGGCAGAGCGCATGGGGGCTGAGGTCTACAAACGTTACCGGGTCTATCAAAAGCTGCTGACTTCGCGGGATTAAATTTCAAGACCCCCTGATCAAGGTGAAGGGGATTGTTTATTTTGGTAGATTGGGTTAACTGACTGTTTGAAACCATGCAGTAATTCTCCCGATACCACTTGATATCTTTGCGGAAATCTTGTAAAATATTAAATGAAGACAGATTAAAGCCCCAGAATATTAAACTATTCTAAGCTTTGGATCCTAAAGTATTTGACCGAGGGAGCAAATCATGAATGTCATCAAGGTTTCAGCAAACTCCCGCACTGCTGCAGTCGCAGGGGCAATCGCAGGCGTTGTACGTGAGCACCAGATGGCTGAAGTCCAGTCAATCGGGGCTGGTGCCATCAACCAGGCTGTCAAGGCGGTCATCCTCGCTAAAGGCTATTTAGCCAATGATGGTATTGATATTGTGTGCGTACCAGAATTTGTGGATGTGGATATTGACGGCAAGGTTCGTACCGCTATCAAGCTGACAGTTACACCTCGCACTGTAGGCACAACGCTGCCGGTGACAGAGCCGGAAATCGAAGCCAGGCGATCGTTGATTGATGCCGTTTAGCTTCTAACTACATACTTTACAGTTAACGTAACAGCTCAGGCAACCCTGCTGCTGAAGGGTGGGGGGTGTGGTGTGGCGGCGAAGCCGCCACACCACACCCCCTATTCCCTTGCATGCTGAGTAGTTACGTCATCAAGCTGGCTGTGATCAAAGATCAAAACGCACTTCTGCTTTACCGATCAGGATGTCGTTGACTTTATCGACGATCATCCCGAGATGTTGGGGCTTGGCGACGTAATCCAGGTTGTCACATGGAATGGTCAGGATTGGACACAGGTCAAAATGGTTCACCCAGCTTTCATAAAGTTCATTTAGATCTGCCAGGTAATCTGCTGCGATCGTCTTTTCGTAGTCCCGGCCGCGTTTCGAAATGCGGTGCAACAAAGTTGGTACTGAAGCCCGCAGATAGATCACCAGGTCTGGCGGTGGGAGAAATTCAACCAATACCTGGTAAAGCTCGCGATAGGTCTCATAATCCCGTTCAGTAATGGCATCCTGCAAGTATAGATTATGGGCGAAGATCTCAGCATCCTCATAAACGCTGCGGTCTTGAATCACAGAACCGTTCATCTTCATCAACTGGCGATGGATGCGCAAACGCCGCATCAGAAAATAGATCTGCGAGTGGAAACCCCAGGCCTGCATGTCCTCATAGAAATCCGCCAGGTAAGGGTTCTCAGTGACCGGTTCGTAGAAGGGTGTCCAACTTAACGCTTTACTTAACAAGCGTACCAATGTGGATTTTCCCACACCAATATTTCCCGCGACTGCAACGAATTTATCCATGAAATGAATGCGCCTGCTTTCTACCCTGGTTGTTGATCCGCTTATATGGTTTTTCCGAGATTAGTCATAATTACTCAGCGTGCGAGGGAAGAGGGGGGTGTGGTGAGGCGGCGAAGCCGCCTCACCACACCCCCCCATCCATAAGTAGCAGGGCTGCCTGAGCAGTTACGATTTGCCTATATGGATTATACGCAGAAACCGCATCATCAACAATCTTAAATATTTTCTCAACTGAAAATAGCTACGGAATAAAAAAATATCGGCATGTTTCAGCCGATATTCTTTAATGTTATAAACTGCGTGTCATTCTTTATGCATCCGCAGTTTGTGTCCGATCGATCCGTTTGCGGATATAGACCTTGGTGAGCTCTGCCGCGATCGAGGGGATCAACACCAGCGGCAGGATCTCAAGCCATTGTGCAATGCCCAGGGGGACAGTGTTGAAGATGGGTTGGAGGAAGGGCACGTAAACCACAACAAAGATCATGACCATTGAACCCAACACTGCCCAGTTCATCAGTTTGTTCTTGAAAACGCCGATCTTCAGCAGTGGATAATATTCAGACCTGGCGGTATAAGCCCGGAACAACTCTGAAATGCTGAGGGTGACAAAGGCCATTGTTTTGGCAAATTCGGCGTGTTCCGGTTCAAGGTAATAGCCGATGGCGAACGCACCTAGGGTGACTGCAGTAATCGCAATAGTCTGGACCAGGATACCGATTTGCATGTGCTTATTGATGATCGGTTCTGTGGGCGGTCTCGGTGAGCGTTCCATGATATCGGGGTCACCCGGTTCTGTACCCAAAGCCAGGGCTGGTGCACCATCGGTGACCAGGTTCAGCCATAAGAGCTGGATGGCGGTGAGTGGGATGGGCCAGCCAAATAAAGTCGCCAGGAAGATCACCATGATCTCTGCTGCGTTACAGGAAAGCAGGTAGTAGACGAATTTACGGATGTTGCTGTAAATTACCCGCCCCTGTTCTACGGCTGAAACAATGCTGACGTAATTGTCATCGGTCAGTACCATGTCCGCTGCACCTTTTGCCACATCGGTGCCGGTGATGCCCATTGCCACACCGATATCGGCCCGTTTGATGGCAGGGGCGTCATTGACGCCATCACCGGTCATGGCCACGACTTCCTGATTGGAGCGCAGGGCATCGACAATTCGCATCTTATGTTCCGGGCTGACCCGGGCGTAGACATCAGTCACCTGGACATTTTCAATCATCTCTTCGTCGGTGAGTTTATCGAGTTCTACACCGGTCATCACTTTACTTCCTGGGCGCAATAAACCGATTTGATCAGCAATGGCACGGGCCGTGTTGGGATAATCGCCGGTGATCATGATGGTGCGGATGCCTGCACTGCGGGCGGTGTTGATTGCATCTGCCACTTCCACTCGGGCAGGGTCGATCATGCCGATTAAACCGACAAAGGTCAGGTCTTTTTCTAAGGTTTCGCTGTTGATCTCATCCGGCATCACCGTCACACCACGGCAGGCAACACCTAACACCCGCAGGGCATCGCAAGTCATTGCGTCATTTGCAGCCAGGATCTCTTGCCGAATTTCATCGGTTAAGGGTGTATCTTGATTGTCCGAGGTCATGACCTGGGTGCATAAACCGAGTACGATATCGGGTGCGCCTTTGACGGCAATCACATACAGATCACGCTTGGCGTCTTCACCATTCAGCGGCGAGATGTCGTCATCTGTTGGGGAATCGATCGAGTGAATGGTCAGCATGCGTTTGCGCACGGAGTCAAAGGGGATTTCCTGGGCACGCGGAAAGGATACATTGAGCTCTTTAGCTGATGCACCTGCTTTGAGCGCCGCCACAAGAATGGCGCCTTCGGTCGGGTCACCAACCATCCGGTATATCTCGCGCCCATCCTGTTCACCAGCGGGTTCGAGCTGGGCATCGTTGTTCAATGTACCTAACCACAGCACGGTCTTGTTCACGGGGGATTCCCTTAGGTTGATCGGTTCTCCATCCTTTAAGAATTCTCCTTGTGGTGTATACCCACTGCCGGTGACAGCAATGAAATCACCATCGCCCCATAGGCGGGTCACGGTCATTTCATTTTGGGTTAGTGTGCCGGTCTTATCGGAGCAGATCACTGTGGCAGACCCCAGAGTCTCTACCGAGGAAAGTTTGCGGATGAGGGCATGGCGCCTTACCATCTCACGCATCCCCAATGCCAGGCTAATCGTGACGATCGCAGGCAACCCTTCTGGTACCGCCGCAATTGCCAGGGATACTGCGATCATGAACAGCTCAGAGAAGACTTCAAGCGCTTCTGGGCTGAAGAAATCAGCTGCACCTGGCTCAAGGATATAGCGGACGACCCCGATCACAAACACCAGGCCACAAATGATTAGTGAGCCCCAACCCAGTATTTTCCCAAGCTGGTCAAGCCGCCGCTGCAGCGGGGTTTGTTCTTCCTCAACCTGCTGGAGCATGGTGGCGATCATGCCGAGCTGCGTGTTCATCCCGATGCTGGCCACCACGCCTTTGCCGCGCCCATAGGTCACCAGGGTGCCCATAAAGGCTGTGTTAATTCGATCTCCCAGTGGGATGTCTTTCTCGAGCCGGGATTGGGCATTTTTCTGGACGGATACCGACTCACCGGTCAGAGAGGCTTCATCAATGCGCAGGTTGACAGCTTCCAACAGGCGTACATCCGCCGGGATGTAATTGCCCGCTTCCAGGAAGACAATATCACCTGGCACCAGTTGGGCGGCAGGCACAGATAAGCGTTTGCCATCCCGGAGCACAGAGGCATCGGGCGCCGCCAGCTTCTTCAGGGCAGCCAGGGCTGCCTCTGCGCGGCTCTCCTGGATGATGCCCATGATGGCGTTCAAAATCACAATTGCCATGATGGCAATCGCCTCGACATAATCACCAAGCAGGGCTGAGATGATGGCTGCGCCCATCAGCATGTAAATCACAAAGTTATTGATTTGTGACCACAGCATCACCCAAAAGGAGGTCGGGGGCGCTTCCTGCAACTCATTAAGACCATACTTTTCCTGCCTGGCTTTAACCTCCGAGCTGGTTAGACCGGTTTCTGTCTGCGAGTCCAACTCCTGTAATACATCTGTGTTGGTCATGGCATGCCACGAAACGGAAATATCCTCCGTGTCTTTTACAACCAATTGAGAATTCTTCTTATCCATTTAAATTACTCCAATCCACAATCTTATAAAGAAAGATAATTTTACGCGTTATTGTGACTGAGACCCTGAGATAATCTAAGGGTTTTCTTGTTATTGCAATTGCAAATTCCTGAGTAACTACTCAGCGTGCGAGGGGATTGGGGGGTGTGGTGTGGCGGTGAAGCCGCCACACCACACCCCCCAATCTTCAGCAGAAGGGCTGCCTGAGCGTTTACAATCCTGATAATTATATCTAATGTTGATGAGGAATGAATCATCAAATTCTTACAAATCAGTAGTGGCGTGTTTGACTCCTTGGAAGGGGTCATCCCTGCTGGTAACCTCGCGCACCACACGGTTAACCAGGGCGCCAATGGCTGGCGGTGAGCACCTTCGGGCATATGGCTTAATAAACTGAGGGTTTGCTGGACAATTGCCTTTTCCTGGAGAGGGGATGCCCCCGACATGCGTGCTGCTTCGATGGCTTGACGCAGGA
>Ga0114946_10003452_pt1 | contig 10649 bp, 9 predicted proteins | sample WalLakDeSediment_FD_88676 | JGI IMG/M metagenome (GOLD analysis project Ga0114946, IMG submission 88676) | Lake sediment microbial communities from Walker lake, Nevada to study Microbial Dark Matter (Phase II) - Walker Lake 11/02/13 Deep Sediment | ecosystem: Environmental > Aquatic > Freshwater...
ACGGTTAACCCCAGGTAGGTCATCGTAGCTTGCAAACCCAGTGCTTGCCCGCGTTGGCTACCGGGAAAGCTTTTCGTGAGGATTGCAGGCGAATTGGCCGACAGCATGGCTGCACCTAAGGCCTGGACCGCCCGGAATAAGATCAACCAAACCAAACTGGGGGCAAAACCGCACAGGGCAGAGCTAATGATAAAGATACCAAAGCCAGAGATAAAGACCGTTTTATGCCCGCGCAAATCTCCCAAACGCCCAAAGCTTAGCAGCAAGCCGCTCAACACCAGCAGGTAAATGGTGACGACCCATTCAATACTGGAAACGTCCGCGTTGAAAAAGACGCTGATGACCGGCAGGGCGGTATTGACCACACTGCCATCCAGCGCTGACATGAAGGTGCTGATCCCGATAGCCAGCAACACCCACCATTTGGCTTCCAGCCCCAGATAGCGCACAACCGGTGGGGTTTTATCTTTATCACCTTCTGATCCTTGCACGGCAGGGGGAGAAGCTTTCAAATGTCTATTCATCAATCGCCTGAGTGATGGTCGGATTAAATCTGCTCCGTGGACCGCTCAAGGTTAAGGCCAGCACAATGGCGGTAACCACTCCGCAGATAGCTGATAAAACAAAAGTATATTCGAAACCGGCGTAATCCGCCAGCCAGCCGCCCAGCAGCGGAGCCAGAATGGTGACCGGCGCTATCAGGGTGTTGGCCAGGCCGATATAGGCAGGGCGTTCAGCCAGGGTGCCGAATTTCAGAGTCATGGCAATTCCGATAGTCCAGATCGAGACGTTGGCGATGCCTGCCAGGATGAATGCCAGATAGAACCAGCTGAGCTGGGGCGCGGTCAGGGCTACCAGTGCGCTGATTGTAGCCGCCAATGCCCCGACGATCATGACAGCCGGGTGGCTCCAGCGATCTCCGATCCAACCCATGATCGGGTTAGCAGCAATTTGACCGACGGTGTATACGCCCATCATTAATCCAGCAATGGCCTCGGTCATACCCAGCGCGCGCACTGCATAAACCGTGTAGAAAGCAAAGGCGACCACCGAGAGCTGGGAAAGCCCCCGCACGACCAGGAACCAGCGAAAGCGGCGGTCACGTTTGAGGATGGTGACCAGATTTTTATAGAAAAGAACAGCAGTCGGCGGGCTTTCTTCAGGGACGATATCCGCCTCACGGGTCAAGGATAAGAAAATGTACGATATACTCATCGCCAGGGCGGCAAACAGGAAACATAGGGCGTAGTTCAGCGGTAAGTCCAGCTTCTCTAACAGCAACCCGGCTGCAACGCCTGCACCGCTGGCAAACAGGTTGGCCAAGGCTGATTGAAGGCCAAAGAAGGTGCCATGCCGGTCCTCTGGGATGATTTTCGCGATCAGGGATTGCCAGGCGGTAGCAGAAAAAACCACCGCCGAGGCCTTGCCACACCAACAATCCAAAGGTCATCCATAGCGCGATGCGCGGCCCCAAGGATGGCATGAACCAGGCTACCAATGCCAGGCCAAAGAAGGGCAGGCGCTCGTTGATGGACATCAGCAACACCATCGGTTTGTAGCGGCGCAGGCGGGCTACCCGGTTGGCGGTGAACAATTGAGGTAACTGCCAACCGACCGAATGGATGGCGGGAATTAGCCCGATCAGGATGGCCGAATCGGTCATGGTATCCACAAACAGGGGGATGACGGTAATAAAGGAAGCAAATCCGAGGGCAGAACCGAAAAAGCCGCCGTCCAGGAGGTTTACGATGAAATTGAAGCGGTAGGTTTTATTAGCCGCGGATTTCATAATCATGAATAAGACATCGGAAACCCCCGGTCGGCCTTGAATGGTTCGATCAGATTTCTCGAGGAAGGCATTCTCCTGGAGGAATTTCCAACGAACGTTGATACCGGGGGAACTGTGCTGCAATGATTTGCCTGCGACGCCAGCCGCAGTTGCAGGGGATTATATCATTCCAGGCAGGGTCAACTGGCGGTTTTCTGAGTGACTCGGAATCAGAACCGCAGAAATCATATAGCGGCGGGCCAAATTCGCCCGCCGCTATATGATTTCTGGAATTCGCTTACGATTACTTCCCTAAGCGGTTCTTGAACTCAGCAGTCAGGCTAGGTACGATGGTGAACAGGTCGCCCACCACGCCGTAATTGGCCAGGTTGAAGATGGGAGCTTCGGGATCCTTGTTGATGGCTACAATGAGCTTGGCCGAGCGCATGCCAGCCAGATGCTGGATGGCGCCGGACACACCGGCCGCGATATACAGGTCAGGTGAGACAACCTTACCGGTCTGACCGACCTGGTGCGAGTAAGGAATCCAACCGGCGTCGACAGCCGCACGACTGGCGCCGACCGCGCCGCCCAGGACGGAAGCCAGCTGGCGCAGGGGCTCAAAGCCTTCTGGTCCGCCTACGCCACGCCCGCCGGATACGATGATGGCTGCACCATCCACACGTACTTGCCCTTCCTCCACGATGTACTCGGTCACCTTGGTGGTGATAGCCTCTTCCTGCAGGAGCGGGTCAACCTGCACCACATCCCCGCTACGCCCAGCCGTTTGCGCCGGCGCCAAGAAGGCGCGCGGCCGCAATGAAACCAGCTGGGGCTTGTCGCTCTTAAGCACAACGGTGCTGAGCAGTTTGCCAGCGTAAACCGGTCGGGTCACGTGGGCCTGGCCGTCTTTTAGCTCAATGGCGGTAGCGTCCATGGCTACGCCAGCCTGGAGGTCCACTGCCGCGCTGGAGAAGACATCTCGGACACGCGTGGAAGTGGGCGCCAGCAGCAAATCCGGGTTCTCGTCGCCTACCAGCTTGACCAGCAAGTTGGTGTAAGGTTCTACCCGGTAATCGGCCAGGGTGCTGTGATCGCAGACCCATACGCTGTCAGCGCCAAACTCAAAGGCCTGCTTGACGATCTCGCCAACGCCTTCCCCGAAGACCAGGGCGGTTACTTCTCCACCCCCGGACAGCTCTTTAGCGACCCCAAGCGCCTCCCAGGAGGCGGTTGAGGCTGCGCCACGGAATTGATCGATATATACCCAAAGTTTATTTGTCATGTCAGTGATTCCCTCATATCCGGATAGATCCTTATATCACTTTCTCGGCAAAGATCTTGTCAGCCAGTTGCTTGGCAATATCTTCTGGGGTGGCGCCGCTGATCATTTCCACCTTTTTTTCATGCACCGGCGGCGGATAGATCTCGGGCCAACTCACCGTAGAGCCGTTGGCGCCGATTTTATCCGGATCCAATCCCAGGTCTGCTGCAGACCAAACCGGGATATCGGCTTTAGCAGCTTTGCGGATGCCCATAAAGGAGGGGTAGCGCGGTTCGTTGATGCCCTTTACCACGCTGACAACCGCCGGGAGGCTGGCAGTACAGACCTGGCGACCTTCTTCCATAAAGCGCTCAACCTTGATGGTTTTGGCAGCCGGATCGATCTCAATGATCTTGATTACCTGGCTGAGGAATGTGACTCCCAGATAGCGGGCCACCTGGGCAGGGGTCAGACCGGTGTCACCGTCGATGGCTTGCTTGCCCAACAGGATCAGGTCGGCGGCGCCCTCTTTCTCAATGGCCTTGGCCAGGGTGTAAGCGGTAGCCGAGACATCTGAGCCTTTCAGTCCCGGGTCGGAAATCAGCACAGTCTGGTCGCAGCCAACTGCCAGGCAGGTGCGCAGGGCGTCTTTGGCCTGCTCTGGCCCCATGCTGAAGACGGTCACTTTTCCGCCGTGTGCTTCTTTGAGCAGCAGGGCTTCCTCCACCGCGTACTCGTCCCACGGGTTGACTACCAGTTGGGTGTCTCCCCAACCAACATGGCTGTTTGAAACCGTCAGATTGGCGGCTGAATCAGGAGTTTGTTTGACACATGCGATAATGTTCAAGGTTCACCTCTTTTGAATGTTTCTTGTTTTCTCAGGCTTTGATGCGCTGGCCCTGTGGGTCCCACAGGGGCATCTTCTGAACGGTGGCTTTGACATGTTCACCAAAGAACTCGATGTCCAGCTCAGCGCCCGGCTGGGCATATTCCAGCGGCAGGTAAGCGTACACGATACTCTCTCGCACGGAATAGCCGTAACCGCCCGACGCAACCCAGCCGACGATCTTCTCCAGATCGGGTGTGCGGATGGGCTCCTTGCCCAGGGCGATGGTGCGGGTGTCCGCCAGGGTCAGGCAGACCAACTTCTTGGTGATACCCCCTTCTTTTTGTTTGATCAAAGCATCCCGGCCGATGAAATCGCCTTTGTCAAGACTGACTACAAAACCAGTGCCAGCCTGGTAAGGGGTGTAGTCGGGGGTGACTTCGGCGCTCCAGTAGCGGTAGGCCTTCTCCAGGCGCAGGCTGTCGATAGCCTTATAGCCAGCAGCCACCATGCCCTCTGGTTGGCCGGCTTCCCACAGGGTATCCCACAAGCGCAGGCCATATTCGGTTGGGCAATAGAACTCCCAGCCCAACTCTCCGACATAGGTGACGCGCATGGCTAGAGCTGGTACATCGCCAACGGTAATCTTTTTGGCAGTCATATAGGGGAAGCCTTCATTGGTGACGTCGTCTTGGGTCACCTTCTGGAGAATCTGGCGGGCTTTGGGACCCCACAGACCCAGGCAGGCGTAGGAGGTGGATACATCATCGATGACCACGCTGCCGTCCTCCGGCATATTCAAGCGCAGCCAGGACAGGTCGTGCTGACCGAAGGAGGTGCCGGTGATGATCAGGAAACGATCCTCGGACAGGCGGGTGACGGTGAAGTCGCATTCGATGCCGCCGCGTTTGTTGAGCGCTTCCGTGTAGACGACCGATCCAACCGGCTGGTCGATCTGGTTGGTGCAGACGTAGTTCAGGAAGGCCAGGGCGCCTGGGCCGCGCACCTCAAACTTGTTGAAGGAGCTTTCGTCAAACAGACCGGCGTTTTCGCGCGTCATCAAGTGTTCGTAGCCGATGGCGCGTGACCAACCGTGGCGAGCCCAACCTTTGGGTTCGTGACCGTGGCGGGCTTTTTCCTCATAGGGTTTGAAGTAGTTGGGGCGCTCCCAACCGGTCTTCTCCCCAAAGAAGGCGCCCAGCTCGCGCAGGCGGAAGTAAGTGGGGGACAGGCGCAGGCCGCGCCCTGACATACGCTCCTCGCCGGGGAAATGGATGTCATAGTACTGCGAGTAGGTCTCGATGGTGCGCTTGACAATATAATCCTGGCTGTTGTAATTGGAGCCAAAGCGGCGCACATCCAGCCGCCAGACATCGTACTCTGGGGTGCCATCGATGATCCATTCCGCCATGACTTTACCGATGCCGCCCGCCCCGGCCAATCCATGGGCGCAGAAAGCGCAGGCCACCCAAAAGCCTTTGACAGCGGTTGGTCCCAACAGGAACTCACCATCTGGGGTGAAGCCCTCTGGGCCGTTCAGCAATTGAATGATCTCGGCTGTCTCGACTGCCGGAACTCGTTTGATGGAATTCTCCATCAGAGGAGAGAAACGCTCCCAATCGGGCGGCAGGAGCTGGTATTTGAACTCATAGGGGATGCCCTTCAACCCAAAGGGGGCCGGGTCGCGCTCGTAACCGCCGGTGGTGATGCCGCCAACCTCTTCACGCCAGTAAACGAGCAGATCTGGGTCGCGCAGGGTGGGGAAATCGTGACGGACGCCCTCGATGGGCTTGGTGACGATGTACAGGTGAGCCATGGGGACCACCGGAAGATTCAGGCCAACCAGCTTGCCTACCTCGCCGCCCCATTGCCCGGCTGCGTTGACCACCACCTCGGTTTTGATGGTGCCCCGGTTGGTGACCACTGCTTCCACGCGCCCCTTATTGACTGTGATGGCTTCGACATTGGTTTCGATAAAGATTTGAGCGCCGTTTTGCTTGGCGCCGGTTGCCAAGGCGTTGGTCAGACCGGTGGGATCGATAGTGCCATCATTGGGTGTAAAAGCTGCTCCCAAAACACCGTCCAGGGACATCAGTGGGAACATCTCCCAGGCCTCTTTCGGGGAGAGCAACTCCATGGGCACACCAAAGGAACGGGCCAGGCCAACCAGACGCTTGAGGTCTTCCATCCGCTCAGGGGAGGAGGCCAGGCGCAGGCCGCCAACCTCTCGCCAGGCAGGGTCATGGCCAGTCTCGTCCTTCAAGCGGCGGTACAGGTCGGTGCTGTAGTGCATCATGCGGGTCAGGTTGGCGTCCGAGCGCATCTGCCCTACCAGGCCGGCAGAGTGCCAGGTCGAACCAGCGGTCAGCTCGTGACGTTCGAGCACCACCACGTCCTTCCAGCCCATTTTGGCGAGATGGTAGGCGATACTCACGCCGCCGACCCCGCCGCCAATGATGACAACTTGTGCTTGAGTGGGAAAATCGGGCATTATCAGTTATCTCCTTGAGATTTGCCCCTCGCGGGGTTTTCGTGTGTTAACCTGCACAGGCTTTAGCCTGTGTAGGATGCAAACCTTGTTTTTCCAGAGGAGTAGCTATACTTATTTTATAAAGCCGCCCGGCAGAATGCTGAGGCGACTTTATGTCTTGCATGAGAACAGGTTATTGTTGCCAGATCGAACCTGGCTTGGCCATTTCAGCCACGATATCAAAAGATGAGATCTGCCCCAGGGGGAAGGTGTCTGGGGCGTCTGGGTCCACCACGATCAGGCGGTGGTAGTGATTGGCGATCATCATATCGACGGCTTCGCGCAGGCTGGCATCCATCGTAATGGTCAGGGGCGGGTGCATCACTTCGCCTACGGTGATCTGGTCGCTGCCTTCTTTGTCGACGTAGGGCAGCAGGTCGAACCCGCTGACCATGCCCCGAGCCGCTCCGGTCGCATCGACCACGGTGATCGAGCGCCAGCCGGTGCTGGTCATGGCAGCGGCTGCCTGGGTCAGGGGGGTCCTGCGACGGCAAACCAGCAGGGCGTCAGACATCACATCTACAACCTTCTCCCGGCTAACCGGACCTCGCTCTGCCAGGTGGGCGATAAAATCGGAAATCGAGATAATGCCAACTGGTTTGCCATCTTCCGCGACCATCAGGCGGTGGATGCGGTCCTCGACCAGGCAGCGAGCTGCATCAATAATGCTGGCGTCCGCTTCGATCGTATCAATAGGTGTGGACATCAATTCGGCGGCGGTGATATTGCGCATGGCTTCCAGGCTTTCCGCGTCTGCGGATAACCACTCGCCGGCTAGCAGGTCAAAGTCAGATATGATGCCCAACGGGCGTTGGTCTCGGTCGCACACCACCAGCGCATGCACATATTGGTTAGACATCATGGCAGCCAGCTGGCCGATGGTGGCATCGGTGTGGCAGGTAATCAACCCTCTATGCATCAGGTCACGTACCAGTTTCGACATAACCGTATCCTCCAAAATTTTCCACTGCAAGAGCTTTGGGCTTGGCAGGCAGTAAATCAGCTAACCTCGTCTACATCTTTATACCACTTGACCCGATCACCAACCCGGGCGCGCAGCTTCCAGCCGACAGATTTCGGTTCGGCCTCGATCTGTTCCAGGGCTGTTTTCACCTGCATAGCGACATGGGCCTTTTGTTCAGGCTTCAATACATCATATCCTTGCGCCAGGGTGCTGACTTTCTCCAGGTTCATGGAGGTTGTCCGCCACAGCCCCCAATCTTTGGCGCAAAGCTGGGCAATAAGAGCGAGATTAATGGTCTCCTGGTCGACTTTTCCCAGTGGATGTTCCAGCAAGAGCATGATCGTATCAATGATGTCTTTCTCGTTGATTTTGACGATCTGCATCTTTTCGAGCACCATCTCTGCCAGGGGAATGGTCGGCTTGTCGACTTCCAGGCGACCGTTCCAACTGATCAGGTGACAGAAGTCCAGCTTATCGTAGAACACATCCACATACAGGCTGGAGTTGGTTTTACGGAAGATCGAGCGATAGCCTTCGCTGACGATGAAGACCTCCCGATCCTCTTCGTACCCGAGAGAAAACATGAGCTCTTTAATTTCTTTGGTCTCTTTCTTATACCCAGCAAAGTCGATATCCGTGTATGCTCTGCCCATGGCTGCCTGCAAATAACCGAAATTGGGACAATGCATTTGAAAAGCCAACGATCCGATCACGCGCAGGTTGACATTCATCCGGTCGCTTGCTTCCAGGATACGGGCCAGTTCATTCTCGAACACATCCCGTTCAGCCTGATTCTGTTCTCCCATCCCGATCGGTACATTGGTCATAGTTTGTACTCCTGAATGGTTTCTTAATGGGGAATTGGCTTGTGCGCACTCCACGCACTCCTGTTTTTTCAGCCATGTTCATACGTAGCCCGAACGGTTACATTATATCTCAAATAAGAAAACTTGCAAAGATAAACAAAATCCTGTAAAATTGGATGAGATATGAGCAATATCCATCAGATTTAAACATAAAGAGACAAAATTAATGAAACCACTGATCCCAGCACAAAGGCGAGACCGTATTCAAGAATACCTGATCCGCAATAAAATTGCCACGAACACGATGTTAAGTACGCTGTTGGATGTATCTGAGGCGACCATCCGGCGAGACCTGGAGCTCCTCGAAGAAGAAGGCTTTTTGGAGCGCACGCATGGTGGGGCAGTTTTGCGGGTGAGCATTCCGGTTGAGCCAGAATACCTGCTGCGGGCGCAGCGACATACAGAAGAAAAGCAGGTGATCGGCGCTCGAGCTGCTGAACTGATCGAAGACGGCGATATCATTTTTATCAACAGCGGCACCACTACGACTGAGGTTATTCGCAACATCCGTCACAACGCCGATGTGATCGTGGTTACCAACAATTTGAGCGCAGCCCTGGAGGTTGGCAAGGTCAGTTACCAGTTGGTGATGTTGGGGGGCAATTTTCAGCATAAATCGAACTCAGTAGCCGGTCGTTTCACCTACGATAACATCAATACACTATACGCTACAAAATCTTTTATCGGGGTGGACGGTTTCAATATTAAGTATGGATGGACTGTTCCATCGAATGCGGAGGCGGAAGTGATCCGCCTGATGATGGCGCGGACATTGGGTCCGGTGATGGCAGTGGCTGATCACAGCAAATGGGGCAATGTGGCCAATTTCGAGGTAGCCCGAATCGAGCAGATCCACCGCCTGATCACAGATGAAGGCTTGAATGAGCAAGCCTGTGCTGCCCTGGCGGGCAGGGCTGTGGAGGTCATCCAGGCTGGCAAACCCAACCCAGGCCTGTCTTGATCCTTGATGGCCGGCTAAATTCTGTTAGCCAAACATAAGATCAACAAAGGTCTCTGATCCGGTCAGCGGTCGTGGACCCGTATAGACCGGATTGGTCACTAACAGCATCTCCCCGGCCGAATCTTCCACATCCAGGCGGTACCAAGTGGGTTGGTCCGAGATCACCTCAGCCAGCTCGAAGGTGCTTTGACCCTCCTGCAAGGGGAAGAGACCCAGATCGACGCCATTTCGAATGAGTTTTGCACAGGCGCCGACCGGCGCGCCAGCGATGCTGATTTTAAAGTCCAGTTTTCCCTGTACAGCTCCAAAATCCGTTCCGATCGTTCCAATCTTACCGGCACAAGAAGCCATCAGGTTAACCTGAGGCCCCATACTGACATAGGCGTGCCCACCTCGCAGCGCTTCCAGGATGGCTTTTGAGGAGAGTTCTTGCGCATATACATAAGTGGTGGGGCGACCTGGGCGTTCTCCAGGGTAGCCGGCTACCTCTCCCGCCAGGAAGTGGAAGTCGCTGCCCCCAATAGCAGTAATGCGGTAGCCAGCGTCTAGCCAGCGCGTCCACATTTGCACTGCAGCCGGGTTGCCTTGGGCGTTATCGGGCCAATCGGGGTCATTCCAGATTTCCAGGCAGTGCATTTATTGTAACTGTACCGTCCCATCCTGCCATTCCCATGGTCTGAGCAAGGGATGGTTGATTGAATTCAACATTCCCTGAGCGGCAATCTGCGCCATGAAATCTGTGATGGAGCAGGAGAGATCCTTTTGGCTGAGCGGCTTGTTCCATACACACACTTCTGCCAGCCAGTCGGGTTGATTCCCAATGCCGAATACATTCCAATGCCCTTCTGCCAGCGTGATTTCGATGCCGGGAATCACCAGCAAATCAGAATCATCGCCGAACTGCCCAAAGGAAGCGATGGTGTTGTGATCGGTGATAGCCAGAAAGTCTAACCCCTCAGCTTTGGCCAGGCGCGCCAGCGTACTGGGGGAATAGTGGCCATCTGAGGCGGTGGTGTGCAGGTGAAAATCCCCACGATACCAGCCGGGCTTGGGATGGTGGACTTTATCTAGGGGCAGCATGTCCCTCCAAATGGCTTCCGGCCGGTGTAATCCCGCTGATCATTTCGTTAAGCTGTGTCCTATGATCATCCGCATCCAACCAGCGGATGAATTCGACTGCATGCGCCAGGAAAGGGAGATACTCCTGCGGGTCGACGCTCTTGTTGTAGAAATCTTCGATCGTCCAATTTAGGACGTAAATATTAGAGGCGTTGATCATGGCCGGCAAATATTTCAACTCGTTTGCATCCAGAGGCCCAGGCGCCGCCTGCCCATTCATCAGCGTCTCCTGGTAGGCTTTCAAAAAAAGTGCAGCATCTTCCAGGCGAAACTGGCCGTCCTGGGCCTCCCAGGAGGTAAAAAAGTAGAACAACGCCAGGCCAACGTCAAAGCAGCGGTAATCCACTTTAG
>Ga0114946_10003453_pt1 | contig 10645 bp, 9 predicted proteins | sample WalLakDeSediment_FD_88676 | JGI IMG/M metagenome (GOLD analysis project Ga0114946, IMG submission 88676) | Lake sediment microbial communities from Walker lake, Nevada to study Microbial Dark Matter (Phase II) - Walker Lake 11/02/13 Deep Sediment | ecosystem: Environmental > Aquatic > Freshwater...
TCAACATTGAGCTCAAAGCCCCCCGAGTCAGGGAATACGGTCTGGAGCAGGCAGTGGTAGCAGTTTTGAGGGAGCACGGTGCCGAGGGACGGGTGCTGTTTTCGTCATTCAACCCGTGGGCGTTGTGGCGGGTGAGGCGCATTGACGCTCGGTTCTATGCGGCGCAGCTTAGCGCGCCGATCGGATCGCCGATCTTCCGTCTGGCGTATCTGGCCAGGCCGGGCGCGGTCCACCCCCATGTCAGCGAAGTCACGCCGGCAGCGTTAGGCGCGTGGCGCAAGCAGGGCCAACCAGTGATCGTCTGGGGCGATAAAAACGTGCAAGAGCTGGCCCTTGTCCTGCAGGCAGACGTTGACGGGGTGATCACTGATCGTCCCCGTGAAGCGTTTCAGATGCTGACGCGGTGGGGGTAGTGGTCATTCCCTCGCCGCCCATAAGTGGGCACTCGAAAGGACGTTGAACAGGACATGATCGAGTACCGGACGACTCTCGAGGGATTGGCGGCGGCAGACCTGCGCGGTTTCTTTGCCGGTTGGCGCAAGCCCCTGACTCCCGAGCAGCATTATCAAATCCTTCAGAGCTGTGCCCACTTCGTCCTGGCCTATGACACGGCAACCCAGGGCGTGGTTGGTGTGGTCAATGCCCTCAGCGACAGGGTTAACTTCGCCTTCATCCCCATGCTTGAGGTACTACCCGAATACCAGCATCGTGGCATCGGCTCGGAGTTGATGCGGCGAATGCTGGACCTGCTTGCTGGCATCCAATGCGTTGACCTGACCTGCGATGCTGATATGCAGCCCTTTTACGAGCGGTTCGGGATGCTCAAGTCGTGTGGGATGGTGGTGCGGCGGCATTAGCGAGAACGTGGACAGGGGGACAACTGTGATGGCTGAGAGAGAAGTGGTCGAGGTCTACCGCAAGAAAGGAGTCCGGCTGACTGCTGAGATGTCGCCTTTGCTGTACAAATACTTTTACGCTCATGAATGGCCGGACATCGTCCATTTAGGGTGGCAGATGTTTGACAAGGCTCATGCCGTGATGCTGGTTGAGACAGGTGTGATCCCGCGCGAAGTCGGAATTGGCATTCTGCGGGCGCTCCGCCAGCTGGACACGGAAGGGGCGGTTGAGGGCAGAAGGCGACTTGGCGGTCACCTCCACTGCGGCGAGGCCTACGTGACCAAAGTGGCCGGGCCGGACGTCGGTGGCTGGATCCACTGCGGGCGAAGCACCGGTGACTTGGCAGCGGTAGCCCACCGCATTGCGGTCAGGGACTACGAGATTAGGGCGATGGAGGCCATCAACCAGGCTAGAGGCGTGTTCATCCAGAAAGCCGAGGAGCACGCGGGAACCGTCATGCCAGGCTACACTCACCTTCAGCACGCCGAGCCCATCACATACGGCTTCTACCTCCTATCGTGGGTGCACCAGCTCGAGAGGGACTTCGGGCGGTTGATGGATGCCCTTGGCCGCGCCAACACCAGCCCGGCCGGCTGCGCCATCTTGACCACAACCGATTTTCCCCTCGACCGTCATGCCACGCAGCGATTACTGGGGTTCGACCAGCTATACACAAACGCCAAAGACGCCATATGGAGCGTGGACTACTGCATGGAAGCACTGGGAGCGGTCCTATGCAGTGGTTCAGGGCTCGGCCGGCTGGCGGAGGACCTAAACACGTGGCACTCATCTGAGTTCGGGCTTGTCGAGCACCCGGATGAATACTGCGGCACCAGCAGCATCATGCCGCAGAAGAAGAACCCCTATGGTACCGAGTGCGTCCGCGGATTGGTCGGCGACATAATCGGCAAGGTCACGGCCTTCGCGGCAACCACCAAGGCGGCTTCCGATGCCTGCGAGATGGTGTTGATGGCGCAAGCACATGTATATGATGCCTTCGACCGCTATCTCGGCGCGCTTGAGATCATGACAGGCATCGTAGACGGGCTCAAGATCAACGCACAGCTGATGCGGCAACGAGCTGGCATGTACTGGTCCCAAGCTTCGACGCTTGCCAACGTAATTGTCCGCGAAAAGCAAGTACCGTTCAGGACTGCCCACCAGCTGGTCGGCATATTGGTTCGCTTGGCCTATGAGGACAACAAGCTTCCGGAGCAAGTTACGGCCGCAATGTTGGACCGCGCAAGCGTCGAGCTTAACGGCGAGCCGCTCGGGTTGAGCGAGGATGCGCTGCGTAGGGCGCTTGACCCGGAATCCGTCATCGAGAGCAGGCGTCTAGTAGGGGGCCCCTCATCGGAGCAGGTGGGAAGAGACATAGCATACGCCAATGAGAGCCTGCAACGCGACACCACACGGTTATCCGAGGTAAGGGCAAGGCTGGCACGGGCAGAGCGGGACTTGGAAGAAGCCATAGATAGAATAATCGGCCAGCAGGCTGAGTCACTCTCGTAGCAGTAGTCTGGTCCACGCCGTCAAGCCCATGCTACGGCCTAGGCCTGGCCTACTAGCTTATCTCAAGCTCGCGCGGACCGGGGTCATGGTCGCCTTTGGTCCAGTAGAGGCTGTCCTCAATGTTGACTACCTGCGTGGCAAAACCCTGACGATGGAGCGCCTCCCGGCCCCGCTCGGTACAGACGATGGTCACCCCGCTGCCCGTGACCGTCCCATCGAGCATTACCATCCGGCCTCCGACGATGGTCGCATAGGCTGATAGGCGCTCGGGGTCGAGGACGCTGATGTCGGCTTCAGACCCGACGGAGAGATGCCCCTTGCCGGTCATCCCAAACATCCGGGCAGGTGCAGTCGAAACCTTGTGCACCAACTCATCGATGGTCAACGCGCCGAACCGGACCAGGGCGAGTCCGTTTTGCGGGAGCAGGTTGCGCCACGAGCCGCCGTCGGTGCAAATCGCGTCGACGATCCCCGGCATGACCACCTTGCCCCCAGCATCCAAGACTCTGGTGTTGCTCTGGGGCTCAAGCTGCCAGCGGGCATGCCCCCCTGCAGCCTCTGCACCGCGACCGCTCCTCTACCGCACCGGACAGTCCCGTGCGACGGCGAGCGTCCGTTCAATATCCCCCCGCGTTGTGAACGGTGCCACTGACATCCGGATGTATCGGCCAGCGCTGAGGGAAAGGAACACGCCTCGGCTTTGAAAGTACGCAAAGCCAGCCTTGACGTCGTCCATCGTCATCGCTAGGCTATGGCACCGCCGATCCCGGTCGGCAGGAGTCACGATGCGGTAGCCGAGCTCAGTCAGGCCAGCGTACAGGACGTCTACCAGCTCGGTGATGTGCGCATGGATAGCATCGATACCGATCGCTAGCAGCTGGCGCAGGCCCGCGTGCAGCTGGTAGATACCCGCGAAGTTGAGCGTGGAGTTCTCGAGCTTGCGGGCGTCCCCGGGATCGTCGCACGAGATAGACCAGTTACCGTCGTCATTGACAATCCTAAGGCAGGCGTTGTCGGCCGCGTACACGGGCCACAGCTGCTCCAACAACTCACCGCGGCAATAGAGGAAACCGCTACCGGCCGCCCCGAGCAGCCCCTTGTAGCAGGCCGTTGCCACGGCATCGACTCCCCAGCCCGCTGCGTCGAGTGGACAGAATCCGAGGCTCTGGATGGCATCCACCACCAGGTAAATGCCCGCCTCGCGGCAGCGGCGAGCCAGCCCCTCTAGGTCGATGCGGTAACCGGTGCGCGACTGCACGTGACTGACTCCGATAATCCGCGTGTTCTTGTCAACGCGCTGCCACAGCAGGTCGGGCGTGACGCTGACACCGTCCGGCGAAACCGCCACCCGGCACTCAACGCCGCGGCGCTCGAGGTTAAGGCAGGGCATGAGAACCGACGAGTGCTCCTGGTCCCAGGTTACGACGTTGTCTCCGGCTCTGAAGGGAAACCCCTGGAGCACGATGTTGATGCCCTCGTTAGTGTTCTTGGTGAACGCCACGTGCCCGGGGTCGACGCCGCCCAGCAACTCCGCGATCAGCCTCCGCGTCTCAGCTACAACCTCGATGATCCTGCCCTTGCCCGCGCCACCGGCCTTGACCACGCCGGGCGAGACGTCGGCCCAGTCGGCATAAAATCGTTCGTCTGCCTCGCCGAGGAATCGACCACCGCAGTTCTCATAGGCGACGTCCAGGAAGACTGTCTTTTCGGTCACCGCGAACTGGCTGCGTAGCTCCTCTACCCAACTCGTCATCGAGCTCTCCCCTTTACGCTGGCGTCCAATGGTGGGTGCCCGAGCACGACGGATGCGTCGCAGGCGACCGCAACGAGCTCGACGGTTCGGTCAAACCTTGGCCGCGCGCTCCAGCAGCCTGTTGAGGTGGGTCTTGGCCTCGTAGGCCCCAAACTTTGTCGTTGGAGCACCCCAAGCATTCTGGACTAGTCTAAGACTAGTTCTAGCATGAGGCGTTTCTAGTCGCAATCTTGGCCGTGTATTATGGTTCCAGGGAAGGGGGAATGCGCATGCGGCTCCAACAGGCCCCTTGGCCCTGCCTAGTGCTGCTTGCCCTGCTGCTGGGGGTGAGCGCCTGCCGGACCGTCCCGAAGCTGGCCACGGTCCCGCCGCCGAATCCACCCACTTCTTGAGTCACAGGACGGTACGTAAGTGGGAGCCTTACTTCTGCCACCAGATGGTCTCGGCGGCGCCAGACTACGCCGACCGCATCTACTACGCAGTAGGGTGGGAGCACGTTGACCGGCCCACACGGTCCAGGGGGAGACTTCACGAGGTCGTTCCTTCGAAGCACCGGTGGTCGACGGCTTCTGGTATCTGGTCATAGCTGAGCACATCCTTGCTGAGGTTTTCGAGACAATCCACGTCCGGGATGAGCAGGTCAGCATAATCCACACCTACTAGCCGCCAAGCTGACATCTTCAAGGCCCCGAGCCTCCACCCTCGTTGCCGTGATCCGCAAGGCTGGAGGAATCGGCCCCCAAGTGCGGAAGCCTGTACGATTGCAGTTCGGTGACCTAACCAGCGCATTTGGTGCGGGGTGCGGAGGAGGCTTGACGTTGGGAGACAAGCGGCAGCGGTATACCTACATGGCAATCAATGTCCTCTTCTGTCTCGCCGCCAGCTTTGCGCATCCGGTGACGCCGACGATCATCCAAGAACGTGGCTTTGGCGACTACGTCTTTGGCGCAGCATTGTCAGCTATGATGGTCACCAACTTCCTGTTCTCGCCCTTCTGGGGCCGGCTGGTCTCGTACGTCTCCAGCCGGCGAGTCATCCTCGTCTGCAGCCTGGGATATGCGGCAGGGCAGGCCATGTTCGGAATGGCCCAAACCGAAACAGCTCTGCTGCTGGCTAGGGTGTTTGCCGGCGTCTTTACGGGTGGGGTCTTTACCGCCTTCCTCACGTACGTGGTCAACACGTCGCCTGATGACCTGCGCGGCAGCCTGCTCGCCGCGACAGCGACGATTCAAATCGTCGCCGGCGCTTTCGGCTTTTTCATCGGGGGCATGCTGGGCGAGATCGGCGTCAGCGTGGCGATGACCGCGCAGGTGGTTGTGCTGGCGGGCTGCGGGGTGCTCTTTTACCTCACGTGTCAAGATGACGCGACCATGGACCGGCGGGGGGTCCGTCCCGGCGCCTTGTTCCGGGAGGCCAATCCTGTGGCGGTATTGGTTTCCGGCCGAAGCATCATGACGCCGCTCTATGCGGCGCTGCTCGCGATCTGTGCGCTGGCCAACCTTGGGGCTACGGCCTTCGACCAGAGCTTCAACTACTACCTCAAGGCGCAGTTGGGTCTGTCCTCGGGATACAACGGGGCGATCAAGGGAGTGGTGGGCCTGGTGTCGCTGGCGGCCAACAGTACCATCGGCCTGTGGCTGATCAACAAGACGGACACTCGCCGTTCGATGATCTGGGTCTACATGTTCTGTTCGACCGCCATCCTTGGCGTTGTGTTGGTTGATGCACTGGTCCCGCTAGTGACCGTCGTCGTTATCTATTTTGGTATCTTTGCCGTGAGCATTCCGCTGACGCAGAGCGTGGTGGCCGAGAGAGCCAAGCGAGGTGACAGCAACCTGATCCTAGGCTACTTCAACGGGGTCCGGTCCCTGGGCGGGATCGTCGGCGCGCTGTCCGCCGGTCTGCTGTACACCGTGCACCCCAAGTGGCCGTTCGTCCTCGGACTTGTCGCGTTCATGTTCGCGGCCATGGCTGCAACCTACCACTACCAACTGAGCAAGGGGCATCAGGTGCCGGACCGGACGGCGGCCCAACCGGTCGGCACCACTCCCTAGCAGCAGGTGAGGCCCCGCTCGCTTCCCTGTGGGAGCCTTTGATCTCTGCCGTCAAAGACCTGCCGCCCGATAGTCCTCAATACCGCACTGGGCCTTAGCAGGCAATCGCTCTCCTGTTGCCGTAGTCAACCGCAGTCTGGTTGGGCAACACCGAAAGGCAACTCAAGGGAGGCAGTGCGGATGACATTTGCCGACAAGGTAGCGCTTGTAACCGGTGCCGGCTCGGGTATCGGGCAGGCAACTTGCCTGGAGTTCGCTCAGGCCGGCGCCAATCTGGTTTTCGTGGACTGGAATCCCGACGGGCTCAGCGAGACCGCCGACCTTCTGGGGGAGACTGGCTGCGAATATCTCGCTCTCCTTGGCGACGTCTCGCAGCGCGATGACGTCAAGCGCGTAGTGAGCCAGGCGATCTCGCGGTTCGGCAGGATCGACATTCTAGTCAACAACGCCGCGATCATCGCCCCCGGCGGCGTCTTGGACGTCAGCGAGCAGGATGCCGATGCCATGATGGACGTCAACTACAAGGGCGTATTCTTGTTCTGCCGTGAAGTGCTGCCGCACATGATCGCGCAGGGTGGCGGCAGGATTGTCAACGTGTCCTCCATGGCCGCCGCGCGCGGGCTGCGCCAGCGTGCTGTGTACTGCGCGTCAAAGGCAGCCGTCTCCATGCTTACCCGGGCGATGGCCCTAGACCATGTCGATGACGGGGTCAACATCAACGCGGTCTGCCCCGGCTCGGTCGAAACCGGTCTCACCAAGGCCACGTTCGCCGATCCCGCCCTCAGAGCGGAGAAGGTCAGGTCGATCCCCTGCGGCAGATTCGCTCAGCCAGAGGAGATATCGCGGGTCATCTGCTTCCTCGCCTCTGAAGCAGCAAGCTACATCACGGGCACGGAGGTGTTCGTGGATGGGGGACTCACGGCTTAGCAGGAGGGTAACATGAAGCCCAAAGTCACACGTCTGCATTGTGCGGGGGTGATCGGGCCCCGGGGAACCGCCATAGAGGATGCCGATGCCATCCTCATCCGCGACGGGGCGATCACAGCAGTCGGCAGCTACCGCCAGATATCGGCGCGGGCCCCAGAGGCCGAGCCACTCGACCACAGCGACTCCTATGCCGTCGGCGGTTTGGTCAACGCGCATGATCACCTGCTCTTCCGGCGCAGCCGCCTGTCGATGGCACGCCACTTCGCGCAGCCGTGCGACCTGCAGTTGGCTTTTGGCCTCGCTTCGATGCTGCGCTCTCTGGCCGAGGGCGTAACCGCGGTGCGCGACATGGGGGCGCCTCGTGATCTGGCCGGCAAGATTGCGCAAGTTGCCGGCAGTCGCGCCTTTCCAGCACCGGCGGTAGCCACCTGCTTGAAGCCCATCACTGTCCCCAACGGCCCGGGCCTGGCTCTGTCCTTGGCTGTCGAGTCCGAGGCGGAGGGGCGCGAAGCAGTGGCCAGAATGGCCGACCAAGGTGCTAAGTTTGTCAAGGTTTTTGCCTCAACCGATGGCGCCGATACCCGACAGCCGGTGCTCTCCGAGGACATACTCGCGGCCGTGTGCCGCGCTGCAGAACGCCGCCAACTCATGGTTGTCGCCCATGCAACCACCCGGCCGTCGATCATGGCGTGTCTGCGGGCCGGTGTCAGATGCATCGAACACGGCGTAGAGCTCGATGCGCCGGCAGCTGCTCAGATGGTCCAGGTGGGGGCCTGGTTTGTGCCGACCCTGAGCGGGTTCGCGGAGATCGCCTGTCGTGGCAGCGCCTGGGGCCGGCCGCCGCATGTCGTCAGTTACTTCAGCTCGCTGCTCGAGACGCACCGCCGTGCCTTCGAGTATGCCCTTGAGTCTGGCGTACGCTACGCAGTTGGAACGGACAGCCTTGGTACGATGGCCATGGAGATGCGGATGATGCTGGATTATGGAGCTTCGCTTGAGCAGGTCATGCGAGCTGCCACAGTCAATGGTGCTGAGCTGCTCGGCATCAGCGCAAGCCATGGGCTCATGGCGGCGGGCGCCCCGGCGGACCTCGCACTCCTGCCCAGCGATCCCTCAGGGAGTCCAATAGCGTTAGCGCGGCCGACCGCCGCAATGCGAGGGGGAGTTCTGTACCAGACTGACGAGTTGGGCAACCTGCTTAACAGCCAGTTCGCGACCGTGGCAGACGAATGGCCCATCGCTTAGAGCAGCGGCTCCGGGCATAGTACGCAACGAGCCTGTCGATCGACGGCACCCGCGGCCTGGCTGATTCTGGGATACAACGAACGACCGTCCTCCGGATGACGTTCATCATGGCGGCGTTCAACAATCGAGCCGGTGGCCGGTGCTGCTATGCCTTGCTGCCCCGCACCTAACCCGCCATCCAGCCTCCATCGACCATGAGGTTGATGCCGGTGATGAACGTGGCTTCGTCGCTGGCCAGGAACACGGCCGCTGCGGCAACGTCGCCCGGACGGCCCAGGCGGGGCATGGGGGTCCGCGACTGCGAGTATTCCAAACTGTCGCGGTCCGTCAACGGCTTGCCGGTGATGATCCTGCCTGGCGCCACGGCATTGCAGACGATGAAGTCTTTGGCGTAGTCCACCGCAACCTGCCTGGTCAGGTAGACCACACCACTCTTGCTGACTCCGTACGCGAAGTTCTGCTGGGCACATATCATCCCGTGCTGGGATGATATGTTGATGATCCTACCGCGGGCCTCGGCTCTGACTTCCTGAGTCAGCATCTGCTGGATGGCGCGCTTGCAGCCGAAGAAGACGCCCTTAAGATTGACGCCCATCACGTGGTCCCAATCGTGCTCAGTGGTTTCGAGTAGCGCCTGTGAGGTGCCCACGGCCGCATTGTTGACCATTACGTCCAGCTTGCCAAACTCACGCACCGTTGCGGCAACGAGGTCATCCACCTCCTGCCACTTCGAGACGTCGGTCGGCATCGACATCGCTGTGCCACCCAGTGCCGCTATCTCCTGCATTGTTGTCGGCCCGCCCTCACGCGGGGTTTCGGTTACGTCAGCGATGACCACCGCTGCTCCCTCCGCTGCGAACTTGACGGCGATTGCTTTGCCGATTCCCGAAGCGGCGCCAGTTACAATTGTGACCTTGTCTTTGAGACGCATCGCAATACCTCCGATTCCAGCACCGGTTGCGGTTGAAACCAACCGGCCTAGCAGTGTTGCGGCCCGGCGGACCTCTAGGATACGCTAACCTTCGTGTCTTGATCAGCCTGGTCAAGAGCGTAGGCAACCTTGTCCTCCAGGCTCATAGCCTTGCCTGCAGCCCAACAAGCCTCGAACTCGCTCGGCAGCAGGGCGGCCCGGGCCTTCTCGGTCACCTCAGCGAAGAAGTGCATCATGGCGAACGCAACCGGCTCGGCTGCTGCCCAGATTGTCAGAGCCCGGCGCGTATCGCCTTCCCGTGACGCAACGAAGGAGAGGCCCAACAGCGCCTCAGACATCGACCACATCTCACGTTCGTCGTACGCCATTCGCAGCGAACGCCTCAGAGTCAGCGAGGCGTCGGCCATGTTGCCGGTCAAAGCCAGAACCCCTCCGTATAGGTTGAGGCTGCTTAACATAGTCCGGTACGACCCTGTGGACTGGGCGGTCTCCAGGCAGAGGGCAGCGATCCTTGCCGCCTCTTCAAGGTCCCCTTCAACCAGGGCTATCAGGGCCAGCCCGATGTACGCTGCACAGAGCTGAAGCAAACTGCTGTACATCCTGGAGGCTTCCGCGAAAAGCGGTCGAGCGAGATCGATATCTCCCCGTTGGAGATACAGGCTACCGAGGTTGGTCAGGGATGCGCGGTACTTGGAGCCGTGAGCTCGGGCGCACTCCAGGGATTGCCTGTAGAAGGCCTCGGCCTCGTCGTGCTCAGCCATGATGTGTGCGCGCAGGCCCAAGGCGTTGAGAACATGGGCCTCAACCTCAAACGCACCTTCCTGCCGGGCCATGTCCAGAGCCTCGCGCAACGGCTCTCCCGCATCCTGCGGGCGCAGAGCGGCTGAGCGAAGGAACCCCAGGCCAAACAGCGCCCAACCGCGGCTCTCGCTCCAAGCGGGCTCGGCGCGCGAGATGACGGCTTCCAGGGTTCGAAGCCCATCGGAAGGATAGGCGTCAAGCCAGGTGCTGACCATGCCCTGTGTGCCTGCGATATCCAGTGCTTCATCTGCTCGACCTGCCTCGAGCAGGTGTTCCAGCGCGGCCCGCAGGTTTGCGTACTCCCGCTTGAGAAGCACTTGACTGCCACTGCGGGCAACGCTGAGACACCATGCGGCGTGCCTGTCTCTGAGCTGGGCTGTTTCGCCTGAATCCAGCAGCTTGCCCTCAGCATACTGCTTGAGGGTCTTGAGCATTCGATAGCGCACCGCGTCTGCGCCGCGCTCTGTCAGAACCAACGACTGATCGACGAGGCTGGTAAGCAGATCCAAGACCATGGACGCCTCA
>Ga0114946_10003454_pt1 | contig 10645 bp, 7 predicted proteins | sample WalLakDeSediment_FD_88676 | JGI IMG/M metagenome (GOLD analysis project Ga0114946, IMG submission 88676) | Lake sediment microbial communities from Walker lake, Nevada to study Microbial Dark Matter (Phase II) - Walker Lake 11/02/13 Deep Sediment | ecosystem: Environmental > Aquatic > Freshwater...
CCGCCGTGGGACCGGGCGGCGGGCGGGCCGCTCTCCGAGCGCGACCTGGACGCCGTGGCGGCGTACGCCGTGGAGCTGGCGCGCCGCTGGGCCCAGAGCACGCGATAGCGGCGGGCGAAGGGCGAAATCGGGTGGGTCTGGTTGGCCAGCGATGGCGCAAGCAGCCGTCTCCTTCTCCCGGCGATAGCTGTAGTTGTCTTGGACCTTCCACCTCGAGCCGGCGGGGAAATGCCTGACGGATTCGGCAGCTCGGGAGCCGAGGCCTCCACGCTTGATGGAGGATGTCATGTCGAAGGTGGAGGGCGCAGGGTCGTGTCCGGCTACCTGGGCCCAGACGAGGACGTGGCCGGCAATGGCGGGCCCACGGGCGGCGGGGGTTGATCCCCCGCCGGGGCTCGATGGCCCGCCCGGCCCTGGCTGCGCGCTCGTATCGACAGCACGTCAGGAAGTGGGAGCCTCCAACTTCCGCCGCCGACGAGCAGCCGCCACCCTAGGCGAGCCGTAGCACCGTCGGAAGACCGGTGCTCACGGGAGACGCGGAACCACCATGCCGCGTTGAGCCCCGTCCACCGGTTCCCACGCCCCCTGAAGCTATTTCCCGGCCTCGATCAGACCCGCTTGCACCTCGACAAGTAGGTCGCTGATGGGTAGGCGTCGGCCTGTGAGGGGGGCGAGCGCCTCCCCATCGACGTACTCGTACCAGCCCGCAAACGACACTACCGAACGGTAGGTTGCACTGGGACCACTGAGGCTGGCGGCGAGATCAAACAAGAATGTCCACATATGGTAGTCGGATGCCTCCGGGGGGTAATCGCCGCCCTGGTGGAACTGCACCATTGCCAAGCCGTTGGGCTGCGCGTGGAGCGTCTCGGGACGTACCCACCACGGATTGTACTCGTACCACTCGGGGACCCGCATATCTGGTACGGGCGTAGGATGCTTCTCCTTGAAATGCCGCCGACGCTGGAACGTGACGAACCCGTCAACCGTCTGATTGCACCAGATCACGTTCTGTACGTCAAACCTCAGGGCCACATACGTCCGCCCGGCACCACCCCTGTACTCGTCGCCATCCGGCGGCAACCCGTCCACCGTGTTGGATCGCTCCGGCCACGCCTCCGCCAGAGTTGCTTCCGCTATGCAATCCGAGATCTTGAACAAGAACCACCAGGGGACCCCAACGATCTCACTGGCACTACTACCGCCCCTCACTGGCTCCGCGGCCACTGGAGGCTGCACGCTGGGCGTTGGCGCCACGTCCTCCACCGCTGCATCAGGGGCTACCGAGGATTCCGCCACGATACCCGGCAGTCCACTCGTGTTGAGTGTCAGCCGCTCGGCGGGCACGACTCGCTCCCTGTGCATCGCCGCAAACGCCGTCACGGCGACGGCAACCACAACAAGGGTCACGCCCACAGGGGATGTCATGCTGGTAGTCGCAAGTCGGCGTTTCACCGGATTGCCTCCTGTCGTTGACGAGGGGAACCACACTCAGTCTGGGATCGCAATCACCGCCACAGTATACAGCGCAACGTCTCAACGCCGTCCCGCTTCGTCGAGGTAACGGCCAGGCTGCGGGGTCGGCGATGTCGACGACGACCAGGCCGTGGCGGATCGCCTCCCAGGGCAGCAAGCACCATCCGCCGACGTACACCCACGCGCCGACGGCCGCCAGCGACCAACCGTGCTCGTCGATCGGCATCGACCCGCACACCAGCGGTCGGGCGGGCGAGGATACGTCGATGACGCGCAGAGTGGACTTCGGTCCTTGGAGGCCGGCGGTCGCGTCCTCCCGCAGACCTCGCCCGTCACCATTGCGTCTCCCTAGCCGCCACGCGGGCATCGGCCCGGAGATCCTGGCGACCGGTGTCGTTGACGCCGCCAGTCGCCTACCGAGCGTCACACCTTCACGGCAACGGCATGGTTGCCCTATACTGCCGCTCGTGAAGGCGATGCGCTCGGACGTGGTGCGGCGGCGCGCGGCGCCCGCGTGGGCCGGCGGCGCGCTGCTGGCGGCTTGGGCCGCGGGCCTGGCCGGGGCCGACGGCAGCGCGGTGCTGCAACAGGCCACCGCAACGGCCGTTCCGGACCTCGTCCTCGACGGCGGGCGCGTCGTTCTCTCGGGCGACCAGGTATACGGTCGCGTCGAGTTGCGCGGCCGCGCGCGCATCGAGATCCAGCCCTATTCGGGCAGCAGCGACACCGGTCGCCTGGAGATTCGGGCCGACACCGTCGTCGTCGAGCGCGGGGCGAGCATCCAGGGTGACGAGGCCGGTTATCGCGGCCGACTGCGCAACGACGGCGAGGGCCCCGGCGGCGGTCAGGGGGGCTGGCGCACCCTTGACGGCGGCGGCGGCGGCGGCCACGGTGGGCGCGGTGGCGACGGGGTGCTGGACGGCGTGCCACGTTCCGGCGCCCTGGGCGGGCGTGCCTACGGCGCGCCCTGCACCCGCGAGGTCGACCGTGGCTCGGCCGGCGGGGCACCCGGGTCGGCCGACAACCCGACCGATCCCGGAGCCGGAGCCAACGGGGGCGGGGCGCTGGTGCTGATTGCCGACACCGTGCTGATCAGCGGCACGATCTCCCTCAACGGTGGTGACGGCATCGTTGCCGCCAACGATGCCGCCGGCGGCGGTGCCGGCGGCGGTGTGCTCGTAGTAGCCCGGCACCTGGAGCAGAGCGGGCGCATCGAGGCCCGCGGGGGTGCGGGGGCGCAGGCCGACGACGGCGGAGGGGGCGGCGGCGGGGGGCGGATCAAGCTCTTCTACGCCACCGGCTCCGTCAACCGCCGCGTGCTCGACGTGGCCGGCGGGCGCGGCGACGGCAACGGCTACCGCAACGATGGCGACGCCGGATCGGTGTGCGTGGAGGTCGAGGCGGCAACTGCCACCTCGTCCCCAACTCCGACGATGACCGCCAGCCCGACGCCCACGCCGAGCGCCACTTCGGCAACCTCGACCGCGACCGCCACCACCACCGCCAGCGTCACGCCGAGCACGACGGCAACCTACACCGTCACGCCGTCGCCGGTTCCCACCGCCCCGCCGGCGCCGCGCTATCTGCCACTCGTGCTTGGCGAGAAGTGCGTGGAGTCGGTCGCGGCGCCCGTGGCCGTGGCGCTGGTCATCGACGCCTCCACGAGCATGCTGGCCGTCACGCGCGCCAACCGGCGCAAGCTGGACGCGGCGCTGGACGCCGCCGGCATCGCCGTGGGCCTGATGGCCCCTCACCACGCCATGGCGCTGGTGACGTTCCACCAGCGGGCGGAGATCCGGGTGCCGCTCACAGGCGACCGGCATCTCCTGGAGGCGGGCCTGCGCGGCGTCGGCGCCGAGCGCGGCTCGCGCCTGGACGAAGGCGTCCGGCTCGGGGCCGCGGCGCTGGCCGACGCGCCGGACGGGGCCACCCGCAGGATGGTGGTGCTGACGGACGGGCGACCGAACCCGAGCAGCCCGCAGGACGCCCTGCTGGCGGCCCAGCGCGCTCGCGATGAGGGTATCGTCCTGGACGTTGTGGGCCTGGGTGACGACGCCGACGGCGAGCTGCTGACCCGCATGGCAGGTTCGCCGGAGCGTTACCACGAGGCGCCCGACGGCGAGGACCTGCTGGCCTTGTTCGCCGACCTGGCCTGGCGGCCGCCACCCTGCGGCGGACAGCGGTACTGGCCGTTCGGCCGGCGCTGAACGCTGCCCGGCGGTGGCGCGCGCCGCAGATGAGACGAAGACGCGCTGCCGACCGGATGGCGTCAGATCCCGCCATGCTTCCTGCCGCGCCAGTCCGACTCACGGCGTGAAGGTCAAACGAGCGGTGCTACCGCCAGGATGCGCCATCCGGTGCAGCAGCGGCAATGCCGCTTACCGACAGGTCAGACCGTGGCGCCCGGGACCGCTTGGATCTCCGTCATGCGCGCCATGCGCCCTCGGCGCGTGTCAGGTCCCGCGCAGGGCCTCCAGCTGGGCCTCCAGCGTCTCGATCTCGGCGCGCAGTGCCTCGAGATACTCCGCCCCGGCCTCGGCTTCCGTCCGCAGCTCGCCCAGGAAGCCCTCCAGCTCGGAGGCGCGCTCCTCCCTGCTCAGGAAACGCCGCTGGAACGGTTCGACGCCACGCCCATGGCCTGTTCCGCCATGCCGTTCCCGCCCCCGGCCGCCGCAGCAGTCCGCGGCGTGGGAGCCCTGGTGGGGGTGCCCGCAACCTTCGTGCCGCTCCGCATCGCAGCCGCACCCACCGTGTTGGTGGCCGCCGTGTCCCGTCCCACCGCAACAGCTGCAGTGGCACCATGCCTCGCGGCCGCAGTCGCACCGACAACCGTGATGGCCGTGTTGGCCGCGTTGCCCGCAGCCGTGGGCGTGTCCGCTACCGCTGGCCCGGTGTCCGCACATAGTCTCCGTTCCTTCCGCCGATTGGCGATGATCGGGTCGTGGCGTTGGGCGCGGCGACGCGCCGGCGCTGCGGCGGCCGCCCCTTGCCAGCGCTTGACCCTTCAGGCACCCCATTCTATCATCATCGCCGTGGAATATTCAACGGACGCCATGGAGAAGGTTCAGGCGCTGGCCGCTCTGCACCGCGCGCTGGCTCATCCCGTGCGCCTGCGCCTGCTGGACATCCTCGTGCGGCGTGAGGCGTGCGTGTGTCATCTCACCGCCGTGCTGGGCTTGCGGCAGCCGTATGTGTCGCAGCAACTGGCCGCGTTGCGCGACGCCGGCCTGGTGGTGGCGCGACGCGACGGGACGCTGGTTTACTACCGCCTCAAGGACGCGCGCCTGGCCGGGTTGCTGGCGCTGGGCCAGAGCCTGGTCCGCGCCGCCGCGCCGGGAACGTCCTCGCGCCCGCCGGTTCGCGACGGACCCGTGTCCGGGTGCGTCTGCCCGGCCTGTGTCGCGGCCGAGAGCGGCGACACGGCCGCCACCGATCCGCCCGCCGCGAGTGACGCGCCGTCGGCGGCGGTTCTGGTCACGCGCTCTACCGGCAGCAACTGATCGTCGACCCGGAAGGACACGGGCGCGGTGGTCCGGCCTCCCCGCCCCGAGCCACCGCCGGCTTCCGCCGGAGCGAGGAGGCGCGCATGGAAGCCAGAGGCGGCGGTGCGGTGACCGCGGGCGGCATCCAACCCGCCCGTCGGTTGTCCAAGCTGGATCGCTACCTGACCGTCTGGATCTTCCTGGCCATGGCCGCCGGGGTGACGCTGGGCGCGACGCTGCCGGGCGTGGAGGCGTTCGTCCACCGCTTCCAGGTGGGCACGACCAACATCCCCATCGCCCTGGGCCTCATCCTCATGATGTACCCGCCCTTCGCCAAGGTGAAGTACGAGGAGTTGGGCGACGTCTTTCGCAACAAGCGCGTCCTGGGCCTGTCACTGGTGCAGAACTGGGTCGTGGGCCCCGTCCTGATGTTCGCGCTGGCCATCCTCTTCCTGCGCGGTCACCCCGAGTACATGGTCGGGCTCATCCTCATCGGCCTGGCGCGCTGCATCGCCATGGTCATCGTGTGGAACGAACTGGCCAAGGGCGACACCGAGTACGCCGCGGGGATCGTGGCCTTCAACAGCGTCTTCCAAGTGCTGTTCTACAGCGTCTACGCCTGGGTCTTCATCACCGTGCTGCCGCCGCTGTTCGGAGTGCGGGGCACCGTGGTCCAGATCGGCATCGACGAGATCGCCAAGAGCGTCTTCGTCTACCTGGGCATCCCCATGCTGGCCGGCTTCCTGGGCCGGGTGTTGCTCATCCGGGCCAGGGGCCGCCAGTGGTACGAGACCAGGTACCTGCCGCGGGTCAGCCCGCTCACGCTGCTGGCGCTGCTCTTCACCATCGTGGTCATGTTCAGCCTCCAGGGCAACCTGATCGTCCAGATTCCGTTCGACGTGGTGCGCATAGCCGTGCCGCTGCTGCTGTACTTCGTGCTCATGTTCCTGATCAGCTTCTACATGGGCCGACGGATCGGGGCCGACTACTCCAAGACGACCACGCTGGCCTTCACCGCCGCCAGCAACAACTTTGAGCTGGCCATTGCCGTGGCCGTGGGGGTGTTCGGGATCAACTCGGGCGCCGCCTTTGCCGCCGTCATCGGCCCTCTGATCGAGGTGCCGGTGATGATCGCGCTGGTGAACGTGGCGCTTGGGTTCCAGCGGCGGTACTTCGGGCACGAGCTGCAGCCCGTGAGCGACGAGATGGCCGCCGCCGCCGCCGCGGCCTGTCCGGGACCGGTCGACCCGGGCCGCTGACGCCAGCTTGCGGCACGCTCCCCGCGCCAACCCGCTTCGCCAACCCCTGACCGGCCGCGCCCCGATCAGAAGTCGGTGAGGCACTGCGGGCGCGGCGCGGCAAACAGCCGCTCGAGGGTTGCCAGGTGCCGCGCCGACGAGACCGTGGCCAGGCCGTAGCGCACCAGGGCATGCACGGACGCCGCGCCCACTATCAGCGACGACAGCTCCGCTGCGCCCAGCGCCAGCTCCACGTCGCAGGCGCCGGCGGTGGCGAGGCGGGCACGGCCGGCGTCGAAGTCCACCACCGTGGAGCCGGCAATGCCGTCCGGGAAGTCATCGCGCACCGTCAGCCGCACGCGACAGGACTGGCCGCCGAAGTCGTGGTCGGTGAGCACCTCGAAGAGCCGCCGCACGTCGGTCACTCGGTACATCAGGCCCACGCCCTGGACGTTTGATTCGTGGGCGGTGGCCCGCGGCAGCAGCCGGCCGCTGCCGTTCCGCGGGTCGTTCAGGAGCAGATGGAAGTCCTCGTCCTGTCGGTTCACCAACACCCGGCCCACCTGGTCCGACAGCGAGCGGAGGAAGCCCAGAAGCGCGGTCAGGTCGCCCGGCGTGTCGAACACCAGCTCGTGGACCAGGAGATCGTGGTGCAGGAAGTCATCCGGCGGTCCCAGCTCGAACCGGAAGACCAGGTAGCCGCCGATCCGGCCGTCGCGGCGCGTGGCCACCACGCGTAGGCTCGGGTCGTCCAGGACGCGTGACCACCACGCTCGCGGCCGTTCCATCATGCCGTTGGTCCGATCCACGAAGCGGTCGTAGCAGGCCGCCAGGTCGTCGGCATCCGCCTGCGTGGCGTGGTCCGGGCTCCGGTCCGCCGTGCCCGCGGGCAGCGCCCGTGGATCGAGGCGGTAGTGGCTGACCTTGGTGCCGTAGCCGAAGCCCATGCGCCGGTAGAAGTCCGGCCGAAAGGGGTAGAGCGCCGTCAGACAGGCACCACGCTCGCGGTAGTGGCCCAGGAAGTGCCGGACGGCGTCAAGGGCGACGTGACGCCTGCGGTGGCCCAGGTCCACCGCCAGCCCGCCCAGGCCGCCCACCAGCGTGCGCGTCGACAGGAGCTGCATGCGGAAGTCGTGGTAGCGCATCACGCCGACCATGTGCTCGGCTTCGAACACACCGCGCAGCGCGAATCGACCGTCCTGCACCGCCGCGGCCAGGTTGTCGCGCATTCGCGACCGCTCGAGAGCCGTAGACACCCGCATGCCCGGGTAGGCCTGGACGGAGAGCTCTACGCACCGCTCGAGCTCGTCCGCCTGCAGGACGCGAATCCGGCGCATGTAACGACCGCCTTCTGTGGGACCACCACGGAAAGGCGTCGCCCGGCCGGCGCCGCCCGCGCCGTACGGTACCCGCGTGCGGCACCCGTTGTCCAGCGCCGGGCCGGGGGCTTGCCGCGGCCGCCGGCGCTACCTACAATGCGGCGCCCATGGCGGACACCATCTCTACGGGAGCCCCGCCGGCGCGGCCCGAGCGTGGGCGCAGGGTGGCGGCGCTGGCTGCGGCCGTGCTGCTGCTGGCCTTCGGGCTGCGCGTGTGGGGGCTGGACCGCGTGCCGCCGGGACTGCACGTTGACGAGGCGGTGTACGGGCTCATGGCACGCGACATCGTCGCCGGCGCGCGGCCCGTCTTCTTCTCCGCGTACACGGGCCGCGAGCCCCTGTTCATGTACCTCATGGCGGGGTTGTTCTCGCTGGTGGGCGACGGTGCGTGGGCCCTGCGCCTGACGTCGGCCGCGGCCGGAACGCTCACCGTGGCGCTGGCCTTCGCGCTGGCGCGCGCGCTGTACGGACCGCGCGTGGGGCTGGTCTCGGCCGCCTTGCTGGCCGTGCACTACGGACACCTGACCGTGAGCCGCAACGGCTACCCCAACGTGCTCATCCCGCCGCTCGAGGCGCTGTCGGCACTGCTGCTGTATCTGGCCTGGCGCGCCGGCGGTCGGGTCACGGCGCTGTGGGCGCTGGGCGGCGCCGCCGCCGGGCTGGTGCTGTATACGTACCTCAGCGCCCGCTTCTGGCCGCTGTTCCTGCTGGTCTTCCTCGGCTACCTGCTGGCGACGCACCCGCGCGCCGTGCTGCGGCGCCTGCCCGGCATAGCGCTGGCGGCCCTCGCTTGCGCCGCCGTCTTCGCGCCGCTTGGAGCCCACTTCCTGCGCCAGCCGGCCGACTTCGTGGAACGGGCCAATCAGGTGCTCGCCTGGCAAGAGCTGTCGGGCGCGGCGTGGCTTCAGGCAACGGCCGGCAACCTCTGGCAGACGCTGCGCGGTCTGGTCACGCACGGCGATCCTCGCTGGCACTTCAACCTGCCCGGCCGCCCCGTCTTCCTGCCCTGGCTGGCGGTGCCGCTGCTCCTTGGGACGGCGCTCTGCGCGCGGCGTTGGCGTCGCCCGCGGTACGCCCTGCCGCTGCTGTGGGTCCTGGTGCTGGTGCTGCCGGGCGTGCTGACGCTGGAGTTGCAGCCGGCCGGTCAGCGGATCTTCGGGGTCTTCCCGGCGCTGGTGTTCCTGCCGGCGCTGGGGCTGGTGGCGATCGCGGAACGGCTGGCCGCCCGGACGCCGCGGGCCGGCCGGGCGGCCGTGCTCGCCGTGGGGCTTGCGGCCGTGGTGACCGTGGACGCCGCCGTGACCGCGCGCCACTACTTCGGCCGGTGGGCGGTCAGCCCGGAGACGCGCTTCCTCTTCAACGGCGACCACGTGGCGCTGGCGGGCCTGGTGGCGCCCGACCTGGAGGCGGGCGAGACCGTGCTCCTGCTGACGGAGCACTACAAGCACGCCACGCTGGCCTTCCTGGCGCCGGCGGCGGTCGAGGGGGCCGTGTGGGCCGACCCGCGGCTGGCCATCCCGCTGCCAGTGCCGCGAGAGGGCGCGCGCCGTCCGGAGGTAGTGGCCTACCGCCTCCGCGCCTGGCTGCCCGACGACGCTCCCGGCGCCCGCTGGCTGGAGGCCACGGCCGTGAGCAGCGACACCTGGCGGCTGGCTCCGCCGTTCCCGGGCGAGGATGGAGCCGTACATCTGGAGGTCATCCGCTACGTGCTGCCCGCCGCGCCGGCGGCGGCGCGGGCCGGCGCCTACCTGCTGGGAGACGAGGTGCTGGCCTGGCCGGCGCCGGCGCCCGTCTCCACGCCACGCAACGCGCCGCTAGTTGTTCCCGTCACGTGGCAGGTGGCGGCCGGCGCGGGTGGCGCGCGCAGCCTGGCCCTCCATCTGCGGGACGAGCATGGCACGACATGGGCGCAAGCCGACCAGATGGGCTACCTGGCCGAGCAGTGGCGGCCCGGTGATAGGGTGCAGCAGTGGTTCCGGCTGCCGTTGGACCCGACCATGCCGCCCGGAGCCTACACGGCGCACCTCATCCTGACCGACGAAGGCGGCCGGGCGCTGCCGGTGAGCGGGCCGCGGACCGCCTGGGCGCCATCGGCGCCCGTGGCGGCGGTCCGGGTGCTGCCGGAGGGCCGGCGCCGCGCCGCGGAGAACGCGGTGCCGCTGCACGTGTTCCCGGACGGTCTGGCGCTGATGGCCGGCATGGGCTCCGAGCCGATCGTGCCGCCCGGCGCCAGCCTGGACCTCGAGTTGCTGTGGGCGCGTTGGGGCGACCGACCGGCCGAGCGGGTGACCCTGACCTTGGACGGCCCGGACGGGCGGCGCGAGCTGGCTGTCGTTGCCGTGGCCGCGCCGGACTACCCGCCGGCTGCCTGGCGCGAACGCGAGTTGGCGCGGGCGCGCTACCGCCTGCGGCTGCCGGCCGACGTGGCGCCGGGGCGGCACCGGCTGTTGGCGGCCACCGGCCACGATGCCGTAGCCGTAGCCGTGGGCCGGGTCACGGTCGCGGTGGACGAGCGCCGGTTCTCCGCGCCGGCCACCGCGCACGCCACCGAGGCCGCCTTCGGCCCGCTGCGACTGCTGGGCTACGACCTGGAGCCCGCGCGGCCGGTGCCCGGTGGGCAGGTCACGGTGCGGCTGGTGTGGCAGGCCACCTCCACCCCGGAGGGCGAGGCCAAGGTGTTCGTCCACCTGTACGCGCCGGACGGCCGACTGGTGGCGCAGCACGACGGGCCGCCCGCGCAGGGCGGTCGACCGCTCACGGGCTGGCTGCCGGGCGAGGTGGTGGTGGACGCCCACGTCGTCGACCTGCCGCGAGACCTGGCGCCGGGCTCGCGCCTGACCGTGGCCGTGGGCCTGTACGATCCGCTCAGCGGCCAGCGCTGGCCGCTGGTCGCGGTCGCGCCCACAGCCGGAGACCATGCGCTCCGCCTGCGGGACGTGATCCTCGGCGGGCGCTAGTGTCCCGTCCTGTACGTTCCTGCACAGATCCATCTCTCGGCACGGGACACGGAGGGGTGCGGGGAGGAAGCCTCCCCGCGCGGTGGGGGTACAGCCCGGCGAAGCCGGGCGCC
>Ga0114946_10003455_pt1 | contig 10644 bp, 9 predicted proteins | sample WalLakDeSediment_FD_88676 | JGI IMG/M metagenome (GOLD analysis project Ga0114946, IMG submission 88676) | Lake sediment microbial communities from Walker lake, Nevada to study Microbial Dark Matter (Phase II) - Walker Lake 11/02/13 Deep Sediment | ecosystem: Environmental > Aquatic > Freshwater...
GTCACAACCGCCGTCGCACGTCGACTGCACCACATATGGAGATACTGATGAACCGACTCGCTGGCCTGAGAAGAGCTGCAGCTCCCCTTCTCGCACTCCTGGCCGCCTTTTCCCTGAGCGCCTGCGCCGATGCAGGACCCAGGACCACGGAGGCCATGATCGAAGACGTCCTGGCCAACAAGGAGGACGTCACCATCCTCATCACCGATTCGGGGATGGGAGGGCTGTCGGTTGCCGCCGATCTGGCCGCCCGCCTACCGGAGAGCGGCGTCTTCCGTGACGCCCGTGTCGTCTTCTACAACGCCCAGTTCGCCGGCACCGGGTACAATGGCCTGGACTCCGAGGAGGAGAAGGCCCTGATCTTCGGTGAGGTGCTGGATGCCATGATGGAGCAGTACGAGCCGGACATGCTCCTCATCGCATGCAACACCCTGTCGGTGATCTACGAGAACACGGAGTTCGCCAAGAACCCCCCCATTCCGGTGGTGGGCATCGTGGAAACGGGAGTGGATCTCATCGCCGAGCAGTTCGAGAAGACCCCCGACGCCACGGCCATCGTCTTCGGGACTCTCACCACCATTGAATCCGGTGTCCACAAGGACTTCCTGGTGGCTGGGGGTTATCCGGAGGATCGGATCATAGGGCAGGCAGCACACAGGCTGGCTGGAGCCATCGAGAGGGGACCGGACAGTGAGGAGACCATGACGTACGTCCGGCAGTTCGTGGGGGAGGCCCTGGAGAAAGTGGGCGAGCCGACGGGTCCCCTCTTCGGAAGTTTCAACTGCACCCACTACGGCTACGCCCGGGATCAGTTCGCCACGGCCTTCGCCGAGGCAGGGTATCCGGACGTGGAGTTGCTGGATCCGAACCCGAAGATGTCGGACTTCATGTTCCGGCCGCCCTACCTCGACCGGTACCCCCAGACCCAGACGAGTGTCGAGGTGGTGTCGAAGCTGGAGTTCACTGAGCAGGAGAGAGGTGCCATCGGCCCCTTGCTACGGGCCGTTTCGCCGGCCACGGCCGACGCTCTTGACCGGTACACCTTCGACCCGGACCTCTTCCAGACGAGCTTCCAGCCACCAAACCAGAACTGAACGTCATCCGGTCGGCTGGGACCGAAGAGGAAGATGGGCTGAAGGAAGGCGGGGGGATGCCGCTGGCCGCGGCGTCCCCCCGCTGGTTCGTGCGGAGGTGGTCATCACACCCTCCACCGGCGAGGAGGGCACCACCCTCCCGACCACGTCAGTTCCTGAGATAGGCCCCTACGCCCCGCTCCTGGACCTCCATCCAATCCGGAAGTCCCTCGAGATGGACCGCCATGTCCGGCTCCATCTCCTCCAGGCTGTTCAGGATGGCCTGGATGCCGGCGAGCTGCCGGGCCACTCTGGTGCTGATGTGGATGCCCTCCTCGGTGTACGGGATGAAGAGCCGCCCCAGTGCCGCGGCCTTCAGGTAGTACTTGTCCTTCCCGTCCACCACCAGATCCGCCGTGGACCGTCCCTTGAGGCGTCCCTGGACGGGATTGGGGGTCTCCAGGAGGAGGGCGTGAATCCCCTCAGCATCACCCCACTCCCGGTGGCTAAGTCCCCGGAGGTTCATGGGCGAGGCTTCCAGGCGTAGATCAAGCCCTTCGAACTGGAGGTCCATCTGGGCCAGGGCGGCGATCTCTGCGCTCTTCTCGTGGAAGACGATGGCGTTGATGACAGGGTACTCCGGCGAAGACTCGTGGAGGTCGATCCCGATGTCGATCCCCTCCTTCCGGATCAACTCCATGATCCCGAAGGCGATCCTCTCCGTCAGGTAGCCCTCGGCCCGGCCGGGGAAGGCCCGGTTCAGGTTCCGGGCTTCGGGCCCCGACACGACCTGGCCGGCGGGGGTCTCGAAGAGGGTCGGGTCGGGCCACTGGTGAACCGGGTTGGTCAGCCGAGATCCCAGTCGGAACGCCCGCTCCCCCCCCGGGGTCTCGATGAAGAACCACTGCGGATTCCCCTCCTGGGGATCGTTACAGGTAAAGGCGCTGGCATTGGCCCGTGGAATCACCACCACCTTTCCCGCCCTCACCCTCAGGTTTTCCACCAGGACCACGGCAGCAAGGAATCCGGCCGGCTCGTTGGCGTGCACCCCACCGATGATGAGGACGTTCGCCCCGGCCTCCTCGCCATGAAAGACGAAGACCTCGGTGTCCCCCGGCGTCCCCTCCAGGGCAGGGAAGTAATCGCTCAGCATCACCTGGGACGTTAGCCCCTGGCTCGGGTAGATGGGCTCCGGCTCCAGCATGGCCCTGTAGGACATTCCTGCCCAGACCCCGGCCACCGCCCCGACCACCAGGAGCGCAGCGGCGGTGACCCTGTTGCCCCTGCCCTTCGCGATCACGTCTTCCCGAGCGTGCTCCATCATTTCACCATGAGGAGGCGGAGGACGAAGAGGACGAGGAGGAGGACACCCCCCGCCTGGCTCCAGACGCTCCGCTCCCTGAAGAGATACCACCCGATGTGGATGGCGAAGAACAAGACGATCAGGCGGTATACGAGTTCCATCTCTCCCCCGGCTCCGGCGAAGCGTCCTTCCTCAGCATCCTCATAGGAGGAGGCCCTCCAGGTGGGACGCGAAGAGGAGGACGCCAAGTCCCATGGCCAGGATGAAGATGGCCGGGACGATGCAGTAGCGAACGATCTTGAAGTAATTCTTCTCTCCAACCACCTGGGCCGCGAAGATCCCGGCCAGAGCTGTGGGAGGAACCAGGTCGCCCAGACCCACGATGGCCGACAGGGCCGTGGAGGTGAGAATTGCGTTCTTCTCGATGAGGGCCAGGATGAACGGGACCCCCAGGATGGACGCCGACCCGTAGGACGAGACCCCACCGAAGGCCATGCCGCCAAAGGCCATGGCGGGGTAGAGCAGCTCCGCGGGCATGGAGAGGAGGGAGACCACGATCCACCCCCTGGCCCCCGTGAGGGTCATGACCTGGATGAACATCCCCACCCCGGCCAGGATGGCCAGGATGGGCATGGCCTCATGCACCGCCCTCTGGGTGGTGGTCCAGAAGTTGAAACGCCGCCCGCAGAAGATGCCCAGGAGGCTCCCGGCCAGGAAGATGCCGGGAATGCCGATGTCCGGCATGAAGAGCACGAGGGTGCGCTGAAACACCATGAGTCCCAGGACAAGGACCAACGGCAGGTAGAGACGCCATCCGTACTCGGGGAAGAAGGACTTCGGAAGGATCGCGTTGAGCTCCTCCAGGTCTACGACCCTCACGTCCTTCATCCCGATCCACAGGGGGATGGCGATGGCCGGAGGAATCACCAGGAAGAGGAGGGGGAGGTTGACTCCCACGTAGGGCATGTCCACCCCTCCACCCATGATCATGACCAGGATGTTGATGGGAGGAGCGATCATTCCCAGGATGCCGGCCATGGCGATGAACGCACCCGTCTTGAGACGGGAGAGCCCCAGCTTCATGAGGACTGGCGCCACCAGTGGCCCTGCGGCCAGGACGGCCACCGTGGACGACCCCGTGATCATCCCCGGGAACATGACGATGATCGTGGAGGTGAACAGCAGGAGGGCCTTCCGCCGGTGGAAGGTCCTGAGGAGGAAGGCCGCCAGGCTGTCCAGGGCCCCCGAGGCCTGCAGGACCTTCATGAAGAGGATGGCCGTCAGGATGATGACGATGACATCGAAGTAGCCAAAGCTACCTTCGATGAGATGCCGGACGGGAAGCCCCTCCCCCGCTACCAGGGCCCCGGCCACGGCCGCCACCACAAGGCTGATGCCGATCGGGAGTCTTCCCACGGCCGCAGCCAGGACGAAGGCGACCGCCAGGACGAGAAAGACGATGGATTCGGGCAAGGGGTCGGGCCTTTCCCCGGTTGGGCGGGCCTCAGCCCGTGGGTTGGAACGCCGCCTTCAAGATCTCCTGGCCGTCAGCCGTCCTCTCCACCTCGAAGAGGGGTACGCTGGCTTCCCGGGCGACGCGGGTGAACAGCCCGTCATGGTTCCCCGACTTGAGGATCAGGGCCCACTGGGAATCCGGGAGGTACTCGACGATCATTTCGTCGGTGAGCTGGCCCCGACGCTGCTCACCGCCCAGGTGGAAGAAGAGGACCGGGATGTTCCTTCTGGCCGCCTCCGTCAGGAGTCCCTTGACACGCTCCTTCTCCTTGGCCGTGTCGATGCCCGCCGCACCCAGCCCCTTGAGGCTGGCTCCCACCACGATCCCCAGGCTCCCGGCCCCGGCCAGTTCCTCCACCGTTGCCATCTGGGAAAGGGTGTGCTCGATGCCCGCTCGCCTGGCCAGGATGGCGGCCAGCTGCCCATCGGGGCTCTGCCCCGCCGAGGTGATGAGGAGAGGGCCCTGGAAGGTGGGAGAAGCGTTCGAATCCTGGGCCGAAGCCTGGGAGGCCACCGACAGGAGGAAGAAAAGCGAAACGGCGACGATGCCGACTGTGGACTTCTTCATTGTATCGACCTCAAAAAAGGGGTCCGCCAAGGTACCGAGAGAAAAAAAGGTTGTCAAACGAACCCGGAAGCGGTGGGGCACCGCGTGGACGCATGCTCGAGAAGACGAGCATGCACGTTTCAAGAACCCGGCCGTCATACCCCCCATGCGCTCTCCCGGTCCTCTTCTTACAGCAAAGTATCGGCTACCCCTGTCGGGTGTGCCCCTGGTTGCCATTCCCTTTCAAGGCCCCTTCCCCTTCGCCCGTTTCGCACCAGTTGGAAACCGTAGCCGTCCTCGACGGTATAAGCCTCGGCGTCCACCGGATGGTGGGTGGTACGGTAGACCTGAGCGAGACAAGACAACATGGACCGATTCAAGAACATCCTTCTGGTGGTGAACGGAAACGCAGATCAGGATGTGGGCCTGGACCAGGCGCTTCGCATCGCCCGGGCCAACAACGCCCACCTGACCCTTGCCTCGGTGCTCCCCTCCCCGGAAGAGGGTCTGCCGGATTCGGCCTCCGAGACCGTCACCAAGCTCCGTCGGCAAATCCGGGACGACCGCTCCGCCCAATTAAAGGACCTCGAGAAGGAAGCGGCGGACGCGCACGTGGACGTGGAGGCAAAGCTCCTGGTGGGTCGGGAATTCGTGGCCATCATCCAGGAGGTCCTCAAGTGCGGACGCGACCTGGTGATCCGCATGGGGGACGGGCCCAGGAGAGGGTTGAAGGTCCGGCTCTTCGGTAGCACGGAAGAGCACCTGCTCAGGAAGTGTCCCTGTCCTGTCTGGCTCCTGCGGACCCGGCAGCAGTGGGGGATCCGCTCCGTGCTCGCCGCCGTGGACGTGAGCGGTGGGAATACTCCGGGACTCAACACCACCATCCTCGAGCTGGCCTCCTCCCTGGCCCACCGTGAGCAGGCGGAGCTCCACGTGGTCCACGCCTGGTCCGTATATGGAGAGAACATTCTCCGCAATCCCCTCCGGGGCATCCCAATGGAAGACCTGAACGCCATCTTGCGGGAGACCCGTCAGAACCGGGAGAAGGCCCTGCAGGAGTTGGTCACCAGGGTCAGCGTGCCAGACCTTGAGGCAAACCTGCATGTCGTCAAGGGAGAAGCCCAGGTGGTCATCCGGAGCACCGCCGAGAAGACCCGAGCCGACGTGCTGGTCATGGGTACCCTCAGCCGTGTGGGAATTCCAGGCCTCTTCATGGGGAATACGGCCGAATCCGTCCTGTCCCAGGTGGGTTGCTCCGTCCTCACCGTAAAGCCCGAGGGTTTCCACAGTCCGGTGGAGCTGGAGTAGGCCCCAGCTCGGTGCCCCGGACTCCTGTCACCCCTCCCCCCCGGACCTCAGTTAGACCGGCCTGGGAATCCACCGCCCCCATTCCCCCTGAGGCCGCCGGCTACTCCGTAGTGCTCCAGGACGGACATGCCGGTCTCGAAGTCGTAGTAGGTCAGTCGCTGTAGGCGCAGGAGAGCCTTTCGCCAGCCGATGTATGCGTCCAGGAAGTTGTTGGCCGTATCGGCCTCTCGCCGTAGGCTCTGGATGAGCTCGAAGGCGCCGATGGCTCCGCTCTCGTAGCGCCTGAAGCCACTGGCGGAAACCGCCCGGGCCAGCTCCAGGTTCTCCAGCATGGCCATGGTACGGTCCTGGTATTCCCGGACGTTCAAGACCTCGTTCCGGATCCTGGCCTTGAGCTGGATCTCCGCCTCCTCCATGCGAAGGCGGGTCTGGTCGATGCCGATCCGGCTGGAGGAGATGCGAGCGTTCCGCTCGCCCCAGTCCCAAAGCGGAAGATAGGCTTTTACGTCGATGGTGTAGCTGTTGTCCGGATCCACCCAGATCCGGTCGAAAAGCTCGTCCTGCCTCTCCCGCCCGTAGCTCAGGGAGAGATCCATGCGGAACCCCCCCCTCCCCTTGGTTTCCTCCAGGCGGATCTCGCTCTGTCTCAGGCGGATGTCCAACTGCCTCATCCGGGGAGTGATCTCCATGGCCCGGCGGGTGGCCTCTTCCACGTCGATGAACACCGGTTCCAGGCGAAAGGCCGGCTCCAGGGCGATGGAGTCGGACTCCAGGAGTCCCAAGCGCTGCTTCACCCCTGAGGAACGGAGACGGAAGGCACTCTCGGATCGTTGAAGCTGCTCCCGGGTGTTGGCCAGCTCCACCAGGGTCTGGTCCACGTCGATGCCCCGGGCCGAATCGGCTCCGGCCATCTCCCGGGCCATCTGGAGGGCCCTTTCCAGATTCTCCACCAGGTCTCGGGTGATGAAGGCCTTGTAGACGTCTTCGAAGAGGTCGAAGTAGTCTCCGGACACGTTGTCCACGATCCCCACCACATCGTCGTAGAAATCCAACTGCGTGCTTTCCAGGCTGAGCTCCGCCTTTTCCAGGTTGTTCTTCAGGGCGTTGGGCTGGAAGAGGGGCTGGGTGTACCGGATGAAGTACCGGTTGTAATAGCGGACGTCCTCTTCCCCACCAGCCTTGATCTGCAGGTACCGGTACATGCGGTTGTTGAAGGAGAGGTACCCGTTGGTGGGATAGCCGAAAAGGACGACCGGCTGACGAACGGCGAGCTGCCCCTCCCACGTGCGGCGGTTCTCCTGGACGATCTCGTTCTTCTGGAGCACCGAGTTCCACTTCGGCTCCGAGGTCAGCCTGTAGGACGGCATGGTGAGATCCAGGTCCACGGAAGACTTGAGCCGTGCCTGTTCAGCCCTGAGGTTGTGCTGGTCACGCTCGATGGAGAGGTTGAGTTGCCGCACCTGGTAGCTCCTGCTCAGGGCCAGGTCCACCATCCTCTCCAGGGTGAGATCGAGGACCCTGGGCTCATCCTCCTGCTCCTGCGCTGCCAGCCCCGGTCCTGAGGGAAGCCAGGTCGCCAGGACGGCGAGAAGGAGGACGCCCCACCGCCGAGGGGAGGGGCAGATGTTCCGGATCCCATTGTCTGACAAGGCTTTCCTGCGCATCGGGTGCGTCTCCGCTCCGGTAGAGGGTCCGGATCGGGCGGACCGCTCCGCCCGAAAGAAGAGGGAAGAACAAAGGAGGCCAAGAGCCGTCCGGGCGAGGCCGAGGAATGGGCCGTTCAACGGGTCAGGCATGCAGGCTCTTTCAGTGCGACCCCCTCCACGCGATTCTCCTCAAACTCAAGCCCGTCCCAACAATAGGTGCAAAGCCTACTCTTGGGTAACCCAGTGGCGTCCACGAGATCCTCTAACCTTTGGTACTCGAGGGAAGTGAGACCCAGCCGCCGCCGTATCCCCTCCACCATGTCGCTGTAGGGGCCCGATTCGGGATCGCAGTAGCAGCCCCAGTCCCGGGGCTCCCCCCCCTCCAACTCCACCAGGGCCCGCCGCCCAGCCAGGTCCAGCTCCGACCGGGACCGTGAGAAGTTCAGGTACTTGCACCCGAAGAGGAGCGGCGGGCAGGCCGGGCGCATGTGCACCTCCTTCGCCCCGTAATCGAAGATCCTCCGGATGATGTCCTGGAGCTGCGTGCCCCGGACGATGGAGTCCTCGCAGAAGAGAAGTCGTTTGCCGTCGATCATCTCCCGCACGGGAATCAGCTTCATCCTCGCCACCAGGTCCCGGACCCGCTGGTCCTGCGGCATGAAGCTCCGGGGCCAGGTCGGGGTGTATTTCACGAAGGGCCTGCCGAAGGGAACCCTGGACCAGTTCGCGTACCCGATGGCGTGGCCCGTCCCGGAGTCTGGAACCCCCGCCACCAGGTCCACCTCCAGGTCGTCCCGCTTCGCCAGAAGCTCCCCGCACCGGTACCGTACCGCCTCCACGTTCACGTTCTCGTAGCTGGAGGCCGGGTACCCATAGTAGACCCATAGAAAGGCACAGATCTGCATCCGCGGCCCGGGCCCCTTCAGCTGCTCCACACCGTCGAGGCTGATCCGGACGATCTCCCCGGGACCGAGGAAGTGGGTGATGTCGTAGCCCAGGTTCGGGAAGGCGCAGGTCTCGAAGGTGACGGCTCTGGCCCCCTGCTTCTCCCCCACGACGAGGGGCGTACGGCCCAGCCGGTCCCTGGCGGCGTAGACGGCCTGGTCCGTGAGGAGGAGGATGGAGCAGGACCCCTCGATCTTCTCCTGGGCGTGTGCAATCCCCTCCTGAAAGGTGTCTCCCTGGTCGATGAGATGGGCCACGAGTTGGGTCGGGTTGACCTCGCTTCCTGTCATCTCCGAAAAGTGAACGCCATTCCTGCCCAAAGCCTCCTGGACCAGGTGGTCCTGGTTGGCCACCCTCCCCACCGTAACGATGGCGTAAGAGCCGTGATGGGAGTTGATCAGAAGGGGCTGGTCCTCGTAGTCGCTGATGACCCCGATCCCCATTGAGCCGTGGAGCCGGGGCAGATCCACCTGGAACTTGCTCCGGAACTGGGTCGTGGTGATGTCGTGGATGAACCGGGTGAACCCTTCCCCGTTCTTCACGGCCAGCCCGCCCCTGACGGTGCCAAGGTGGGAGTGGTAGTCGGTGCCGTAGAAGAGATCGGCCACACAGTCCTCCCTCGAAACCACACCGAACACTCCGCTCAAGGCCCAAACTCCTTGCCGCCAGGGTTCACGCGATGCGGGGGCGGCTCAGCCCGCAGCGCCTGAGGCTACCCCGCTTCGGCATCCGATGCAACGTGCATGCCGGACGGGCAGCCCCGGAAACACCCCCAGGCGGCACTTCGGCTGCCGGGGCCCTGGACACGGACTGCTCTGTGGATCCACCCTCCGGGGGAGGGGTAAAGGCGACCCATGACCAGACTCAGCACCGAGGCGAACGGCCCCACGGGTATCGTCCTCCTCAACATGGGCGGACCCAAGGACCTGGACGAGGTGGGCCCTTTCCTTTTGGAGCTCTTCCGGGACCGGGAGATCATCCAGCTCCCTGCCCAGAAATGGCTGGGGCCCTTCATCGCAAAACGGAGGACCCCGAAGGTCCGGAGGCTCTACGATGGAATCGGGGGAGGATCCCCCATCCTCCACTGGACACAGGTCCAGGGGCAGGGCATGGTGGAGCGCCTCGACCGCCTCTCTCCTGATACCGCTCCCCACCGGTTCTACGTGGCGTTCCGGTATGTGCCTCCCTTCAGCGAGGATGCACTGACTCGAATGAAGGCCGACGGCGTCAGGAGGGCCGTGGCCTTCACCCAGTACCAGCAGTTCTCCTGCGCCACCACCGGCTCCAGCCTGAACGAGCTCTGGAGAGCCGCCGGAAGGCTGGGCATGGCCAACGAGTTCCGATGGAGCGTCATGGACCGTTGGCCCACCCATCCCGCCTTCGTCCGGGCCATGGCCAGGACCGTGCGGAAGGGCCTGGAGCTCTTCCCGCCGCAGGACCGTCACGACGTGCTCCTCCTCTTCAGCGCCCACTCCCTCCCCCTCTCGTTCATCGACCGGGGAGATCCCTACCCTCAGGAGGTGGGAGCCAGCGTGCACGAGGTCCTGAAGGAGGGAGGGTTCTCAAACCAATTTCTCCTATCCTACCAGTCCGAGGTAGGGCCGGTCCGCTGGCTGGGACCCAGCACGGAGCAGGTCCTCAAGGATCTCGGCGCAAAGGGAAGGAAAAACGTGCTGGTGGTGGGAATTGCTTTCACCAGCGACCACATCGAGACCCTGTCGGAGATCGACATCGAATATGCCCACCTGGCCAGGGACGTGGGGATCACCGGTTTCCAGCGGGCACCGGCCTTCAACGGTGACCCCCTCTTCCAGGACGCCCTGGCCGAGATCGTCCTGGACCACCTCCGGAGCGGCGAGGCATGCTCCTCCCAATACGGCCTCCGCTGCCCCGGGTGCAGCAACCCCCAGTGCCGCAATATCCTGAACCCAGTGGCGCCGTTCGAGAGAACGCCCTTGAAGGGACGATGAGCAGGCCGTAACCCGGGGACCCCAAACCGCATGCGGTCCGCCACGCGCGCATGGGGCACAGTGCCCTATATGGGGCGGTCTTCCGAGGCGGAATCCTCCTTGGCTTCAGCCTGGGGAGGGGTAGCCGGGGGCGTGAGCCGGCAGCCGCGCCTCCGGGGCCGGTTTCTGGCGAGAATCGCGCAGCTTACTCAGCGTTACTTGCCCTACTTGCCCCGGGCGGCCAGCCTGACCAGAGCGGGTAACGCATCATCGGCGACCGGGCCTGGGTGAGCCAGCCCAACCCGGGCGGTCAGCCTTACCAGAGCGGGTATCGCCCGCGGAGGCGGAGCGAAAGGGA
>Ga0114946_10003456_pt1 | contig 10642 bp, 9 predicted proteins | sample WalLakDeSediment_FD_88676 | JGI IMG/M metagenome (GOLD analysis project Ga0114946, IMG submission 88676) | Lake sediment microbial communities from Walker lake, Nevada to study Microbial Dark Matter (Phase II) - Walker Lake 11/02/13 Deep Sediment | ecosystem: Environmental > Aquatic > Freshwater...
AGGGATGATGGTTTCTGCAATATCTGCCAATAATTGTTTAAGGGAAGGGGTGATTTTAAGATTTTGATAGGCACTGATAATATCTTCCTTTGAGAAGTCGCAGGAAGGCACCAATACCAGTCCGCCTGTCAACAGGGCAAGACTCCTAAGGGCATCTCTTCTTTTCATGGGTAGGTTATTAGGGATTAATTTGAATTGAGCAATAAGGTAAAACGATTTAGGGATTTTTCAAACCACTGATTTATTTAACCACAGATGAATTGGGATAAACGCGGATTTTTGTGATCATTGGATCAAAACCAGGAATAATTAAATTGATTAAGTTGAAAAGTCTGAATCAAATTTTAACCGCAGATGAATATAGATGAACACTGATGAATGAACCAAGGATGAAAGCAATTTTTAATGATTATTGAATCATAGAATGGATTTGAAGCATCCAAATGAAGTTTTAACCGCAGATGAATGAGGATAAACACGGATAAAAAAATAAATTAATCGATTATTTAAACGGATATTAAAGAACGCATTTGCTCAATATCAGCTATTTTTTGGAAAATGATTGATTATGGCGCACAGCAATGATTGGATAACTGAAGAGATAATCGGGAAAGCCTTTAAGGTTTCCAATACTTTGGGGGCTGGATTTCTGGAAAAGGTTTATGAAAATGCATTAGCGATTGAATTGAGAAAAAGTGGTTTGTCTGTAAATCAGCAATTTCCGATTCAAGTCCATTATCAAGGAGAAATCGTAGGTGAATATTTTGCCGATCTGTATGTGGAAAAAACTGTTATTGTAGAATTGAATACAGTAAAAGCACTAGATGATATTCATTTGGCTCAAGTATTGAATTATTTGAAAGGCACAAGAAATTCAATTGCGCTTTTGATAAACTTTGGATCTCCCAAAGTTCAAATCAAAAGAGTAATCAATAATTTTTGATGGCCTTTCGACATTTTAATTTGCCCTAATCAATCTGTGTTCATCCGCGTCTAAATGTGGTTAAATCAAAAGACCGAAGCACCTATAATCGATTTTGGTTTCATATCGTCGGCGTATTGCGATTCATTTAAATATAGGATAAATGCGCCGACTCGGGGGCTGAGTAGCAGTCCATCTTCCCAGGGTTAAAACCCTGGGTAATCAAATTGGGCGCCCCTATTGGAGCTATTTAATTTACCCGCGTATTGCACAAAAAACGAAGTTTTTTCATCAGAATTTATCAATATCCATCAATATCCATCAGTGTTCATCTGCGTGAATCTGTGGTTAATAAACTCAAATCTAAGGTTCATCAAACTTAATTGTCCGTAGTAATAACACCGAGTTCTGCAAATGATCCCTTCAGTCCATCCGTTGTTCCCAATGCCTTCAGTCTGATATACCTGGCCTCCACTGCATTAAATCTCACAGTCTGCTCAATCGGATTGTTGTAAATATTCGAAAACTCTCCCAAAGCCCTGTCCGTCCAATTTCTACCATCGATGCTACTTTGGAAAACATACCGGTTGATCACTCCACTCATATACCTGTTCTGAGGAGGAAGATAGGTGAATCCATATAGCCTAATCATTTCACCTAAATCTACGGTCAACTCATTCCCTGTGCTCTGCCAAAAGGTATTGGAATCCTCATCAATTGCTTTTTCCGCGTTGGGCTCTCTGTGGATAACTTTCCATTTGGCTTTGGGAATGTCCAGGTTTTGAATCAAAACCTCGCTTTGTTTTCCTGTCTGCGCATCATGGCTGATAGCTTTCAGTTGCACAGCCTGATCTACCATAAATGGCCCTTCATACTTTTGACTGCTTAGGGTTGGCTGATTGCCGTCCAAGGTATAATAAATATCCACATTGCTTCCGGGAACATTCAAAGTGACTTCCCCAGTCTTATCCCTTTTTAACGTGGGTTCTATCAAAAGTGCTGGCGCATGATACACCCCAATTTTGGAAATCGTGGGACTGGCCTTTGCATCTCTAATGGTAAATCTTAGCGCATCCGTCTCCACATCGGCAAACCTCAATATCCGCTTGGCACCAATCGTAGTACCATTGTGGATAAGTTGCCAGTCATCTCCCATTTTGACTTCAAGGGTAAACCCTTTGACCCTTTGCCCCAAAGCGATGTGCTCCTGGGCCATAAACCTGTTAATACTTTGTTTTTGAGGGAATTGAATAACAATTTCATTGTGGATAACCCCATCCTCTGCCGCCCAGTATTTATTTTTATCTTCATTCAGTACCTGTTTGATCTCAAAGCCCCTTCCCCTTTCATTGGATGCGGTTAACTTTGCTTGTTGAGCCAGATCTGTAGCAAAATCTTCCTGAATTTTTGTGGATAACTTCATGATCTGCTCCACATCTTTTTCGTGGATCAGACCTCGCCTATCCACAGGAAAATTGATCAAGAGGGCTGCATTTCTGCCAATGCTGTTGTAATAGATATCCAGCAATTGTGGAAGTGTCTTGACCTTGTGGTCCTCGTACTCGTGGTAGTACCATCCCGGTCTGATAGATACATCCGCTTCTGCCGGCACCCAATGCGTTCCATCTTCTTGACCGGATGCATATTTTTCAGGGTATTCCGGCATACCTGCATATACGGAATCCCGCATAAGGTTGGCCCAAGTGGTCTCATAGGCATAGCCGTCCTCATTGCCGACCCAGCGCACATCTGGGCCACCATCGCTGAACATAACCGCCATGGGCTGTAATTCCCTGACCAGGGTATAGATATTGGGCCAATCATAATAGGTTAACTTATCCACATAGCGGTTTTCTTTGGCGCCACCATAGTAGCCTGTACCCCCATTTGCGCCATCAAACCATACTTCAAAGATGTCTCCATAATTGGTGAGCAGTTCCGTTAACTGATTCCGCATATAAGTAATGTATGTAGGCGTCCCATAATCTGCCTGGTTCCTGTCCCATGGGGAGTAATAGATACCCATTTCCAGACCAAATTCATCACAGGCTTCCCTTAGGTCCTGAATCAGGTCACCCTTTCCTTCCTTCCAGGGCGAATTTTTTACTGAATGTTCGGTATAAGCCGAAGGCCAAAGGCAGAAACCATCATGGTGTTTGGCGGTAATGATAATCCCTTTCATACCTGCTTCTTTGGCCACCTTGGCCCATCGCCGGGTATCCAAGGCGGTAGGATTGAAATCGGCAGGATCTTCGTCACCCATGCCCCATTCCATGTCCGAAAAAGTATTCATATTGAAATGGACAAAACCATAGTATTCCAGGTCATGCCAGGCCAATTGGCGGGCTGAGGGAATGGGAAATACTGGATCAGGGGGAACTACTCCAGGGTCTTGACAAGACCAAATCAGGGCTAATAGGGAAATGTACTTTTTCATATTCATTGAATTGAAAAAGCATATTAATCATTTTTAAAGAAAAGATAAATCCAAAACAAAAAAGTAACCTGGATTAGAAAAGATTAAAATGAAAAGGTGATTATTAGTTCCCTTGTCTTTCTTACCTTCTTGTATTAACTTTTAGGTGATTTTTAAAATTTCAACACCTTTTCAAACATGAGAATTGTACAGTTTAAGAATAAAGATCACACCGCCCATGTGGGCTTGGTAGATGGTGAACATTTACGCTTATTAAATGGAGTGAATAGTACCTATGATCTGGTCCAAAGGGTATTTGAATCAGGGAAAAGCCTCTTGGAACTGGTGGAAGCACTTGTTGGATACCAAAAAATAAATTATCAACCTCTCCTAGACAACAAACAAATACTACTCCCATTACAACATCCAGATCCCTATCGTTCCTGGGTAACAGGTACTGGACTTACCCACTTGGGTTCTGCTGCTTCCAGAGATGAAATGCATCAAAAACTAAAAGGAAGCGATCCTGATGAGCTTACAGATTCCATGAAAATGTTCCAAATGGGGCTGGAAAATGGAAAAATGTTAAATGGGAAGCCTGGGGTACAGCCTGAATGGTTTTACAAAGGGAATGGGCTTTCTGTGGTTCCCACGGGTCATGAACTGGTTTCTCCTCCTTTTGCACTTGATGCGGGTGAGGAGCCCGAATTGGCTGGCCTATATGTGATTGATCCTGATGGTTTACCTTTCAGGGTTGGGTTTGCAATAGGAAATGAGTTTTCGGACCACAAAATGGAGAAAATTAACTACCTCTACCTCGCCCATTCCAAGCTGCGGGCGAGTGCTTATGGTCCGGAAATTTTGATCAGTGAGCTCCCTGACCACTTGGTTGGAATAAGCCGTATCATCAGAGGGGATAAGGTACTATGGCAGAAAGAATTTCTTACCGGAAATGCCAATATGAGTCACAATATCGCCAACCTTGAGCACCATCACTTCAAATATGAAATGTTCAGACAGCCTGGTGATGTCCATGTACATTATTTTGGCACCTCGGTGGCCAGTTTTGCAGATGGTATCCAAGTTCAACATGGAGACAGGTTTGAAATTTCCATTCCTGAATTGGGCAAACCCCTGATCAATACACTTAGGCAGCTGTAAAGAAATTGTGGATAACCTAATTCAGGTGCTGAATTCGTCTCAATCTAATAACTTCTTATAGGTTATTGACAAAACCTTGACTATGGGGCCAACTCTTCCTAAAGAAATTAGGTTAAACCATTAGAAAATGTATCTTACCCACATGCAGCATACTTCCTATATAGAAATCAGTAAATCGGCGTACAAAAAAAACATTGAATTTTTAAGATCGGAAGTGGGTCCCAAAACTGAAATATCCATTGTCGTAAAAGGCAATGCCTATGGACACGGCATTGATAATATAGTCCCCATAGCAGAAGAAAACGGAATCCGGCATTTCAGTACTTTCAGTGCAGATGAAGCACTTCACGTGCATCAGGTCAGCAAGGAAGATAGTCAGATAATGGTCATGGGAATGTTGGATAATGAAGATTTGGTAGAAATTATCAGAAAAGGAATCAGTTTCTATGTTTTTGAGTTTGACCGGCTTGAATCAGCCATTGCGGTGGCCAAAATGACTGGCACTAAAGCCAAAATCCATATTGAAGTAGAAACAGGATTCCACAGGACTGGATTTGAATGGGATGATAAAAAATGGTTGGCACAGATACTTCATGAAAATTTGGATTTTTTGGAACTTAAGGGTCTTTGTACCCATTTTGCAGGTGCGGAAAGTATAAGCAACTATGTAAGGGTGAGAAATCAGATTAAGCAGTATAAAAAATTCAAAAGCTGGTTTAGTTCACAAAAGTTCTCTTTTGAAAAATACCACACCGCGTGTTCTGCAGCAACTTTGCTTTACCCTGAAACAAAATTGGATATGGTTAGGGTTGGCATTGCTTCTTATGGTTTTTGGCCTACCCAGGAAACATATATGTACCGCTTCAAATCCCTTCCGGAAAACAACAAAAACCCTCTCAAAAGACTCATATCCTGGAAAAGCAGTATTATGAATACCAAAGCCATTAAAATGGGCGAATTTATAGGTTATGGCTCCAGTTACATGGCACCCAGAGATATGACCATAGCTTTGGTCCCGATTGGCTATGGTCATGGATACAGCCGTATGCTGAGCAATCAGGGAAAAGTTTTGATAGGGGGAATGATTGTACCTGTTGTCGGGACTGTGACCATGAACAGCATCGCGGTGGATGTAACAGACTTGGAAAAAATTCAGAAAGGGGATGAGGTCGTACTTGTAGGTAATCAAGGAGATAAGGAAATTACCATTGCTTCTTTTGGGGAATCCTCCTTACAGGTCAATTATGAATTGCTTACACGATTACCACAGGATATTCCTAGAAGGATTGTGGATTGACTCATCATATGACTTCAAGTCATAGGATGAGTTTAGAGGGCCTTTCCCAATAAATACAGTTTATTACCTCCTCTACCTGGAATTTTTCCCATTTCCCATTTGTATTTTTCATCAGATAAACCTTTGGTTAATTCCTCCATATCTTCCAGTGTGTAAGTTCTTGCATTGGAAACTGCACCATCCCAGGCAATAAACAAAGGTAAGATGGGGATAAGGTAAGTAAATATCAATTGTTGTCCGCTCATCGGACGGACCATGGGAGTAACAAAAAGAGAAGTGATGAATGCTACCGGAATGGCCAGCCACCAAAGGAAAATTGGGGGTGAATTATCCGAAATCTCAAAAATCAATATGGGTTCTTGACTTAGCTTAGCATTTTGAAGGACTAATTTTGCGAGATCCGGCTTCATATGATGCAAGCCGCTCACCATAGTCCTTAGACCTTTCAATTCAGGATCAATTTTTGTTGCATCCAACGAGGCTTCAAGGTAATCTATCTCCATTTTCCCCTCACTTTTAATTTTTCTTATTGCCTTTTGATTGGGGTATAGGTCAGTCAAGGTGAGTTTTAGGTCAGTAAACTTTTTCTTTTCCTTAAGATTATTCAAGACCTCAATCATGGGACCCCCACTACCCGAACATAGGTCCAAAATGAGGGGTGATGAACTATAGTTAAGCCCTTTTTCCACCAAAGGGGTAAGGTGATCAGAGGTTTTTAGGATTTTATGGAAAGTCTGAATATATCGGGTCATCAGTTCCCTGATCCAATTGGGGAACCAGGGGAAATCTTCGAATTCAAATAAGTGGATTCTTTTCATGATTGTCAGTGCTGGAGCTGTTTATAATAATCTATTACCGTACAAAACAAATGATAAGAAAATAGTGGAACTTCAAGAAGTTTTTAGCAATTTATTCCTCCTATACCTACTAATTTACTCATCATTTATATGAATACCGCAGAAAACCGTAGATCCTTCCTGAAAAAAGCAAGTGTTTTGGTCGGGGCATTTTCAGTGAACAGCCTGTTTAACCAAGTCCATGCAGAAGAATGGAATGCAGTTACCGACCGGTACCTCGGAGTTGGTCCTGAAAAAATGGCATCCAATGAAGATTATTGGTCCATCATTCAACAGGGTTATTCTGCAAGTTCTTCTCCCATCATCATACTCAATAATGGAGGAGTTTCGCCCAGTCCCATCGTTGTACAGCAAGCTGTTGAGCGATTCAATCAGATGACCAATCAAGGTCCTTCTTATTATATGTGGCAGATTTTGGACCAAGGTAGAGAAAATCTGAGAGAAGGATTGGCACAATTAGGGGGTTGCTCATCAGAAGAGGTAGCTATTAATAGAAATGCCACGGAGGCTTTGGTAACGGTTATTTATGGATTGGACCTTAACAGGGGAGATGAAGTGATAGGTAGTACGCAGGACTATCCCAATATGATGCAGGCATGGAAGCAACGTGCATTGCGGGAGGGTATAGTCTACAAACAGTTGACTTTTGACTTTCCGATAGAAAATGATGAGGAAATTGTGGATAAGTACAGGAAAGCTATTACACCCAAAACCAGGATTCTCCATTTGACCCATGTGATCAATTGGAACGGTCAGATTATGCCTGTCCAAAAACTTGCGCGAATGGCGCATGAACATGGATTGGAAGTGATTATTGATGGGGCACATTCTTATGGGCTTTTGGATTTCAATATACCGGATCTGGAAGGAGATTATTTCGGGACAAGTTTGCATAAATACCTTTCAGCTCCTATCGGGAGCGGCATGTTGTGGGTCAAAAAGGAAAAGATCCGAAAATTATGGCCTTTGGTATGTGCAGGTGATCCCCAAAGTGACAATATCCGAAAATTTGAAAACCTAGGGACTAGAAGTTTTCCGATTGAACAGGGAATAGGTGAGGCTTTGAACTTCCACAATGCGATTGGGACCAAAAGAAAAGAAGAGCGTATCCGGTATTTAAAGGATTACTGGGCAAAAAAGGCTTTGGAAATTCCGGGGATAAAAATCCATACCTCTTTGAATCCTCGTTATAGCTGTGCTTTGGCCGGTGTTTCGGTAGAGGGATTATCTCCGGCCGAATTGGGCAGCAAATTAATGAGTCAATATAAAATCCATACCACTTCCATCTCTTTGGAAAATATCCATTGTGTGAGGGTTTCCCCACATGTATATACAAAAATTTCGGATTTGGACAGGTTGGTGGAGGCAATGGAGAAAATCCGCTAAAGGAAAAGATAAAAACGGAAAAATTAACTGGCTAATAAGCTATATGAAATAAAACAGGCAGTAAATCCACTGCCTGTTTTGAATTTTAGCCTGTAGAAGGCTTAATAATTTCAATGTTCATTTATTTTTTTATCCTTTCTCCCTTAACAGGAAATTGATCTATCAAATAACCTGATAGTTTATCCTCTTCTGCCTCTTTTAGGCTCAAATAAAGATCATATCCTTCAGCAAAGAAAAACAGCGTAATGCCATTTTCGTCTTCTTTTATATTGGAGATAGTCATACCTTGTTCGGATTCTCCTTGCGAAAATTTGCCAATTAATTTTCCTTCAACCCGTTCAAGAGTTAGGGTCACATTGACATTTCCCTGAGGGGTACCTTCGATAAGTACGTCCCAATTACCGATAAAGTAATCAGGATTGTGGGCAAAAGTGGCTGAAGCAGTCCAAACCATTAATCCAAGTAAAAAGAAAGCAAACTTTTTCATGATGTTAATTTTGAGTTTATTGATGGACAATTTAAAATAAAAAAATAATCAGAAACAAATATTTATTCATTCATCAAATTCACATTTTTCCAAATCAGTTTCGGTTTCGATGGTGTAATGCTCAAAAGGATATTTTTGAACGATTGCCTTTATTTGGTTTTTCACCTTGAATAAGCCCTCTATATTCTCAATTGGACCTAGCTTCACATGGGTAGTAAAAACATGATGCTCCCCATCCAGGGACCAAATATGGGTATGATGTAGGGATTGTACGTGTGGGATTTGAAGGATTTCTTTTTCTATTTCATCCTTGTTCACATTTTCAGGATTTCCTTGCAGGAAAATATAAAGAGTCTCTTTTAACCTTTTGATGACATTCCAAAGGATAAATAGCGTGATCAAAAGTGAAAGTACAGGATCTATATACATATTGTGAGTATACAATATGATGATTGACGCAATCAAGATAGCGACCCAGCCCAATACATCTTCTAAAAGGTGCCAAGTGACAACCTTTTCATTGAGCGTTTTTCCCGAACTGGTTTTCCAAGCTGCATAGCCATTGACCAGCACCCCGAGTATTGCAAATAAGAGCATCCCCTTGGCATCTGAAGATTGGGGTTCCAATATGCGTCCTACAGCAGCATTGATTACAAAAATGGATCCTGTGATTAGTATGATACTATTGATCAAAGCACCCAAAAGCGAGAATCGTCGATAACCAAAAGAAAAATTTTCCGATTTGGGCTTTTTGGATTTGACATCCAGAACCCAGGCCAAACCCAACGAAAGACTATCTCCCAGATCATGGACAGCATCGGAAATGATTGCAATACTATTCACATAGAGGCCAGCGATCAGTTCTAAAACAGTAAAAAACAGGTTGAGGAAAAATGCTGTTTTAAGATTTTTGCTCGAGTGCTCGTGATGATGTGACATGTTTTGGGATAAACCGATTATGTTTTTAAAACAACGTGTCAGATTTTGAATGCCCTACACGTCTAAGCACTATTTTCCATATTTCACCACTATTGCCAACTGCCCTGCATGGTAAGAAGTATGAGTGGTAATCCTACCCAATGCCTCAGCTTTTGTTTTTTTGCCAAACTCTTTGGTTTCGATCAAAGCATCCCAATCATTTTGGTCCGCGAGGGCTTTTTCGAGTTGGATGCCTGCTTCCTCCACCAATGCCAGCAATGCACCCAAATCGGTCCATTCCCCGGTATCTTTTCCTGCCTTCAAGGTCTGTGCGTCCACTTTGACTTGCATATTCCCAAAAACATTCTTGGCAAAAAGCAACTCTACTTCCGCAATATGCCGGATCAGGAAGCCGGAAGAATTGGGAGAATCCCCCAGTTTCTTGGACAGGTCATCGAGTTTGATTTTATCCAGCTGATGGGTAAATCTAGTGCGGCCTTCTTTCCAGAGTTCGATTAGTGTTTTCATTTATTTTTTCGCTGTGGTAAATAAAGTGTACTACCGCTTAAATTCGTTTTTAGTTTGTCAATGTGCCCCGTAAAATTTTTTTCAGTATTGATAAAATGGGCATGTACATTGGTATCATGATGGGTATAAATTCTCCTGCCCTCCTTCGAATACACGGCAATCAATTCGCCCTTTTCATTGGAATGCTCGTAATTTTCCTGATTCCTTCCTGGCTTATACCCCTCCACATCGGGAGATCTGGGCGTGACAATGTGCGTGATCATTTGGTCAAAAACACCCTCGATTTTGAAAAAAAGCGGTTGGTTCAAATCATAGCCATTTTGTTTGGCGATGTCCTCAACCAATTTGTCCAAGGCGAAAATATCTTCCAGCTTACCGGAAAGTGAAAATGCTTCCCATGCATCGACCTCGCCGTACACGAAAAAAGGTGCATGAATATCCCAATTCTCTTGAATAAAAGCATTGCCATCGAGGTCAGCAAATCCCGAATAAGGAACCCCGTCCACAAATGTGATTTCTCCCTGCATCTTGCCCAGGGGACCTAATCCGAAAACTCTGGGATACTTCTGAAGGGTATCCAAACTGATATTTGGGGCAAAACCAGTTTTCCCCATTTCGCTCATGGCACCTGCAGATTTGACTACGCCGTGTTGGGCAAAGGATGAAATTG
>Ga0114946_10003458_pt1 | contig 10640 bp, 13 predicted proteins | sample WalLakDeSediment_FD_88676 | JGI IMG/M metagenome (GOLD analysis project Ga0114946, IMG submission 88676) | Lake sediment microbial communities from Walker lake, Nevada to study Microbial Dark Matter (Phase II) - Walker Lake 11/02/13 Deep Sediment | ecosystem: Environmental > Aquatic >...
GAGGCTTCTATGATCATTCTCAAAGAATGGATTGAAAGAAGCACAAACGAAAATCTTAGAAATGTACTAAGGAGAAGAGAGGGTTTGTTTTATGTTCTCGGTCTTGATTTTGGTAGGCTACACGACGCCACCTGTTTCACAATAATCCACAGAGATCCAAACACAAATAGAATTGTACTCGATTATATGAAAACAATCTCTGGGGAATTTGATATTGAAACGGACTGGGACGGAATACACGCCCAAGCTAAACAAATTATATCTTATTGGAAACCATCGATTGCGGTAATGGATTCTACTTCAATGGGATATAGAGAAGTCGAATCTATACAAAAAGAAATTAGTGAATGGTCTCCCGGAACTCAGCTTTATCACACCCAGAAAAACTGGTGGAAACTACCTCCTGAAAGAAGGAGATTGGGTTTTTGGTTTGATAGAGTGAACAAACCGCAATTAATAGGTAATATGAGGGCTTTGTTTTCGACAAACCCACCTGCTTTAGAAATACCTTCAGTATCAGAACCAGAAATAAAAGAATTCGTCACAGAACTCTTAAGGTTTGAATGTATAGTCCAAGATAGCGGATATATTGAATACGGAACTCAGGACTATCACGACGATCGAGTTATTTCTTATGCACTCGCTCTTTGGGGAATTAGTGAGCGAAGAAGGACAATATTCGCAAAAGCGAGAGGAATTAAAACAGATCCGTTTAAAAAACCAAAAAGCGAAACAAAAATTTACGGAAATTATGTAACTTCTTCAAAACCAAAAATAGTTAATATAGAAAGGTTTTTATAATTATGATGACAGATAATATATACGGAAGCAAAATAAAGAGAGAACACGAGCCAACACGCTATCCTGTTCTTAAGGAATATCCTTGGGACTACAAAAACTTAGATCCGGAATTAAAAAGGCTCAGATATGTAATGATAAACCCGTCTGCGGACAATAGGGAATATGCGTTTTGGAACGATTCAATTTCTCAATCATTCTCAATAATGACATCATCTCTTATAATGGGAGACGGTTTAAAAATAAACTGCACAAACTACGCTGCAAAACAACTTATAAAAGAATTTAACGAAAATATAAATGTCAATGGTCTTTCTATTGACGACTATGTCGCAAGAACATGGAACGACCAATTAGTTCACGCAAATGACTTCTGGAGAATTCTTATAGACAAAGATTACGCAACAAAAGTAGATATTCAAAGATTAGATCCAAAAACCATAACTTTAAAACGTGACAATCACAGAGGCTGGACAAAACTTATACAAAGAGTTCCTAACTACAAAAGCTATAATTCAAAAAAGCAGTTTTATAGAAAAGCTGAATTAACCGACGATTTGCTACTTACATACAACGGAAGAATGAAGGAAATACACATCCCAGATGAGCCTGATGTTATATTAAGGAACACATTTTTTATGAATCCTCCTATAAACACAGCACTACACTATATAATTTACAAGAGATTCATTCTTTACTTTATGAGAAAATACTCCCAGAGACTCTGGACCCCTTTAATGTTCTTTCTTATTGGAGATCCGACCACAAACTACTATCCACAAGATCCTGAAGATATGCAGCGAAGAATCGACGATATGGGTGATGTGGTAGAAGAACTTACATCTTTTAGCTGTGCAGCTCTTCAAGGAGATACAAAAATAGTCGAGGCTGGTCAAAATTCTGCTAGAAGCTCAGCAGTATTCGTAGATTACATCAACATGCTTGATAAGCAGATAATGATGGCGGAATTTGGATCTATGGGACTAAGAGACGCATCAGGAAGCGAACTCGCTACCAGTAGAACTCTTAAAGAAATCTACTTACAATTTATAGGCGGCATTCGAAGGAAATATAAAGCACGACTCGAAAATTTCTACACAAAATGTTTATGTAAGGCAAATGGAATAAAACTCTCTCCAATTGATATTGAAATAGAATTCTCCCCTCTTAAGTTTGAAGCAACAAGAGAATATATGCAAGGCGTTGATTTAGCAGTTAAATCCGGCGTTTTCAAAGATAGAAACGAAGTTAGAAAAGCTGCCCAAGTTTTATGGGGATGGTTAGACGAATTAGATGGAAAACAAAACACCAAAATACAGTTCCCAATTGATAATATGATAAAACAAGCAATAGCTCCAAAACCAAAGCAGAATTCAACTGGAGACAGAATACAGGAGTATTTAAATGTTAGGAAGTTTTAAGAAAAAATTAAAACAAGACTTTTGGAATATAATAGATAAGAACGAAGAAGGAAAGAGAGATCTAAATGATTTTGTTCTCTTTATTTTCTACATGCTGTTAGAAAAACAAAAGTTTTCGATGGAAGATGTTTTAAAAGCGTCTTCTTTAATAAAAGGAATGTATTATGAAATATTAGACGAATCTAAACAAATAGCTCTTAGGGGAGACTTAATAAAAGCCCTAAAAAATATAGACGAAGAATTTTGTAATAAAATAAAACCGATTATAGAAAAATGCCTAAAATAGAAATAACACTCGGTCAGTTAAAATCGTTTCTGGACAACATAGACTATTCTCTATATCAGGCATATAAAGATGCCGCAAACTATCTTATTGGTACTGCAGATCAAAATGTTTTTACAACTCACGATGATACTGTTCACATTCCTACAAAACAAGATTTACAGAGACACATAAGATCCGCAACTGGTCACAATCCTCCTAGAACTCCTGTAGCTGGAAAAGAATATAGTCCAGAATATCTTGAGAGAAAACAGAAGGAAGGTGGTCATTATTCTCCGCACGTTTGGAGAGAAAACGGGTTTTATCATGGGTTTGATAAGTGGTTGGAATTGTCCGGGGGAAGAGGATATGTTTTAAAGATAGGAATAATTCCTCCAGAGACTTGGGAAAATCCCGGCGGAACTTTTAAAGATGGATCGCAAAACTATTTAGAGCACCACGAAAGGAGAAGGTCGGTTTTAAAAACTCTATTTCTTAGAGGATGGAATGGTATGTTTGATACAATTGTAAAAAGTTTAATGGGAAGTTTAAAAGATGCACCAAAAAGAGGATATTTTAGTCACGGACTAAGTAGTAGGAGAGGTGAAGTACACGACTGATAATTATGTAAATCCTTTGTTTGCTAGTAGAGTTCAAAAAGCTCTAAGAAAAAAAAGGGTTTTAAGTACGGAAGAGAGAGAGAAAAAAGCAAGATCTAAAGGAGGATTTGAAACCTTTAGGTTAGATAAGGAAGAACTAAAAAGCATTGAAAAAACTTTTGAAGTGTGTTATTTTTGTAAAAAATCACAGAAAGCGATTGCTGACGATACGCATAAGACAGGAAGGATTATAATGACGTGTCATACTCCTGGATGTATTGGAAACTGGTACGAGAAAGAGAGCGAAAAGAGAAGAACAAATAGAAAATTGTACGGGAGACTAATAGACAAAGAATTATGTTTCGATCTCGGAAAAATGCTGTTGGGAAGAGATCCTGGAAGATTGGCTATAACACCACAAAGAATTATACTTTAAAAATTCTATACCAAAACATTTAAATACTTAGATTAATAAATAGATGATAATGAAGTCAGAAGAAAAAGTTGCAGAGTTTCAGCTTGAGAATATAGTTGAAAGAGACGGGAAATATTATTTCACTGCGACATCACTTACAGAGGAATTTGAAGCAAAAAGATGTCGTGAGATATTAGCTCGTGAATCAATGAATAAACATTTAATATGGAGACATAGACATCCAATAGATAAAGATCACAATCACGCTCACATTTTTGGTACAATCACTAATTCAAAATCTAATGACAAAGCAATTATTAGTGAATATATGCCATATACTCACACTGATTTACACAGAATATTCATTGAAGAAATTAAAGAGAAGAAAGCCGCTGGAGATCCAGTTGGCATCTCAATGAGATACAGGAAATATTTTGATGATGACGGAAACATTACACACTTGGATGTATTTGAACATAGCCTGACACCTTTTCCAAAATGCGAAAAGTGTCTGGTAATAGATGACTATATAGGTGAGAAAGAAATGCCTGAAGAGGAAACAAAAATATTGGAAGAAACTGATGAGCAAAAAGCTCGTCTTAAAAGAATCGAAGAGCTTGAAGCAGCTTTAAATTCAAGCACCGAATCTCTGGAGAAGTACAAAACTAAAATCGAAACTTTAGAAAAAACAATCGAAGCTTCTAAAGATAAAAAAGATTCCGAAACAAAAACACTCGAAGATCGTGTAAAGTCTCTTGAAGAAAAACTCGAAAAAGCGAAACACGACTATGATAAAAAAGTCGAAGACATCAAAAAAGAGCCTATTCTTACTGAGATGTTTGAACTTAAAGATCTCGACGAAGATGAGAAAGAATTTTATAAAAATTTATCTTTAGAAAAACTAATTCCTAAGAGAGATAAATGGGCTGCAGAAGCTGAAGCGACTAAACCATTTGTTAAACCTATGGAAGAAAGTGCAAATGAATCTGCAGAAAGTGGAAATGGAGATTCAAAAAACGAATTAACTGATGAAGATATTGACAAGTTCGTAAAGGACACAAGAATGAGAAGTATTATGAAAAAAATGTTAAAAAAAGGTGAATAGAAAAAATGTCAGAATACCCAGGTATAGGCGGACATTATTGGGAAAAGGACGCAATAGTATCTAGAGGAGAATACTTTTTAATAGCAGATGACGAAATTGCTTTTGGTGAACCGTTAATAGCTGAAGGACTTGATCTTTATGATATTCCTCAAAACAAGAAAGCTTGTATGAGTTATGCTGAACTTGCTCCAGGATCTGTTCCTGCTTTAGGTGTTTCTATTGAGTGGCGTAGAAATATTAGTGCATGGGACGCAGAGGACATGGCTCTTAGAGGAAGACAAGATTTCCGAAGAGAACTCACTATTTTAAAACACGGTGGATGCACCGTTAAAAATATGGGTACTGGAATAATCTTAGATGGAACTAGAGTAATTCCTTGTGTTGGTGGATGTCAAGAGATGACTGCAACTGGTGAATATAGTTTAGGAATAGCAAAACAAGATATTGAACCGTTACAGTATGGATTGATTCAAATACAACCAGATGAAGAAAAAGCTATGAGATAAGGTGAATAAAAAATGTCGATAAATTATGATGTTGGAAATTTAGGCAATTATATGATTGTTCCTGACTATTTAAGGAAGCAAATCATTACTTTGATCGATGCGTTCGACAAAGAATGGCAACCTTGGTTTAGTCAGATGATGCCTCGACAACCAGGACCAGGTAATGGTTCACAAAGGATGTGGACAAGGATGAGATATGCCGATCCACAAGCTATGGCAAGATACTATGGAGAATTAGAGGAAATTGTTCCGATGAATAAAATGCATGTAAGACCTTGGAGCTACCAAACCAGAAAGTTAGGTAATACTTTCGTGAGAACTAAGACCGAATTTGCTGCAGACTTTAAAGAAGGTGTTATTGAATTAAGTCACGCAGAGGAATTAGAAAACCTCATAAAGTTTATTAACAGGTCTATCGAATTTACTTTAACCAGATTTGCGTATGGTGACGCAGGACTTATGTGGCACTTTACAAATCAGGATACTGATAGAATGGGTAGAGTAAATGTTGAAGCTGGTACTTTTAATGGTGCAGCTACTACTCGTTTAGGTGCTCAAAGGTGGGACAATTTTGTTCCTGGAACTCCTCCGGTTTTTGAAGATATTGCATATATGAAGAAACAGTTTAAAAGAATGGCTCAAACCGACGCTAAATATTTTATGATTGGTCGTGATACTGAATATGCCTTAGAATTAAACGACGATTTACTTGATCGTTTAATCAGGATTGAAAACACGACTCAAGGTGTTTTAGGAGAATATTTAATGGGTTTAAAACTCATAAAAGTCACCGGTCAAACCTACAAAGACATTCCCGGGGCAAACCCGAATCAAATGGGAATGCCTGGTATAGGTGATTTCTTAGAAGAGACATGGCAACGCCTAAGTAAGCGTGACATGATGACCGAAACAATTGGTGCGGATGTTTATGAGTGGGGAGTCGTTGGAACCGACAACGTCGGATCTGTTAAATGCGGTTATGTTGATGATGACCACAAAACAGAAAGGGGAAGCCCAACTGAAATCTTCTTAGAGCAATTCGATCAGCAAAGACCAAAATCTGTTTGGACCAGAGCCCAAATAGAAATCTGTCCTTATGTGAATGATTACGCCAGAATAATGTTGGTAAGAGGATTAGCAATCCAAGAGGATTAAGTTGTCTGAGAAAACTGAAATACTATATCGCAAAAGAATTCATTTTTTTGATGAAGATTTTTTTGAGGATATAAACACCGAAGAAAAAGCGTATTGGTTAGGTTTTTTATATGGTGATGGCTGTGTACGATCAAATTTAAGATCATTGGCTATTTGTCTTAAATCTAGTGATAAAAACCATTTAGAAAAACTACAAAAATCATTAAAAAGCAACTATAAAATTTATGAGTGTAAAGATAGACCAGTAGTTTATTTATCAATAAATTCTACAAAACTTGTTAGAGATCTTGTTAATCTTGGATGTGTTCCAAACAAATCACAAAAAGATTTACACATTCCAAGAATAGAAAGTGAACTACAAAGGCACTTTATACGAGGATATATGGATGCTGATGGATGTGTTAGATTAAAAGGAAAATACAAATACATATCAGTGTGGTTTTCTGGATGCAAAACATTAATTAGTGAAATATTTGATTATTTTTTTGAGAATGGTATTGTAGAAAATAGAAACAAAATTAGAATTTCTCCACTAAATAATAGAACTCACGAATTTAATTATTGTTCTGCTCCTGCTAGACAGATACTTGATTATTTGTATAATGATTGTACAATATGCTTAGATAGGAAATATAAAATTTATAAAAGGTGTTAATTATTTCAGAGAAATATGTAACAAAAGCGGATATTCTTGAATGGATTCAAGAACTCGTCCCAGAAATTACGGACATACCCAATAGAATTATGACCAAAGGTCATTCTCTCGTTTATGCCAATTTGGTTAATACGAGAGTTTTTGAGATTCCCGATGCTGTGGACGAATTCGGTTTCTTAAGAGAAGCCGCTTCTTGCTTTATTTTGAGCTTATGCTGCAGAGCAAGGTTAATATCTCAGACAAATGGAGAAATGCTTACGGATAAATTTGGAGAAGTCACATATCAGTTTCAACAAACAGGACCCGGAAGGTTCTATGTTAGGACTGGATCTATTGAATATTTAACAAATTTAGCCCCTTATAAAAGTTTTGAGATGATGGGACGCGATTTTGTTTTCGCTTATAAAAATTATTACTACTTTTATAAAAAGCGTGGACTTTTAATTCCCAAAGGAGTCGTTGTGAAAGACAAAACTTCAAGAGGAGCTTTTTGGAATAGAGACGTTTCTGAAATAGAATTAGCAGATTCTGTTTATGGTGACATTGATCCAGAAGGGAGAAGGTTCGCAAAAGTAAGAAAACCTAGGTGGTACTAATGACTTGGAAAACAAACAGACAGCACCACATTAGAGTTTATATGTATAACGAATCAGATCCTGTAATTAGTGATACTGGATTAGTGACAAGATCCAAAGAAGAAGATGTATTATTAAATATACTTTTGTTAAGAACCAAACAAATGATGTTTTATGATAAAAACGGAAGATTTGTAGAAGACGGAATAATTTTTCAAATTTCAAAAAAAGAATTAAACGACAATAGTTTTACCATATATACCGGCAAAACTTTTGTTAAGTACGATTCGGAAATTTGGAGAATTATGAGTAAAACAGATTATTCACACGAAAGACATACACAATTAATAGAATGTAAGGCGGTAAAGGTTATAAATGCTGACTGAAACCCAAAGAGGACTTTTAATAAAGGACATTAAAACTAATGTGGATTTTTCTTACGACGAAGATTATGATCCGAATCCTCAAATAGTCAGATATTTTGAAGGACACGATTGGACGAATCCACAAATTTTAGTAGATTTTCTTCCAGCCTCAAGAGTTAAGTTTTTTTCGATTTCAAATATGATCGCTCCGGCAACTCCACTAGGACAATATCACTCATTTGCACATATACAAATGGAGCAATGTGTGATAAGATGTTATGCCGGAAAGCATCAGAATAACAGAAATCTTAATGGGAGGCTTTTGGTAGAATCTATGGCTCAAAAACTAAGAAAACATATACTTAGAAAATGGGATTCTCTCTTGTTTGATATGTGTGCATCTATTGAAAAATATGAAGATATGCCCCTTAGAGATGTTAGTATATTCGACAGATCAAGAGGTACTATGGTTTATATTTACGAACTTTCGTTTTATATTAGAACTTTGTTTAGTTGGAATAACATACCAGATGATTATGATGAAGAAATTGGAGAAGATATAGTTGAAAGGATTCAACTATTGGAAGGAAATGAAGAATTAATAGGAATTAATATAGAGTGATATAAAAATGCCTCAATATATAGATATTATATGGACAGAAGCAGCGGCAGGACCAAAAGCAGTTGAATATGATCGTTGTATGATAGTTGGTGATGGTTCTCCTTCTACGCTCACAGAATCAAAGATTTATGAGGTTAATGGAGATAACTGGGACGCACAGTTAGAAGCTGATGGTTTTACTGAGGATGATCAGATTTACAATTCTACTTCTGTATTTTTCTCTCCTACGACTCCTCCTGCAAGAGCATATGTTTATGCGTATGTAAGCGGAGCAGAAGTTTGCTATACTGATATGCAATTGAATTGGATCGGAGGAAACACGTGGACTGTTCCTCAGGGACCTCCGAGGAGATTCGGAGCAGATACAGCTAGAGCGAGGTTTTATGGGTGTGGAGAAGATATAGGAACTGGATTTACTTGGAACTATGCAGATGGATCTCAAGGACTTGCTTTTACTCCAGAAACAGATGGTGGTGGAAACTGGACCGGAAAAATTGAGTTTCCAAATGGTTTATCTGGTGCAGATGGCATTGTAAAACCAGTGACATCTGACTGTAAAGTAACAGTTGATTACTGTATGGGTGCTGAGGGAGGAATAGGTCAGGCAATAACTCAATACAATATAAATATGGTTTCTCTTGCATTAGAGAACAATTCAGAAATTACAAATTACACAGATAATATTTTCGGCAGTCAATTACAAGACATAATGAAAATGTCGTCTATAATTTCTGGTAAAAATTGTATTTGGTTTTATTCATTACCCGGAAATGCAGGACCAGACACTACAATTGATGGAACTTCAAATACCTGGTCACAGTTAAAAAACCTAATCGGAGCGAGAGCAGATATAGCAGTTATAAAGGGAATTCATTCTGCTTTGAATCACGATATGGCAACTGGTTATATGGCTATGACAGCAGTGTCTCATCCGCACATGACATTAACTTTAGCCAGACCTCATATGGGGATTCAAGAAGCAGAATCTGGAATTAACGAAACTAAGTGGGATAACGGTCAAATTGCATATATGATCCAATGGACGGATTTTCAAGGAGATCCTTTCTTTGTAAGTTTTGGATATACTTTTGGATCTGGTGATGTGGGTAGAATTGAAGGAATTCGGTGCAGGTACATAATCGGTCAGACGGTTGTAAGAGCACTCAAATCTCTGTTATCAAAAAGGACTACTCTTATGAGTTATGAAGGCTGCCAAACTATTAAAAGTGTTATTAGAGGAGCTTTTAAACTTTTAATAGATGCCAGAATAGCAGATGGTTTAAAAGAAGTTCATATACCGATTGAAAACGATTTGAAAAACAATACAGAAGCTGGAAAACTTGCGAGGAGAATGAGAATGGTTCCAGTTGTGGAAATTGAGTATGAATTCTTCACGAGTGTAGAAAGAATTAGAATTACGAGGGCAGAAAACGTCGCATTATAGGTGATATAAATGTCAGTAGATAAAAGAGAAAAAGCATGGTTATTTAATGTAAAACCAATTTGGAAAATAGAGGCTCCTTCAGAAAGAATAAGAACTGGGACTGATATTTTTGAATTTACTATATATGGTGTTGACAGAGGATCTATGAGCATTTCAAGAAATTGGAGACTCATACACTCAGTCGAAGAATATGGTCAAGGTTTCGTAGCATCTCCACCCGACTTAACGATAACTATCGCTGTTAAAGAATCAGGAGAAGCTTTCGAGCACATGAGGAGACTCGGAAAAACCGGTACTATGTTTGATATTATATGCGACATTCTAAGAGAAACTGAAAATCCTTCAGACGAAGCTGAAATTTTAGGATATGAACCTTGGCTTCATGGGTTTGAGAGGTTTGAAGGATGCGTTATAAATCGTGAAGGTCAAACAATAGATGTCGGTGCTTTTCCGGTTCGTGAGTTTGAAATAATGTTCTTAAGACACGAAATAATGGAGAGAAGTGGCGATCCGCTTAGAGAAGGGGACGGTACATATGCAACTTATGATTTTACCATACCTGATTAAGATGTATTATTATGAATTTTGAAGAGAAGAGGGAAATTCTCAAACACATAACACTAGGTACTGGAAATGTATTATATTATCCTTATAACTACGGAAAAGAGCCTTTACCAGTAAGGTCTCTTTCCTCTTTTGAATTAGACGAGTGCTATTA
>Ga0114946_10003460_pt1 | contig 10637 bp, 7 predicted proteins | sample WalLakDeSediment_FD_88676 | JGI IMG/M metagenome (GOLD analysis project Ga0114946, IMG submission 88676) | Lake sediment microbial communities from Walker lake, Nevada to study Microbial Dark Matter (Phase II) - Walker Lake 11/02/13 Deep Sediment | ecosystem: Environmental > Aquatic > Freshwater...
ACCCGATCCATCGCCGCAGCAAAACGTTCGTCATCGAACGGTTTTAGCAGATAATCGAGGGCGTGCAGTTCAAACGCTTGGATGGCGAACTGGTCGTATGCCGTGACGAACACGATGGCCGGCATCGTGTTCCGCTCCAGATGCCCCACCATTTCCAGGCCGTCCATCCCTGGCATCTGGATATCGAGAAACACCAAATCCGGCCGCAGGCTTTCGATCGCCTCAAGCGCCTCCTGCCCGTCGGCGCACTCCCCCGCCACCTCCAAATCAGGCTGCTCAGCCGCCAAGGCCCGCACCCGATCCCGAGCAAGCGGCTCGTCATCCACAATCAACACGCGGATCTTCGCTGGCATTGGTTCTGTGCCTGGATACGTCCCGGCCGCGAACTGAACGGCCGCAGTGCGCGCACCATAGTGTCCGCCGCTGCTTCCGTCAACCGGCCGCCTGCGCTCCTAAGCTAGTCCCCCTCCCGCCAAACCCGGATCCGCTCCGGCACATCAGGTCACCAGCACGCTCACCCTCCCGGAAAAACGGGCCGAGACTGCACGGGTAATTCAATTTCTACCACCAAGCCGCCTTCCGCCGCCGTCTTTAGCTCGAACCGATGATCCGCCCCGTAAAGCTGCTGCAACCGCGCCCGCGTGTTGGATAGTCCTATCCCTTCCCGCCGCAGTCCCTCCGGACCCAGCCCAGGACCGTTGTCCCGCACCTCAATCAGCAACCGTCCCTGGACGGTCCGGGCGCCCAAGGTGATCAGTCCCTCGCGCGTCTTGCGCTCAACTCCATGCTTAATGGCATTCTCCACCAATGGCTGAAGCATCAGGTTCGGCACCAGCACATTCAGCGCCTCCGGTGCCACATCTTTCTCGACCCGCAACCGCGCCCCGAACCGGCTCCGCTCGATGTCCAGGTACCGATCCAGGAAGGCCAACTCCTTGCGCAAGGGCACCTCTTGCGCATTGGTGCTGTCCAGCGTATACCGCAGCAAATCAGCCAGCCGCGCCAACATCCGGTCGGCTGCCTTCACGTCCTGATGCATCAGCGACGAAATGGCATTAAGCGTGTTAAACAGGAAATGGGGGTTTAGCTGCATTTGCAGCGCCTGCAACCGCGCCTCGGTCAAACGTTTCTCCAACTCGGAGGCGCGCAGGGCCCGTTCCTGGAATTGACGATAGTAACTAAAGGCGTGACTAACGCTCACCACCACCCAGTAAATCAGCAGGTTAAACTGAAAAGTCTTCACCACCAGCGGATCGAAAGCCTCGGCAAACGTCACCGGAGCACCCACCCACCGGCTCTGCAACTGCCCCAGCAGCGCCCGCAACACCACATATACCATCGAACATACCAGGCTCGCCGCCAGATGAATCCCCACATTCCGCTGCCACGCCGGCGCGTCGAAACGAAAACGGCGGGCCAACTGAACGATCGGCAGCGAAAGTAACGCCCACACATACCAGTCGCCCAACGCCTAACTCACCGCCTGCCCCCAGGAAACCGGCAGACCCGCCTTCGCGCTGGAAAGGTAAAACTGGCTCGCAAACGAAAGACCAATCAGGGTCCAAAAGGCCACCCCCAGCAACCATCGCATCCCGCGACGCTGAAGCGATAATGCCGCTGCCATTCGGCCCCTGCTTTGACGCATCCTGCCCCCGAAGAACAGCAAAAAAAACAGTTCAACCCACCTCCGCTGGACGCCTAGCCCCACCCGCTGCTACCGTCTACACGGCATGACCGACGGCCGTCCATCGCCACCACCCATCCGCGAGCTCGATTTCCCTCCCGATCCCGGGTTCGGTCGCGCCATCTTCCGCTCCCTGAGCATCGTGGGGGTTGTGGCGCTGCTGGTGGCAGCCACCACCTTCTTCCTCGATCGCTTCGCCAGCCCGCTGCCCGCCGCCGACCCCGCCGCCCCTCCCTCAACCGCAGCCCTGGCTGCCATCCCCCTCGCTCACTTCACCGAGATCACCGGCGAAGCCGGTATCACCTTCGTCCACACCAACGGCGCTTACGGCGACAAACTCCTCCCCGAAACCATGGGCGGCGGAGTGGCTGCATTCGATTACAACAACGATGGCTACCAGGATCTGCTGTTCATCAACAGCGGTTACTGGCCCTGGCACACCCCCGAATCGGCACCCGCCCCCACCCACGCCCTTTTCCGCAACGACGGCACCGGCCGTTTCACCGAGGTCACCGCTGGATCCGGCCTGGATTTCACCTGCTATGGCATGGGCGTCGCCGCCGCCGATTACGATGGCGACGGTTGGATCGATATCTACATCACCAGCGTCAACCAGAATTTCCTCCTTCGTAACCTCGGCAACGGCCAGTTCGCCGATGTCACCGACACCGCCGGGGTCGCCGGTAACCCCGATGACTGGAGCACCGGCGCCGCCTGGTTCGACCTGGACAACGACGGTGATCTGGACCTGTTCGTCGCCAATTACCTGCGCTGGTCTCGCGAGATCGATTACGCCGCCGATTACCGGCTCCCGGGCATCGGTCGCGCCTATGGCCAGCCCTGGAACTTCCCCGCCACCTTCCCTTACCTTTTCCGGAACAACGGCGACGGCACCTTCACCGATGTCTCTGACCCCAGCGGCGTCCAGATCCGCAGCCGCACCACCGGCCTGCCCCTGGCCAAATCCCTGGGTGTTCGGCCCGTCGATATCGATTCCGATGGCTGGCTCGACCTCGTCGTCGCCAACGACACCGTCCAGAACCTTGTCTTTCACAACAAACGCGACGGCTCCTTCCGCGAAATCGGCGCCACTGCCGGCATCGCCTTCGACAGCTTCGGCGGCACCCGCGGCGCCATGGGCATCGATGCCGCGCACTTCGATGCCCGCAACACCCTGGGCATCTCGATCGGCAACTTCGCCAACGAAATGACCGCCATGTATGTCGATCGCGGCCAGAACATGGTCTTCGCCGACGAAGCCCTCGCCGAAGGCATCGGCCAGGCCACCCGCATGGCCCTCACCTTTGGCGTCTTCTTCTTTGACTACGACCTCGACGGCTGGCTCGACCTCCTCACCGCCAACGGCCACATCGAGAGCGATATCGAATTGCTCCAGACCGGCCAGCACTACCGCCAACCCGCCCAACTCTTCTGGAACGCCCACGGCCTCAGGCCCGGCGCAGGCTTCCTACCCGTCCCTCCCGACCGCGCCGGACACGACCTGTTTCACCCGGTGGTCGGCCGCGGCACCGCCTACGCCGATTTCGACGGTGACGGCGACCTCGATGTGGTCATCGCCCAGATCAATGGACCGCCCCTGCTCCTGCGCAACGACCAACAGCTCGACCATAATTGGCTCCGCCTCAAACTCGTCGGACCTCCCGGCAATCGACACGCCCTTGGCGCTTCCATCCGCGCCCGGGTCGGCGATCACGTCCTTTTCCGTCAAGTCATGCCCACCCGCGGTTACCTCTCCCAGTCCGAACTCCCCGTCACCCTCGGCCTCGGCCAATCCTCCCGGGTCGACGACCTGACCGTGATCTGGCCCGATGGCCACCACCAGCGGGTCCCCCATCCGGTTCTCAACGGCCTGACCATCGTCACCCGGGATTGACAACCCGGCCAGCACTCGAATTAATCCTGTCGCTCGCTTGGTGGAAGACCCAGCCAAAACGGCGCCCCTAAGCCCATGCGTAATCCTAAAATGCATCTCCTCCTCACCGGCGGCGCCGGTTTCATCGGCTCCAACCTCGTCCACCACATCATCGATCGACCCGAAATCAACCGGCTCGTCAACCTCGATTGCCTGACCTACGCCGGACATCTGGAAAACCTCGCCGGCCTGGAAACCCATCCCAAATACGCCTTCGAAAAAATCGATCTGCGCGAAAAACCAGCCGTCCTCGAAGTGGTCCGTCGCCACGCCATCACCCACGTCCTCCACCTCGCCGCCGAATCCCACGTCGACCGCTCCATCACCGGCCCCGGCGACTTCATCCACACCAACGTGGTCGGCACTTTCCACCTGCTCGAAGCCTGCCGCGACACCTGGCTCAGCCCCACGTCGCCCTTCCGCGATCAGCTCGCGCAACTCCGCTTTCACCACGTCTCAACGGACGAAGTCTACGGCAGCCTCGGCGCCACCGGATGGTTCACCGAAACCACCCCCTACGCTCCCAACTCGCCTTACTCGGCCAGCAAGGCCGCCAGCGATCTCCTGGTCCGCGCTTACCACCACACCTACGGGCTGCCCGTCGTCATCACCAACTGCTCCAACAACTACGGCCCCTTCCAGTTCCCCGAAAAACTCATCCCCGTCGTCATTCAGAGCCTCCTCGCCCGCAAACCCGTTCCCGTCTACGGCGACGGCTTGAACGTGCGGGATTGGCTCTACGTGCAGGACCATGCCGAAGCCCTCTGGCAGGTCCTCACCCGCGGTCGTAACGGCGAAACCTACAACATTGGCGGCCACAACGAATGCGCCAACCTCCGCCTCGTGGAGCTGATCTGTGACCTGGTCGATGAAATGGCCCCCCACCCCCACGGCCCCTCCCGGTCGCTCATCGCCTTCGTCAAAGACCGACCCGGCCACGACCGCCGTTACGCCATCGATGCCACCAAAATCCAGCAGCAACTGGGTTGGACCCCATCCCATACCTTCGAATCCGGACTCCGCAAAACCGTGCGCTGGTACCTCGATCACCAGAATTGGGTCCAGTCTGTCCTCGCCAAATAAAAACGCTTCCAACGCCCAAGGTTTCAGCAACCTCAACCCGTAAACCCCGTCGCTCCCAGGTTTCCAGAGAGGATCTCGCTCCCCGAGCGCCTTCCAGCCTCCGGATTCCCTTTCATTTCAGCCCTCCGGCAAGCAGGGTCTCGAAATGCGGCGGTTCCTCCTCCCGCGCCACCGCGCTGATTTCGATGTTCTGAAAACCCGCTGCCTCCAGCCATCCCTGCAACTCACTCTCAGCAAAACCCAGCCACCGATCCCCGTATAACTCCCGCGCAGGCTCGAAGGTGTGCCGCCGCAAATCCAGGATCCAAACCTGGCCCGAAGGCCGCAAAACCCGGTGCGCGCTCCGCAACGTGTGCGCCGGGTCGTTCGCATGATGCAAAGCCTGACTCAAAATCACCAAATCCACACTGCGCGGCCCCAGCGGCGGATCCTCGAGGTCGCCCAGCCGAAATTCCAGGTTCTTCACTCCGTTGCGCTTGGCCTTGGCCGACCCAAAGGCTACCATCTTGGCTGAGTTATCCACGGCAATCACCTTTCGGCACCGCCGCGCCAGCAACTCGCTGAGCAAACCTTCCCCCGACCCCAAGTCCGCCACCGTCAACGGCGGCAGAATCCGCAATAGCAAATGGCCAAATGCCTGCCAGGACCGCCCGGGCCCGTATACCCGGTCAAATCGTCCTGCCACTTGGTTGAAATGCGCCTGCGCCTGTTCGCTGCGCATGGCCAGAATACGCTTCAGATTCACATGGTCGCCCGCATGCTCCGGCAACTCTTCCGCCCCTTCGGCGGCCAAACGCACCAGTTCCCCCACCCCAGGCGGGTCCCCTGCCTCCAACCGGTAAAACGTCCGTTTACCCTCCCGGCGTGACCCTAGCAACCCAGCTTCTGTCAACAAACCCACATGCGTCGAAATCCGGCTCTGCCCCAAGCGCATGATCTCCTGCAGCTCCTGCACCGAAAGCTCGCTCTTCGCCAGCAAGGCCAATAACCGCAACCGGGTCGGATCGGCCAGGGCCCGAAGGGTTTTCACCATGGTCGGCATGGGTTCAGTTAGCAAAATTACCAGTTGACGGCTTGCCAAACCTTTATATCTTCAAATCCTGATACGTCAATATGTCAATTCACCCGCATCCCCACCGCACATGAGCAAAAACTTCATCTTCTCTTCCGAATCCGTCGGCGAAGGGCACCCCGACAAAGTCTGCGATCTGATTTCCGACTCCATTCTCGACGCCTGCTTGGCCCAGGACAAACGCAGCCGGGTGGCCTGCGAAACCTACGCCAAAAGTAACTTGGTCGTCATCGGCGGCGAAATCACCACCCGGGCGCACCTGGACTATGCCGCCATCGCGCGGGCCGCCATCCGCGAGATTGGTTACACCCACCAAGACGATATGTTTCACGCCGACCGCGTCCTTATCCTCAACGCGATCACCCGGCAAAGCCGGGACATTGCGCAGGGAGTGGACGCCCGGGCGGCCCAGGGCAAGGAAACTGCCGAGCAGGGAGCCGGAGACCAGGGGCTCATGTTCGGCTATGCCTGCAACGAAACACCGGAACTCATGCCGGCACCCATCCTGTTCGCTCATCAAATAGGCCGCACGCTGACCCGCCTCCGGAAAGCAGGGCGCGCGGCTTGGCTCCGACCCGATGCCAAGTCCCAGGTCTCAGTGCAGTACATCGACGACCAACCAACGCGCATCACCCACGTCGTGGTCTCCACCCAGCATGCCGCAAGCGCTTCCAACAAAACCATCCGCGAATTCATCACCGAGGAGGTCATCCGCAAGAGCCTGCCACCGCACCTGCTGGACAAACGCACCAAGATCCTGGTCAATCCCACCGGCCGCTTCGTGCATGGCGGACCGGACTGCGACACCGGTTTGACCGGCCGCAAAATCATCGTCGATACCTATGGCGGCATGGGCCGGCATGGCGGCGGCGCCTTCTCGGGCAAGGACCCCTCGAAGGTGGATCGGAGCGCGGCCTACATGGGCCGTTACGTGGCCAAGAACATCGTCGCCGCCGGCATCGCAACCAGCGCCGAAATCCAGTTTGCCTATGCCATCGGATACCCTGATCCCGTCAGTGTCTGCGTGAATACCTTTGGCACCGCGGTGGATGGCCTCAGCGACGCCGCGATCGAAAAGGCGGTGCGGCAGATCTTCAGTTTCAAACCGGCTGACATCATCCGCCACCTCAAACTCTTGCGGCCCATTTACGCCGCCACCACCAATTACGGTCACTTCGGAAAGGTCGAGGACCTCAACACCATCACCTGGGAACGCACTGACCGCGTCAAAGACCTTCGCCGCGCGCTCAGACTCTAAGTGCGCTTGGCGCCACCACAAACCCTGTTTCCCAAATCAATATCAACCACAAACAATTCCCCATGCCCAAACTCAAACTGCCCCCCTCCAGAAACCGCGTCACCCGTGCCTCCTCCCGACGGTCATCCGTCGGCGGTAACGGCCGTTCCAAACCCTCGGCCGATTACGTCGTCAAAGACCTCACTCTCGCCGAGTTCGGCCGTCGCGAAATCGAAGTCGCCGAGCACGAAATGCCGGGACTCATGGCCTTGCGCGCCAAGCACGCCGCCGAAAAGCCGCTGCGCGGTGTACGCATCACCGGCTCACTGCACATGACCATCGAGACGGCGGTCCTTATGGAAACGTTGTCCGCCCTGGGCGCATCGGTACGCTGGGCCAGCTGCAATATCTTTTCCACCCAGGACCACGCTGCCGCCGCCATGGCTCGCGCGGGCATCAGCGTGTTCGCCATCAAAGGCGAAACCCTCGAGGAATATTGGGATTACACCCTCCGCGCCCTCACTCATCCCGGCCTGAAGGGCCCGCAATTGATCGTGGACGACGGAGGCGATGCCACCCTGCTTTTGCACAAAGGCCACGCCATGGAGCAAGGCGATGACTGGGTAAAATCCCCCTCGGCCAGCCAGGAGGAACAGGTCATCAAGAATCTGTTGCGCCGCTGCGCCCGGGAACGACCCGGCTGGTTCACGCGCATCGTCCAGGACTGGAAAGGCGTGTCGGAAGAAACCACCACCGGCGTGCATCGCCTTTACCAGTTGCACCAAGCCGGCCAACTCCTCGTGCCCGCCATCAACGTCAACGATTCCGTCACCAAATCCAAGTTCGACAACCTCTATGGCTGCCGGGAGTCGCTGGCCGATGGCATCAAACGCGCCACCGGCGTCATGGTAGCCGGAAAAACCGCCGTCGTGTGCGGCTACGGCGACGTCGGCAAGGGCAGCGCCCACTCACTCCGCGGTTTCGGCGCTCGCGTCATCATCACCGAGGTCGACCCCATCAATGCCCTACAGGCCGCCATGGAGGGTTTCGAGGTTACCACCGTCGAGGACACCCTCGGCCGGGCCGACCTTTACGTCACCACCACCGGTTGTTGCGACGTGATCACCCTCAAACATCTGCGGCAGATGAAAGACCAGGCAATCGTCTGCAATATTGGACATTTCGACAACGAGATCCAGGTGGAACGTCTCAACACCGCGGTCGATATCCGCAGGGTCAACATCAAGCCGCAGGTCGACAAGTATGTCCTGCCGGATGGCCGCGAGCTCTACCTTCTGGCCGAAGGCCGGCTCGTCAACCTCGGCTGCGCCGAGGGCCACCCCAGCTTCGTCATGTCCAACTCCTTCGCCAATCAGGTCCTCGCCCAACTCGACCTCTGGAATCATCGGGAAACCTACGCACCCGGCGTCTACCGCCTCTCCAAGAAGCTGGATGAGGAGGTCGCCCGGCTGCACTTGGAGAAAATCGGAGTCCGGCTCACCCGGTTGACCCGGCCGCAGGCCGATTACCTGGGTGTCCCCGTGGACGGACCCTACAAGCCGGAGCACTACCGCTACTAACTACCGCCTGCTCCAGACCAACATTCCATAATAAGCGGGCGGGAAGGTTACCCTTCCCGCCCTTGGGGTTTTGTGCCTTGCTGCAGCAGCCGCCCCTCAGAACGAGTACTGCAAACCGGCCAGAAACCTGAAGTCGTTCTCTTTGCGTCCTGGTGCCGGTTCACTCCGGTAGGTGTTCTGAGCTACCAGCCGCATGGACAGGGCCCCGGTCAGTTTGGCTTCCAACCCCACCTCGCCATTGAGCACGTAATTGCCGAAATCGCCGATCTCAGGCGTGTAATCCACCCGCTCCCACAACCGCGCTCCTGGGCTGATCTTCCATTCGAACTGCTGGCCAACGCGCAGGGTGGCATATTCGTCCGTCACGCCTCCCAGCTTCTCCCACACATAGCCCGGACCTGCGTCGGCGCTCAGCTTGAATTTCTCGTCCCTAATAAAGTAATAGCCCATGCCGAGACTGATCGGGACACGGTAATCGATGTCGGCAATACTGTCATACAGCGCTTCCGCCCGCGCCAGGGCATACCACCGATTGCTCAAAAGCCGGTCATACTGTCCGAAAGCACGAATAAACTCCGTGTTCTTCTCCATGCTGGCGTCCGGATCATTTGCCGCTCTGGATTCACCGTAGCCGGCCGCGACGCCGAACCGCCATTCGTTCTTCTCGCCCAGAAGCTGAGTCGACGCATTGGCCGTAAACAGCAGATTCTCCGTGTTGCCAGTCGACGCCGCAAAAGCCAGACCGGCTGATGATTCCCATTTCGGCTTCGCTTCCTCCACCGCTGCACCGTCGGCGGCCATCGCGGCAAAGGTCACCGGCACCAACCCGAGGGCGGCGGCCAGCGCATACTGGTATCCAGGTTTCCAGGCTGAGTTGAGTTGCATAATTGGCTTTAGGTTTAGGTTTAGGTTTAGGGTTGCTTACGTTTGAACTTGGCTGACAGCCCAAATCTTATCCGCCTCGTGCGCAGCCGGTACCGACTACTATCGGCCCACCAGACGATTCACCGTGCCCTGGACGGCCTCCGGGCCACCCGGCGAACCAGTACCCTGGGCCGTCGTATCGCTCAAAAAACTGTCTGCGGTTCGCGAACCAGTCGAAAATCCTGCTTCCACACCGGCGTTGCTGCCTCGCCATTAGCTCTGTCCGGCAACCCGCTGGCCGAGTATCGACTATAGGCTCTGAGACAAACCGCTCTGGACCTCGGCCATAACGCTTCATGCAGAACTCAGGGTAGCAGAGTCATACACGAAGCCCGTGGTTTGTCAAGGAATTGCTTCCCGAGAACCCATGCAGACAACCCAGCCAAGGGAAACGTTCTATTCAGGCAGTAAAAGGAGACGGTAATAGCGTTGCGGAACCTCGAGTGCACCCGCGTCCAATACGTTCAGCACGTCGTCTTCCGCCGTGAGATCGCCGGATAGGTCGATCCATTCGGGGTCCGCAAGCTCGTGCTTGTATTCAACGCGATAGACGCGGTCCGGCACGCTTCGCCAGCCGAGCACCATTCCCTCGTCGGAAAGTTCAACCGCCGAGATCAAGAGCACTTCGTCGTCCGGCCGAGGGACATTGGGGGCGCCCAAGGTCGGGTAACGCAGCAATTGCAGTGCGTTGGGATCGCCGTCAGGATATCGCCCGTAGGACTGGTCCACCGGCACTCCCGCATAGTGCAGCGAGTCGATTACAATCGGTGCTGCATCCGTGCCTCGCAACAGAAAGAGAGACCCGGCCACCGGATCAATGCGGAACCCGGCGTGCCACTCGCTGGCAGTGGTCTGGTGCGGTTGACCATCGAGCCAGACCCAGCGAAACTCACCGGGGCCAATGGCGGCGCCAGCTGGGAACGCCCATCGCGTGGGCTGGCCAAAGTCGTCGGTGAGGTAGAACCCGGCCAGGCTCAGCGGCTCAGCGCCGGCATGGTAGAGTTCCACCCACGGATCGCGCTCGCCATATCCGTCGACCGGTCCCGTAAGATTGACGGGCTGGATCTCATTGAGCCAGAGCGCCGGAAACGGCGGCAAGGAGGCCCGCACCGAATTGACCGCCC
>Ga0114946_10003461_pt1 | contig 10637 bp, 8 predicted proteins | sample WalLakDeSediment_FD_88676 | JGI IMG/M metagenome (GOLD analysis project Ga0114946, IMG submission 88676) | Lake sediment microbial communities from Walker lake, Nevada to study Microbial Dark Matter (Phase II) - Walker Lake 11/02/13 Deep Sediment | ecosystem: Environmental > Aquatic > Freshwater...
ACGCCGAGCGCCTGAGGTCAATCGCGGACATCTTCGCCGCCCTGTCCGATCCCACGCGGCTGCGCATCCTGCTTGCTCTCTCGCGAGAAGAGCTGTGCGTGTGTGATCTGGCGGCCGCTACCGGTGCGAGCCCCTCAGCGGTGAGCCACCAGTTGCGCGTGTTGCGCGACCGACGTCTCGTGAGCTTCGTCCGGGACGGCAAGCGAGCCGTCTACCGACTCGCTGACGCCCACGTCGAGAGCCTCCTCGCACAGGGCTGGGACCATGCGACGGAGCGTCCGTGAGCGCCCCGCCGCTCACGGGAGTACCGGAGGGTGCGGAAGAGCTCCGCCTGCCCGTGCATATGCCCGACGGGGTGCGGTGTGCGCAGTGCGTCGAACGGCTGCAGGCGGCGATCGAGGCCCTGCCGGGTGTGCACACAGTGCTCGTGGACGCCCGAAGCTGGACGATCTCGGTTGGCTACGATCCTGACACGCTCACCGCGGCGGAGCTCGAGGCCGCGTCGCGTACGTTCGGACTCGAGATAGGGCAGGCGCTCTCCCACGCCTCGTACCGGCTCACCGGCCTGGATTGACCCGACTGCGCCCGGACCGTGGCTAAGTCCGTCGAGCAGATACCCGGAGTGGTGCGGGCCGATGTCAACTTCGCAAGCGGTGTCATGGTGCTGGAGTACGACCCGGCATCCGAGCCGCAGGAGCGGGTGCTGTCGGTCGTGCACGCAAGCGGTCACCAGGTGGAGCCTCTCGCCGGTGCGGCGATGCCCAAAGGCGCGGGTGCCCCCGCACGCACGGGATGGTGGGCAGCGCACGGGCATGCGGCCTCGACCGCCGCGGCCGCAGTGCTGATAGTGGCGGGCTGGCTCCTCGGCGGTGTTGGCTCGCCGACGGCCGCAGCGGCGTCCATCGCGGCATATGCGGCGGCCACCGTGAGCGGAGGCTGGCTGGTGTTTCGCCGTGCGATCGTGTCTGCGAGGGCGCGCTCGCTCGACATGAACGTGCTCATGACCGTCGCAGTTCTCGGCGCAGCGCTCATCGGCGAGTGGGCCGAGGGCGCCACGGTGGTCTTCCTCTTTTCGATGGGCGGCCTGCTCGAGTCCCGCTCCCTCGCCCGTACGCGGCGTTCGATCCGCGACCTCATGGACTTGAGCCCGCCGGTCGCGCGGGTTGTGCGCGAGGGCGTCGAGGACGAGATTGACGCCGGCGAGGTTCTGCCCGGCGAGCTGGTGGTGGTGCGGCCGGGCGAGCGCGTCGCGCTCGACGGGCGCGTCGAGGAGGGATCGTCGGCGGTTGACGAGTCCCCGATCACCGGGGAGTCGGTGCCTGCCGACAAGTCCGTCGGCGACATGGTGTTCGCCGGATCGCTCAACGCGAGCGGGCGCCTCGAGGTGCGGGTAACGACTGCCGCCCGGGACTCGACTCTCGCGCGCATCATCTTCATGGTCGAGGAGGCCCAGGCGACTCGCGCGCCCTCCCAGCAACTGGTGGATCGCTTCAGTCGCTACTACACCCCGGCGGTCGTCGGGCTCGCGATCTTCATCGCTATCGTTCCGCCGGCGGCCGGTCTCATACTCGGCACCTCTTGGGGCAGTTTCGATGAGTGGCTCTACAGGGCGCTCGTGGTTCTCGTGGTCTCGTGCCCGTGTGCGCTCGTGATCTCGACACCGGTTTCCATCGTGTCCGCCATCACGCGCGCCACTCGTGACGGAGTGCTCGTCAAGGGCGGAGCACACCTGGAGACCGCGGCCCGTATCGGCGTCGTGGCTTTCGACAAGACCGGTACGCTGACGCATGGCCAGCCCGAGGTGACCGATGTCGTCGCGCTGGAGGATAGCGACGCCTCGCGGGTGATCGCTCTGGCGGCTGCGCTCGAATCGCACAGCAACCACCCGGTCGCGAGAGCCGTGGTCCGGGCAAGCGGGGGCGTAGCGGCTCGGACCCGCGTATCAGAGTACGAGGAGGTCGCCGGCGGCGGAGTCCGCGGGTCGATCGACGGGGTGCGATACTCGGTCGGCAGTGAGGCTCTCGCTCGTGCCGAGGGAGCATCCGGGGCGGACTTCGCTTCGTCGGTCGCCAGACTCGAGGAGGACGGACGGACCGCGCTGGTGCTCACCGAGGGCGGACGTGCGGTCGGCGTGATCGGTGTGGCGGACCAGGCCCGCGCGGAGGCTCCGCACGCCGTCGCCGATCTGTTGCGAGGCGCCGTCGAGCACGTTGTCATGCTCACCGGTGACAACGAGCGAACGGCGGCGGCGGTTGCCGAGCACGCGGGCGTTCCGGAGCATCGGGCGCGACTGCTGCCCCACGACAAGGTCTCGGCCGTTCGCGATCTGCGCGAGCGATACGGTCCGGTCGCGATGGTGGGCGACGGCATCAACGACGCTCCGGCGCTTGCCGCATCCGATCTCGGTATCGCCATGGGTGCAGCCGGAAGCGACACGGCGTTGGAAACGGCCGACGTCGCACTCATGTCCGACGACCTCATGCAGCTGCCGCGCTTCTTCGAACTCGGGCGCAGAACGGTGTCGATAATCAGGCAGAACGTTGCAGTGTCGGTGATCGTGAAGTTCGCAGTGCTCGGGCTTGCCATGACGGGCACGGCGACATTGTGGATGGCGGTATTCGCCGATACGGGGATATCCTTGCTTGTGACCCTCAACGGGATGCGTCTGCTCGGCCGACGCTCGTAACGGGCAGAGCGCTCATCGGGGGATGAAGTCTACAGGGGAGCGCGTTCGGCTAGACCGGGAAGATGACGGGGGTGGAAAGCGTGGCCGAGGACCAGTTCATGCGATTCCTGGCGGCATGGGCGCTTGTTCACGAGACCGCCGACGAGGGTTGGAAGGCCGCCGTGACGCGCGGTGCCGACCAGGAGCCCGGTTCGATGGGCGCGGGCCCCGAGGCTTTCGTTGACGGGCTCTCTGCCATGGTGGCCGAGGAGAAAGAGCGGCTCAAGGCGGCTCTTGCCGCCGGTGAGGTCGCGCCGCCCGGATCGAAGATCGACCTGGAGTCGAAGCTCGACGACCTGCTGTTCGAAGTGAGTGAGTTGCGTGGTCGCCTCGAGTCGATGCAGGCGAGTCTCGACGCCGTCCTCGCCGAGGGCGGGGAGCCGGAAGCCGGATAGGAGGCCTCCTTGTCCAGGCGCACCCGCGTCATCGCCCGGACCTTCGTTGGTCATTGGGTGGGCGCACTGCCGAAGGCGTGGTTCGGCTTCGCTCCGCGCGCGGCGCGACGCGCCGCGTTCGCTACGGCGACACGGTGCGCGCTCGAGGATCTCGGGCCGGCGTTCGTCAAACTCGGCCAGGTGGCTTCGGTGCGCCCGGACCTCGTGCCTCCGGAGTTCGTCTTCGAGTTCGAGCAGCTTCAGGATCGGGTGCCACCGATGCCGGCTGCCCAGATCGAGGCAGTCATCGCACGTGAATTCGGCAGGCCGGTCGACGAACTCTTCAGCACCTTCGATCGCAAGCCCGTCGCGGCCGCCTCGATAGCGCAGGTACACCGCGCCACGCTCGCGTGCGATGTGCGTCCCGTGATAGGGGAGATGATGCCGGCGGGCACGCCCGTCGCCGTGAAGGTCGTTCGGCCCGGGGCTGCGAGGATCATCAAGGCGGATCTGGCGGAGGCTCGTCGGCTGATCTCACGGTTGGATCGGTTCGGACTCTCGAAGCGGATCGATGCGCAGGCGCTGCTGGAGGAGTTCGCCACCTCGCTCGCGAGCGAACTCGATCTGCGCAACGAGGGGCGCGTATCGGACCGGTTCGCGCACGACTTCAGGGACGACCCGTACGTGATGACGCCCCGGATCGCGTGGAGTCACTCCTCGCGCAGCGTGCTGACCATGGAGTACGTAGAGGGGTGGAGGCTCACCGAGGTCGACGATGCAGCCCGGGGAGGTGTCGACGCATTCCATCTGGCGCTGCACGGGGCAGAGGTGTTCATGCGTCAGGTGCTCGTCCTCGGCCGATACCATGCGGACCTGCACCCGGCGAACCTCTTCGTCACGCCCGACTCGCGCATCTGCTATCTCGATTTCGGCATCGTCGGAACGACCGAGCCGGCGGAACGGGTGAACATCGCGCAGGTGCTCGCCGCGACGGTCTACGGGGATGCGGACCGAGCGCTCTGCTACTCGGCCGAACTCGGCCTCATCGTGCCCGAGCACAAGCAACAGCAGGTCAGAGAGCGAGTCGGAGAGCTGATGGATCGAACGCTCAACGTGCCCGGCAAGCCTGCCGACGTCAAGGGCTTCGCCACCGGCTTCCTCTCGGTCATGGCCGACGCGCGGGTGCCTATCCCGGCGGGATACGGTGTGCTGGTCAAGGCTCTCGTCACCGTGGAGGGTGTGGCGCGGGCGATCTATCCCGACATCGACATCACTCAGTCGGCGAAACCGTTCGCCACCCGGCTGATCGCGGCGCACATGGCCCGTCCCGATCGGATAGCCGAGCGTCTACCGGCCGCGCTACGAGCCGCCCTGCGAGAACTCGCGTCCTGAAGGGAGTCCGGTCTGCGTCGCGCCGGCCCTACCGCCGGCCAAGGTGCTCCGCGTCAGAGAGGGTCTCGTTCAGGCTGCCGCTGCGATATCCGTCGAGGTCCTGCGCGACATAGGTGAATCCGGCCTCGCGTATCGCGGAGGCGACGGGCATTCTCAGCTCCCACGCCCGTTCCATCTCTCCGGGATCGACCTCTACGCGGGCTACCGGTCCGTGCGACCGGATGCGGAACTGGCGCAGTCCGAGCAGGCGCAACGCCTCTTCTGCTCGTGCAACCCTACTGAGCCCCTCCTCGGTTATGGGCTCACCGTAGGGGAAACGCGACGCGAGGCACGCCATCGACGGCTTGTCCCAGTTCGGCAGTTCGAGAGCGCGGGCAAGCCCGCGGATATCACCCTTCGTCATGCCGGCCTCCTGCAGGGGGCTCACCACGCAGAGTTCGCGCGCGGCCAGGGCACCGGGACGGTGGTCCGTGAGATCGTCAGCGTTCGAGCCGTCGGCGACGTAGGCGATTCCGCGGTTGTCGGCGAGCGTCCTGAGCAGTCCGAAGAGCTCGGTCTTGCAGTGGTAGCATCGGTCTGCGTCGTTGGCCCTGAACTGCGGGTCCACAAGCTCGTGGGTCTGCACCTCGAGGAGAGGTATGGAGAGTTCCGCAGCGGTCTTTCGCGCGTAGTCGCACTCGCTCTCCGGATACGTGTCAGAGACAGCGAGGACCGAGACACAGCAGTCGCCCAGGACCGCGTTCGCGGTGAACGCGAGGAGGGTGGAGTCGACGCCACCCGAGTACGCCACCAGGACGCTCTCAAGTTCGGCCAGGTGCGCCCGCAGGCGGTCGTACTTCGCGGTCGGGTACAAAGAGTTCCTTTCGGTGGGGGAATTCGAGTATAGCCCGAGACATCCGGTCGGGTATGTATGGTGTTGTACGGTATGCCCTCAGAACCCGAACACTGGAGGACTCATGGCCGAGCAGAGCGCAGAGAGCGGCATCGAGCATCTCGGGGGAGACGACGCCGTCATCTCGCCGCCGACCGAATTCGCCAGCCAGGCCGTGATCAGCGGCATGGAGAGTTACCGGGAGCTCTACGAGCGCTCCGTGCGCGACCCCGATGGCTTCTGGCTCGACATGGCACGCGAGCACATCGAGTGGATGAAGGAGCCCACGGTCGGTCTGCAGGGCGGATTCGAGAACCTCGACTACACGTACTTCGCCGACGGCACTCTGAACGTCTCGGCCAACTGCCTCGACCGGCATCTCTCGACCTGGCGGCGTAACAAGGCGGCGCTCATCTGGGAGGGCGACGACGGTTCCACGCGAACCTACACCTACCAGCAGCTGCACCACGAGGTGAGCCGGTTCGCCAACGTGCTACGCAAGAAGGGGATCGAGCGCGGGGACCGTGTCGCTCTCTATCTCCCGATGATTCCAGAACTGCCCATCGCGATGCTCGCGTGTACGAGGGTGGGCGCGATCCACTCGGTGATCTTCGGAGGATTCTCCTCCTCGGCACTGCGCGGTCGCATCCAGGACTGCGGGGCAAAGCTGCTGATCACCGCGGACGAGGGGATCCGCGGCGGGCGCAAGGTTCCGCTCAAGGCCGCCGCCGACGAGGCGCTCTTCGAATGTCCGAGCGTCGAGGCGTGCGTGGTGGTCAAGCGCGGAGCGGGCGACGTCGACATGGAGCCGGGGCGCGACACCTGGTGGCACCAGGAGGTGACCGCTCCCGAGGTGCGCAGGCCGTGCGTCCTCGAGGAGATGGCTGCCGAGGACCCGCTGTTCATCCTCTACACTTCGGGCTCGACCGGAACGCCCAAGGGCGTCTTGCACACCACCGCAGGCTACCTCCTGTATGCGGCGCTCACGTTCAAGACGGTCTTCGACTACCGCGACGAGGACGTCTTCTGGTGCACCGCCGACATCGGCTGGGTGACCGGGCACTCCTACATCGTCTATGGACCTCTCGCCGCCGGCGCGACCGCGCTCATGTTCGAGGGCGTGCCGACCTATCCCGACCCTGGCCGCTTCTGGGCGGTCGTCGAGAAGTACCGGGTGAACTCCTTCTACACGGCCCCGACCGCTATCCGCGCCCTCATGCGTCATGGCGAGGGCTGGCCGGCACGGTACGACGTTTCGAGCCTGCGCCTCCTCGGGACGGTCGGCGAGCCGATCAATCCCGAGGTTTGGCAGTGGTACCGCCGCACGATAGGCCGCGACGAGCTGCCCGTGGTCGACACCTACTGGCAGACGGAGACCGGGGGATTCCTCATCACGCCGTTCCCGGGGGCCACACCGCTCAAGCCCGGGAGCGCCTCCGTCCCGTTCTTCGGCGTAACGCCGGAGGTCGTGCGCGACGACGGGAGCAATGCGGACCCCGACGAGGGCGGATACCTCGTCGTGCGCGATCCGTGGCCGGGCATGATGCGCGGCACCTGGGGCGACCCCGACCATTCGCGCATGCGAGAGGTCTACTTCGAGCGTTTCCCCGGCAAGTACTTCACCGGTGACGGCGCGCGCGTGGACGAGGACGGCTACTACTGGCTGCTCGGCCGCGTTGACGACGTCATCAACGTCTCCGGACACCGCATGGGCACCGCCGAGATCGAGAGTGCGCTGGTCAGTCACGAGGCGGTCTCCGAGGCTGCGGTGGTCGGGTTCCCGCATCCGGTCAAGGGCGAGGGCATCCACGCGTTCGTGCTCCTGCGCGACGGGCACTACCCGTCCGAGGACCTCGCTACCATCCTTTCGGGCCACGTACGCAAGCTCATCGGGCCGATCGCCAAGCCGGACCACATCCAGTTCGCACGCGACCTGCCCAAGACGCGCTCCGGCAAGATCATGCGGCGCATACTGCGCAAGCTCGCAGCGGGCGAGCGGGACATGGAGGCCTTCGGAGACCTCTCGACGCTCGCCGACCCGAGGGTGGTCAAGGACCTCCTGGAGGGTGGCGACACGTACTGAGGCGGCCGCTCAGGTCGTCCTGGAGTCCCAGAACACGTCGCCCGCTCCATAGACGCGGTTGGCGTAGCGCGCCATCGTGAAGAGCAGGTCCGAGAGGCGGTTGACGAACGCGAGCACCTGCGGGTCGACCTCGTCGGGTGCTTCGGAGACGAGATCGTGAATACGGCGCTCGGCGCGTCGGACGACCGTGCGCGCCACGTGAAGGCGGCACGCCTCCTCGCAGCCGCCCGGCAGCACGAAGTGGTCGATCTCACCGATCGCTTCGGTAAGGTCGTCGATCCAGGTCTCGAGCCGGGTGATGTCCCCGGCGCCGATCGAGGGGAGCCCGGTGCGGGTCACGCGCAACTCCGCCGGAGTTGCAAGGAGGCTGGAACAGTCGAAGAGGCGGTGCTGCACGAAGTCGAGCATCACGTCGAGACGCAGGTCGTCAGGGGCCGCTACCTCGAGTGCCGCGCGAGCGTGGCCGACGCAGCTGTTGGCCTCGTCGACAGTCCCGTACGCCTCGACGCGGGCGCTGTTCTTGGGCACCCGGGTCCCGCCCACGATCGAAGTCTCCCCGCCATCGCCCGCCCGCGTGTAGATCTTGCTCATCGCAGCCTCCCGCGCCTCCGGTGTTCACGGCACGACTATACCCGTCCTGCCGGTGAGACGACCGAGTTCTGTATCCGGAGGCCGGGGACGACCGTCAGAGGTCGCGCAGGCGCATGGAAAGCTGGCCGAGGGCCCCGGCACCCGCGGCGGGATCGTAGTGAAGGCGCAGGGTGTCCTCGGCCCATCCGGCGCGAGACGTCGCTGTGAGCGAACGCACCGACATGCCGCTCTCGGCTACCGCACGGGCGATGTCGTGCAGTAGCCCAACGCGATCGGGTGCTCGAACGCGCAGCACCGCGCCACGCGGCTCCTCCACGATCTCGACCACGGGTGACCCGGCGATGCGCGAAGTGTAGTGCCGGCGGCGTTCCGCGAGGCGGACGGTGAGCGCGAGACGTCCGGCGAGAGCGGCCGAGAGTTGGCGCTCGAGACGGTTCCAGCTCTCCGCGGCGACCGGTGCGAGAGTCGCGGAGGTCACCACGAACGAGTCGACCGCAACGTCACGGCGGGTCGGCGCCGAGTGGGCTGCGAGGATGTCGAGACCTGAGAGCGCGAACGTTCCCGCGATGGTCGCCAGTAGCCCCGGGCGGTCCGGAGCGGCGATCGTGACGCGGAACGTCCCGCTGATGGGGCCGGCACTCACGTCGAGCGCGTGGGCGCCGGGGGTGCGGTCGGCAACGACACGTGCGACGAGCGTCTCGAGCCGGCGTTCCTCGACGGGTTTGACCTCAGCGCCGTCCCGTTCGTCGTGGGAGAATGTCGAGTCCAGCCGGCTCACGAGCGTGCCCACGAGCGCCGCGTGCCACGCGCTCCACGCCCCGGGACCGGTAGCGCGGGAATCGGATACGGTCAGGACGTGAAGCGGTGCAAGGAGTCCAGGGTCGCCAAGGGCTCCGGCGATCCGCTCGATGTCGTCGGGGTCGTCCAGGTCGACCGCCGAGGCCGCGGCGGGGAGCAGAAGATGATGCCTCACAAGAGCGGCCACGCGTTCGGCCTCGACGTCGTCCAAACCGAATCGACCCGCCGCGGCCCGTGCTGTGCTCGCGCCACGCTCGGGGTGCCCGGGGCCGGGTTCGGACTTGCCGATGTCATGAGTCAGGGCCGCCACCCACAGCGCGCGTACATCCTCCACCCGGCGTGCGGATGCGGCGAGTATCGGGTCGGCCTGAGCGCCCGATTCGGCTGCTGAGATGATCTCCGCGCTCTGGGTTGCGCAGACGAGCGAGTGAGCTCCTACCGTGAGCGTGTGAGCGATGCCCGGTCGTCGGAGGATCATAAGCTCGCTCATGCCCGGTACGAGGTGGTCGAGTCGGCCGGCCCAGGCCGCTTCCTCGAGCTCCGGGAGCGCCGGGCTTCCTCGGGAGACTCTCTCGAAGAAGGTCTGCGGTGCGAGCGGCCCGTCCTCGGACACGCCGAGCCCCGCTATCCTCCTGCGAGTGCGCAAGAGCAGATGATGTGTGTCCGCCAGCGCGCGCTGCACGCGTGTCGGGTCCGTTTGCAGGTCCGATGCGGCTTCCTCGGTCATGAGCGACGAGGCTCCGCCACGCTGCAGCTCCCAGCGTGCCGCACAGACCACATCTGCCGCCCGTTCGAGGCGTGCGTGCTGTTCCTCTCCGAGAAGTCCGAGCGAAACGAGCGGGGAGGGGTCCGACTGGGGAACGCCTGTGAGCACGGCTGCGGTCCAGGTGAGTTCGTCGAAGTCACGACGCCCGCCCGCGCCGTCCTTCAGATCGGGCTCCAACAGATAGGGTGAGCCCGGTCGGGAACGCCCGTGCAGCCGGGGCAGCACGTCGCTCGCGTGCTTCGCGGCGTCGGCAGCGCACGCTCGCAGCACGTCGATGCCGAGCGCGGCATCTCCGGCTATGATCCGCCCCGTCAGGGTCGCGGTCAGTATGGTGACATCGTCCCGGGTGGCAGCCAGCTGCTCACGTCTCGACCGGACCTGATGCCCGACACTCAGCCCCGCGTCCCAGAGCGGGTAGAGGAGCGACTCGACGAGCGGTCTCAGGTTCGTCGGCGAGGCGTTGGAGACGATGAGGAGGTCCAGATCGGACTCCGGAAGCAGCGCACCTGCGCCGTATCCACCCAGCGCCAGCAGGCACCACCGGGTCCGGCGGGGCAGCGCGGCGGACGCGGGTCCCTCGGCAAGCTCGGCGAGCATCGCATCGGTCATGCGCGCGAGCCGCCGCGCCGAGGAGAGTCCCGGCACGGCGGCTCGCACGAGTTCCTGCCGCTCGTCGAGGTAGCGGCGCACTTCGATACCTACAGCGCCTCGGGCCCGCGCTCGCCCGTGCGGATGCGTACAGCGCCCTCGCAGTCGTAGATGAACACCTTGCCGTCCCCGATCTTGCCGGTGCGCGCCACCTCGACGATGGCTTCCTCGACCGCGGATGCGACCCCGTCGTCGACGACTACCTCGATCTTGACCTTGGGCCGGAAGTCCACGGTGTACTCCGCGCCCCGGTAGATCTCGGTGTGACCCTTCTGCCGCCCGTAGCCCTTCACCTCATAGGCGGTCAGGCCTGCCACGCCGATCTTGTTGAGCGCCTCTTTGACGTCCTCGAGCTTGTGCGGCTTGATGATCGCTTCGATCTTCTTCAC
>Ga0114946_10003462_pt1 | contig 10636 bp, 13 predicted proteins | sample WalLakDeSediment_FD_88676 | JGI IMG/M metagenome (GOLD analysis project Ga0114946, IMG submission 88676) | Lake sediment microbial communities from Walker lake, Nevada to study Microbial Dark Matter (Phase II) - Walker Lake 11/02/13 Deep Sediment | ecosystem: Environmental > Aquatic >...
AGCGCCACCGTGCCCACCACGAAGAACATCATCGCCGAGAGCCCGTCGACGACCCAGCCCAGCTCGAGGACCCAACCGTCCCCGATGCGGCCGATGACGAACGCCTTCTCGTAGAGGACCCCGCCGGTCATCGTCAGTCCCCAGAGCCACGCCCCGTGCACGAACACCCATCCCATCATGGCGAGGGCGATGCGATGACCCCATCGCTCGTCCCTGCCACCGAGGAACACGATGGCGAGGGCGGCCACGAAGGGCAGCACCAGGATGAGCCACACGTTCTCCACGGCCCACCCACCGGTCACGGCGGCCTCCACGGGCCCCTCGGCGGCGAACACGGATGAGGTCATGCGTTCCACCGGTCAGCCCTTCATCAGTTCGAAGTCGTCGAGGTTGGCCGTCGCCCGGTTGCGGAACACGAGCACGACGATGGCGAGCCCGATCCCCACCTCGGCAGCGGCGACGGTGAGGATGAAGATGGCGAAGACGTTGCCGGTGGCGTGGATGTCGCGTATCCACGCCTCGAAGGCGACCAGGTTGAGGTTGACGGCGGCGATCATCAGCTCGACCGAGAGCAGCACCATGACAGCGTTGCGCCTGGCCAGCAGCCCGTAGGTGCCGAGGGAGAAGAGGAGCGACGACAGCAGGAGGAACTGGACGAGGGTCATCGGTCCTCCCCCGGGTTGGCCCGGTCACGGAGGAGGACGAAGGCGACCACCGCCCCGGCCACAGCCACGGTGACCAACAGCACGACGACGACGATGGCCAGAAGTAAGCTCATCGCGACGCCTCCCGCTCCTCGGCCTCGAGCGGGGTCGCGTCCCGGCGGGCGACCGCGATCCCCCCGATGAGGGCGGCCAGCAGCACGAAGCCGACGACCTCGAAGGGGATCACGAATCGGCCGAGCAGCGACTGGCCGAGCAGTTCCGTCGAGATCGGGTCGCCCAACCCCTCGATCTCGACGTCTCCGAAGGCTGCGATCGAGGTGCCCGCCAGGGTCAAGAAGAGCAGGATCGCCACCACCGCGGCAGGGGTCCGTCGCTCGTTGTCGAGACTGACCTCCCGCCCAATGGGCGCCCGGGTGATCATGATCCCGAAGAGGAAGAGGACCACGACCGCCCCTACGTACACGAGGATGATGGTGAGGGCGACGAACTCCGCCGACAGCAACACGAACAGGCCGGCGATGCCTCCCAGCGCCCCTGCGAGGGCGAGTGCGGCATGGATGAGGTTGTGGGTGGTGACCACCTTGAAGCCTGCGTAGGCGGTGAGGATCGCGAGGGCGAGGAACACCCAGTTGGCGGGGGAGGCGAACCAGTCGGCCATCATGGCTCCAATGGGGGGGCGTCGGGGACGGTCTCGAGCCAGTCCTGGAGCTTGTCCTTCTGGTGGAGCATCTCGCCCATCTCGTATTCCGAGTACTCGTACTCGGGGCTCCAGAAGAGGGCGTCGAAGGGGCAGACCTCCACGCAGATGCCGCAGTACATGCAGAGGGCGTAGTCGATGTCGAAGCGGTCCAACTCGGAACGGACCCGTACCCGGCCCCCCGGCGAGGTCGGGGGCTGCTCTTCCTTGTGGCCCTCGATGTAGATGCACCAGTCGGGGCACGAGCGGGCACAGAGCATGCACACGGTGCAGGCTTCCTGGTCGAGGGCGATCACGCCGCGCGCCCGCGGGTGGGGCTGCTCCTTCACCACCGGGTAGTTGACGGTGACGGGCTTGGTGAAGAGGGTCCGCAAGGTCACGGACATGCCTTTGATCATTCCGGGGATGATGGTGCGAGCCATCAGAACACCACCTTCACGGCTGCGGTGACGACGATGTTGGCGACGCTGATCGGCACCAACCACTTCCAGGCGAACGTCTGCAGCTGGTCCTCGCGCAGACGGGGCCACGTCCAGCGGACCCAGATCATGACGAACACGAGCAGCGCCATCTTGGCCACCATGAACACCGGCCCCGCCAACGCCGGCACTGCGATTCCGAAGACCTCGCTTCCGGCCGGGGCGTAGCCACCGAGGAAGAGCGTGGTGGCGATGGCGGCGAACACGAACATGTTGGCGAACTCGGCGAGGAAGAAGAAGAGGAACCGGAACCCGGTGTACTCGGTGAGGAACCCGGTGGTGAGCTCCGACTCGGCGATGGGCATGTCGAAGGGGATCCGGTTCATCTCCGCCAGCGCGCAGATCATGAAGATCACGAACGCGACCACCTGGGGCACGATGTAGGGCATGCCGAAGGCGATCTGCGCCTCGACGATGCCCGACAGGCTCATCGTCCCGGCCAGGACCACGACGCCCACCACCGAGAGCACCATCGGCAGCTCGTAGGCGATGAGCTGGCCGGCGGCCCGAAGCCCCCCGATGAGCGAGTACTTGTTCGATGACGACCACCCGGCCATGAGGATCCCAAGGGTGCCGATCGAGCTGACCGCGAGGGCGTAGAAGATCCCGAGCTCGAGGTCCCGGACCACGAACGGGTCGCCCGGGCCGAACGGGATGACCACGAAGAGCGAGACCGAGGACAGCATCACCAGCGTGGGCGCCCACCGGAACACCGGACGGTCGGCGTTCTCGGGGATGATGTCCTCCTTCTGGAAGAACTTGATCCCATCGGCGATGAGCTGGGCCCATCCGAAGCGGCCACCGGCGAAATAGGGGCCCACCCTCGCCTGCATGTGGGCGGAGATCTTCAGTTCCCCGTACCCGATGATGAGGCCGGCCACCGGCACCAGCAGCGCCACGACCGCCAGCTTGAGAACCAGCAACACCCAGAAGTTCTCGAGGAGGCCCTCCATCAGGCCACCCCTCCGGCGCGGAGTACGGCGGTACGACCGACGGCGGTCTGGACGTTTCGGCGCAGCCGGAAGTCCAACCTACGAGCGGAGCGAGTAGGCGTCATCGGTCCACGTCCCCGAGCACGAAGTCGAGCGAGCCCATGACGGCGAGGAGGTCGGGGATGAGCACGCCCTCGAGGATCCAGGGCAGCATCGAAAGGTTCGAGAACGACGCCGAGCGGATCTTGAGCCGGTAGGGACCCTGGCCCCCCTCGGACACCAGGTAGTAACCCATGATGCCCTTGGGGTTCTCTGCCCGGACGTACGTCTCGCCCTTGGGGACCTTGATGATCTTGGGCACCTTGGCGAGGAGCGGGCCGGCGGGGATCTTGTCGACGGCCTGGTCGACGATGCGGGTCGCTTGGCGGATCTCCTGGAGGCGGACCCACCACCGGTCGAACGAGTCGCCCTGCTCCCCGATGGGCACCTCGAAGTCGACCTGGTCGTAGGGCAGGTAGTCGGTCATCGTCCGCAGATCGAATGGGACGCCCGACGCGCGCAGGTTCGGGCCCGTCACCCCGTAGGACACGGCGACGTCGGGAGGAAGGATGCCGATGCCCTTGGTGCGGGCGAGGAAGATCTCGTTGCCCATGATGAGCTGCTCGAGTTCGTCGCAGGTCGAGCGAACCTTCACCATGGCGTCCCTCGTCTCGGCGAGGAACCCGGCAGGGAGGTCCTGAACCTGCTTCTTCATCTCCTTGCCGGCGCCAGCAGCCGGCTTCACACCACCGATCCGGTTGAAGTTGGGGTGGAAACGGCCGCCGGTGAGCGACTCCATGACGTCGAGGACCCGCTCCCGGTCGCGCAGGGAGAACATGAGTGGTGTCGTGGCGCCGAGCTCGAGCGGGAACGACCCCATGAAGAGCAGGTGGGCGCTGACCCGTGCCATCTCGGTGAGGATGAGGCGGATCCACTTGGCGCGTTCGGGGGGCTCGACACCCAGCAGCCGCTCGGCGGCGACCACGAACGGCACCTCGTTGGCGTAGCCGCTGGTCCAGTCGATCCGGTTGACGAGCGCCATGATCTGGGGGTAGGTCCGGACCTCGGAGAGTTTCTCGTACCCTCGATGCATGTACCCGAGCTTGGGGTCGACGTCGGTGATCCGTTCCCCGTCGACCTTCGCCACCAGCCGGAGCACCCCGTGGGTGGACGGGTGCTGGGGTCCGATGTTGAGGGTCATCTCGGGGGTCTCGATCTCGACGGAGACCGACACCTCGGAGAGCTGGCGGATGGCGTGCTGGTCGAGCATCAAGCCCCCGGGTTCTCGGTGCTGGGGCCGGTGGGGACTGCGTCGGGCAGGTCCTCGACGTCGACGTCGCCGGGCCACGGCTTCACCTCGCGGGTGAGGAGGGCGAACGACTTGCGAAGCGGGTTGCCCTCGAACTCGTCGGGCAGGTAGAGGTGGTCGGTCTTGGCCAGGCCCTCGAAGTGGATGCCGAACATCTCGGCTGCCTCCCGCTCATGCCACTCCGCCCCGGGGTAGAGGTGGGTGAGCGAGGCGATCGAAGGGGCCTCCTTGGGGATGTCGGCAGAGAGGATGGCCAACCGGCCCTCCACCACGTCGCCGACCGCGCAGAGCACCTCGAGGCGCTCCTCGACCGGCTCCTCGGGCGGGTCCCCGACCGAGACGTCGTTGGCCCAGTCGATCGCCGAGATGAACTCGAGGAACGGCAGCCCGGCGGCATCGCGGGCCGCTTCGACGGCCTCGGCCCAGCGTTCGGCGGCCACCCGAACCTTCACCGTCCCATGGTCGGTGGAGGGGGTGCCGCCCACCGCCGCCGCCACCTCGTCGGCGAAGGCGGCGAGGGGACTCGGCTCGGCCGGGACGCCGTCGGTGTCCTCAGGCTGGTTCGTGCTCACGATGCTTCCACTTGGTGGGGATGTCCTCGTTGGCGATCTTCTCCTGGAGCAGCACGATGCCCTCCATGAGCGCCTCCGGCCTCGGCGGGCAGCCAGGGACGTAGACGTCGACGGGGATGATCTGGTCGATGCCCTTGGTGACCGAGTACGAGTCCCAATAGGGGCCACCGCAGTTGGAGCACGAACCCATCGAGATCACGTACTTGGGATCGGGCATCTGGTCATAGAGGCGCTTGATGACGGGCGCCATCTTGTCGGTGACCGTGCCGGCCACCACCATGAGGTCCGCCTGGCGCGGCGAGGCGGGGAAGGGGATGATGCCGAACCGCATCATGTCGTAGCGGGGGCCGGCGGCGGCGATCAACTCCACCGAACAACAGGCGAGGCCGAACTGGAACATCCAGAGGCTGTACTTGCGCGACCAGTTGAGGAGCCACGAGACCGGCTTCACGCGCCCGAACCGCTCGGCGACTACTCCCACCGGAGGACCCCCTTCTTGATGGCGTACACGAGGCCCTCCACGAGGGTCAACATGAACACCACGATGGCCACGAGCCCGAACACCCCGAGCGCCTCGGCCTGGATCGCCCACGGGAAGAGGAAGACGGCCTCGACGCCGAAGATGACGAAGAGGAGCCCGAAGATGTAATAGCGCACCTGGGTCTGGGACCAGCCGTCGCCCACGGGGTCGACACCGCACTCGTAGGTGAGGTACTTGGCCCGACTCGGGTTCGAGGGCCGGAGCAACGAGGCGACCCCCAGCATGACGAGCACGAGCACGACCCCGAGGGCCGCGAAGGCACCCACCGTTATGTAATCCGCGAAGTACTCGGTCACCGGCCTCACCTGGTCGTCTTGGGGGACCGGCGGCGAGTATACGCAGGCAGTCCCGAAGCACGAACTCGTGACGACGCGCCCTGCGACGTGTCGGCCCCGACCCGCCGCCCAAGCCCAATAGGCTCTCTCCGTGGACGTCCGCATCCCCGACTACGCGGGGGGGTCACTCGCCAACCTCATGTGCGAACTCGAAGGCCGACTCGGGGGAACGCCTCCTCTCCCCGGCCTGCACCGACACCTCGCCGAAGCCGTGCCCGAGGCCGAGACCTACGTGGTGGTCCTGTTCGACGGCCTCGGGGCACACCAGCTCCGGCACCCCGCCGCCGGGTCGCTGCGGGAGGCGGCGGTCGCCCACCTCGACGCCACTTTCCCCTCCACCACCGTCGTCGGTCTCGCCACCGTCGCCACCGGCCTGGCGCCGGCAGGCCACGGGATGGTGTCCCACTTCCTCAGGCTCGAGGGGCACGGCGTCGTCAACGCCCTCAAGTGGCGCACCCTCCGCGGCACCCCGGCACGTGTCGACACTGCCGCACTGCTTCCCACCACCCTGTGGGAGCGGCTGGGCGCCGCCGGGGTCGAGACCATCACCGTCCAGCCGGGGGGGTTCGAGGGCAGCCCCACCAGCCGGCTGCTCTATCGGGGCGCCCGCTTCGAGTCGGTCTGGTCACCTGCCGAGTGGGTGGACGCGATCGTCGCCACCGCCAGCGTCCGGCGTCGGCTCGTCTTCGCGTACTGGCCCGACGTCGACACGGCCGCCCACGTCGCCGGCCAGGCCTCCGACACCTACCTGCAGGCGCTCTCGAGGGCCGACGCCCTTTGGTCGGGCCTGGTGGCCCGCCTGCCGCCCGGCGTCGCGGCGATCGCGACCGCCGACCACGGCCACGTCGACTACCCGGCGGCAGCGAAGGTGTCCCTCGGGAAGGTCGGTGCCACCGTCTTCGGCGACCCGCGTGTCCTCCTCCTCGACGGCGACGACGACGACGGCGCCCGATCGGTCCTGGCGGGGTACCCGGGCACCCTCCTCGACGCCCCGCGGCCGCTCTTCGGCCCGGGCGACCACCCCGCCCTCGCCCACCGGTTGCCGAGCCACGCCTTCCTCGTCGACCGGGGCCGGCTCGTGATCCCCTCCTTCATGGACGACCGCCTGGTCGGCTACCACGGTGGGCTCGAGCCCGAGGAGCTCGAGGTGCCACTCGTCGTCCGGGCAACCTGAGGCACCCCCGCCGTACCGACTCCTCGCACGTGCGCGCGAGACCGGTACCCTCGGGGGATGGAACGGACCTGTCATTCGTGTGGGAAGGACCCGGGCAGCGGGTCGACGTGCCGGCACTGCGGGGCCAGGGTCTACCGCTTCGCCGTCGACCACGACGAATGGCTCAAGACGGTCGGCGAGAGCGGCTACGTCATGAGGGATCCGACCGGCCCCAGCGACCGGGAGTTGGTGGGGGACGCCTTCGACGACCTCGACATCTCACCGTCCGCCTCCACCATCAGGGAGATCGTCGAAGAGCCGTTCCGGTACCCGACGCGCTCGGAGGAGCCCTGGCAGAGCCGTGCCGAGACCCCCACACCCACGCCGCAGCCGGTCGGGGCACCCCAGGCAACAGGCCAGGGGTGCCGGGGCTGCCTCGTGGCCGTCATCGTGTTCGTGGTCGTCGCCGCCATCGGGGCGTTCCTCTTCGCCGCCACCCTCGGGGGCGGCACCATCTCCCAGTCGTTCGGCGACCTCTTGGATGACATGGGCTTGGCGGAGGACACCACCTCGCTGGTGGCCAACACCCCCACCGGGTCGGCCCCAGCCGACGCCGGGCCCTGCCTCGATCTCACCGTCTTGGGGGACGTCGTGTCCGAGCGGGCGGTCGTGCCCTGTGAAGGCCCCCACGACGCCGAGCAGTACCACGTGGTGTCGATACCCGAAGGGCCGTTCCCCGGCGAGGACCAGCTCGCGGCCTCGGCGGCGTCCACGTGTTTCGACCGCTTCGAAGCCTATGTCGGTCGGCCCTACGCCACCTCCGCCTACTACTACGACTGGTTGGTCCCGACCGCCTCGGGTTGGGAGGCGGGCGACCGCGACGTGCTGTGCCTCATCGTCTCGGGCGACGGCTCTCCGCTGGTCGGGGCTGCGAGGGACTCGGGTCGCTGAAGCGTTGGGCGCTGGCTTCGCTCAGCGGAGCCACGGTGGGGAACCCCACGGCCAACCAGGACTGGATGCCGCCGTCGAGCTCGGTGACCTTCTGGAACCCAAGGTCCTTCATGAGACGCACCGCCGACGCCGAACGCGACGAGCTGTTGCAGTAGATCAGGTAGTGGGTACCCCGGTCGAGCTCCTTGATCTTCGACTCGAAGCCGTCGGCGTAGAAGTCGATGACGACGGCACCGGCGATCAACCCGGTGGCGACTTCCTCGGATGTCCTGATGTCCACCAGCACGGCCTCCGCCGAGGCTGTCGCCGCCGCGAACTCCCCCGGCCCGACCCTCACGAAGGACGCCGGGCCCTGCGGGCCCCCGCAGGAGGCGAGTAGGCCCAGGAGGACCACGACGGCGATGAGTCGGGGGTGGTGTTGCATGGGGAAGCCTTCTGACCGGCCAAGGTTACTCCCTGTGGTGCCACAGCGGCCGTGCCGGCCACATCGCCGGGGAGCGACGGCCGGTCATGGGACCGTGGCCGGTGCGGCCGACCTACGCTCACGCCCAGACATGCGCGCCGCCGTGATCGACCTCGGCTCCAACAGCTTTCGACTCCAGCTCTCCCAGCTGGGTCGCGACGGGACGATCTCGTCGGTCCACGAGGAGCGTCGCATGCTCCACCTCGGCGGGGTCGTCGCCCTCCACGGGCACCTTCCCGAGGCTTCCGTCCATCGAGCCATCGGTGCCGCCCGCGAGCTCGCCGACCTCACCGAGCGGGTGGGCTGCGATCGAACGTTCGCGGTGGCCACCTCGGCGCTCCGCGAAGCCGCCAACGGCCCGGAGGTGGTGGACGAGCTCTCGCGTGCGATCGGCATCCAGGTGAAGGTGGTGGACGGACTCGAGGAGGCTCGCCTGTCGTTCCTCGGGGCCGGCGCCGCAGTCCGCCTCCCCGAGGGGGAGCGCATGGTGCTCGACCTCGGGGGAGGGAGCCTCGAGGTGGCGGTCGGCACCGGGCCGTGGCCTGACAGGACCACCACCCACCTGCTCGGGGTGAGTCGACTCCACGCACTGATCGGGGTACCAGACGCCCTCGATCGCCCCACCCGGCGGCGCCTCGCCGACCTCGTCACCGCCGGCCTGGCAGGTGCGCCGACCGACCATGCGGGACCGGTGGTGGCCGTCGGCGGGTCGATACGGGCGATCGCCGAGGTGGTGGCGGCGCGCCGCTCGTCGTGGGTCCCACCATCGGTGAACCACATCACCATGACCCGCGACGAGGTGGTCGCCGTCACCAAGGAGATGTCGCCACTTGGCCAACACGACCGCGTCGACATCATGGGGGTGAGGGAATCGCGCGCCGTCGACCTGCCGGTCGCAGGCGTGATCCTCGCCACGGCGATGGCCCACCTGGGGACCGATCGCGTCGTCGTCTCCGACTGGGGCCTTCGGACCGGCGTCCTCGTGGAAGGGCTCGGCCTGAAGGTGCCGGTCGGGGAAGCCGTGTGGCGCCGTTCTGTCGACGCCCTCCGGGATCGCTTCCTGCCCGACGACCCGCACCCCGAGCACGTCGAAGAGCTGGTCGGCCAGCTCTGGCTCCAACTCGAACCACTCCATCGCCTCCCCGGCGAAGACCTGAGGGTGGTCACCGCCGGGGCCCTCCTCCACGACATCGGTCGGGCGCTCTCGTTCGACGGTCACCACAAGCACTCCGCCTACCTCGTGGAGCACGCCGGTCTGCGCGGGCTCGAGCCCGACGAGCTCGCCGCCGTCCTGTCGTTGGTCGTGTCGCACAGGGGCGGGCCACCCAAACGTCGCTACCCACCGTTCGCCTCGCTCCCGTCGCGGTATCGGGACCGGGTCCTGCGCATGGCGGCGCTTCTCCAACTGGCGGATGCCCTCGACCGACCCAGGGACGGCGCGGTGCGGGAGGTGGTGGTCGGCGACGATGGTGGCTCCCTCATCATCCGACTCCGCGGCGTTGATGTCTCCCCACCCCGTCCCGGCGCCGCCGATGCCCGCATCGCCCACGCCGAGGCCGTCTTCGGTCGCCGGATCGAGTTCGTGGTCGAGTAGGGGCGGACGACGGCGAACGGCGACGGGCATTCCCCTGCCCTCCTCGGGCTGCTGGTGCAGACGACCTCCTACCCTCCATGGCATGACGGTGCGGTGGTTGGACGAAGCCGGGGCCCGGCGAGCCGGGGGGAAGAAGTGGTTGGGGGCCCCGGTCGGTTCGATCCCGGCCTGGGTGGCCGAGATGGACGTGGCACCTCCTGTCGCGGTCTCCGACGCTCTGGTGGCCGCCGTCGACCGCCATGCCACCATGTACCCGCCGCTGGAGGGCGACACCGACCTCGTCGACCTCCTGGCCGACTGGCACCTGCGCCGACTCGGACAACCGGTCGAGGCGGGATCGATCCTGTTCCTGGGGGACGTCATCGCAGGCGTCGGGTTCGTGCTCCGCACGCTCCTCGAAGCGGGCGACGGCGTGGTGGTGCCAGTGCCCGCCTATCCCCCCTTCGCCATCGCGGTCCGCCACGCCGATCGGCGATTCGTGCCGGTGCCGATGACGAGCGACGCAGGGCGCTACGCGCTCGACCTCGACGCCATCGAGGCGGCCCTCGCCACCGGCGCCCGCGCGGTGATGCTGTGCAACCCCCACAACCCCACCGGGACCGCTCCCACGCCCGGCGAACTCCGGGCCGTTGCCGAACTCACCGCAGCCCACGGCGCACTCGTCATCAGCGACGAGGTGCACGCCCCCCTGGGACTCCCCGGCGCGACTGTCACACCCTTCTCCGTCGCCGCACCGGACGCGCATGGGGCGACGGTGACCATCACGTCGGTCTCGAAGGCCTTCAACCTCGCCGGGCTCCGCTTCGCCTGGCTCGCAACCCACGACGAGGCCTTGGCCCGGCGCCTCGGTGACGTACCGTTCTACGTGCGGGCGGGATGGTCCACTCCCGGGATCGTCGCCGCCGC
>Ga0114946_10003463_pt1 | contig 10635 bp, 8 predicted proteins | sample WalLakDeSediment_FD_88676 | JGI IMG/M metagenome (GOLD analysis project Ga0114946, IMG submission 88676) | Lake sediment microbial communities from Walker lake, Nevada to study Microbial Dark Matter (Phase II) - Walker Lake 11/02/13 Deep Sediment | ecosystem: Environmental > Aquatic > Freshwater...
AGGAATAAACCCATGAGCTGTCGGCTTCGTGAGAAAGCGCAAACACTTCAGCCCTGACAGGCCAGTTTGTAACGGAGTCTCTGACAACACCCCGGAGGCCAAACACCGACTGCTCCATATAATTCAATAAAGACCGGTAGTTATAATTCCACCAGGCCGGCAATTGCTGTGGGGGCAGTAATTTTGTATTGGATATCTCCAGGGTGAATTCGCGGCATTGCTGGAAATAATTCATATAGTCCTGCCGCCCACCGGTGATGGAATACCAGGCATAGCCGTTTGTGATCCCATTGTCAAAGCCGGTCATGTATCCTGATGGGCTGTAAAAATGGGCTGTATCGGCATATTCCCGGCAAACGTACACCCACCAGTCGTTATCGGCCGTCAGGTGAGACCATGTATCCCAGGGGTAATTACATACTTCCGCTCCACCGTGAATATTGGCAGACGAGACAAAATGATGATCCTCTGCCAAATCCATGAAGGCTATCGTTTCTACCTGCCATTCATTGCCATCGGGATGGGGGCCGGCCTTCGGATCGGGATAATTTCTGTTGAGATCCACACCTTCCGAGTTGTATCTTTTGGCGTTGTTCACCGTATGGTTTCCTCCCCAGTAGGTTCCGTCAGGATTGGCCAGTGGGTTGATCCATATTTCAATATTATCGACCAGGGATGTGACACGCGGATCGGTTCCATAGTTTGAAAGCAGATAATCAATCAGCCGGAGCATCAAAACATAACCCGCGGTTTCGTCACCATGCATGGTTGAAGTGTAGAGAAATTGCGGTTCATTTTCATGAATTCCGATATTGTCTGAAATTCTGGCCATGAGCAATTCCCGCCCTAAATTCGTTGTGCCGATAGAAAACACCTGGCATAATGAAGGATACTGTGCAGCGAACTGGTACATCATGTCGACGTATGCTTCATACGTAGGATAGAAATCCCATTCGAGCGGTTCCCGGATATCGATCTTGTCCTTCATGTTCAGATCACCCGCGTAATAACCAGGGTGTGGCAAAATTTCATAGGGTATCGAATGTTCCAGGAAGTGGGAGAACTCACTCATGTTGGCATAGGCATGCACTGTACCATCAGCCTGCGCCTTGTCGATGGAAACGATCCTGCTGAATTGGTCGATAACTGCTTTGTCTTCAACCTGGAAACGGAAGTAGATCTCCCCGGAATCTTCAAACAAGCTGTCAATATCCTGATTATCCAAAATATCCTGGCCAATAACCGGCCCGGAAATCAGTAATATGAGAACGGATAAACGCAATATCTTAAACAATCCCATCATGATAATATTAATATTGTATGGACTCTTGCTAATTAATTTCAACCTCTGACTGCACTAATAGTCCTACTTGATCGGCGATCAAAGACTGGACGGTTTTGTTCACCTTGACCAATGGCAGCCGCACGTTGCTTTTGCAAAGTTCCAGGATTTCCAGGGCCGCTTTGATACCGGAAGGGTTTCCATCCAGGAATAATGCGTCTATAAAATGGAGCAGCTCATAGTGTAACGATCTTGCTTTGCTGATTTTACCTTTCAGCCCCTGTTCCACCATCCTGGAGAAATGTCCGGGAAACGCATTGGCACCCACTGAAATAACACCATCCGCACCTATCGAAAGCAAAGGAAGGGTGAGCATATCATCTCCCGAAATGACCAAAAAACCCTGTGGCCTTTCCTTCAGGATTTCCATACATTGAAAAAGATTTCCCGACGCTTCCTTTATCCCGATGATATTCCTGAAATCTTTCGCCAGCTTGAGGGTGGTCTCGGCCGTGATATTCACGCTGGTTCTTCCCGGGACATTATAAAGAATAACCGGAACAGGGCATGCTCCGGCAATGGCTTTGTAATGAACATAAATTCCTCTTTGCTGGGGTTTGTTATAATAGGGGCATACCGACAGGATGGCGTCCAGGCCATCGAAAGAGGTAGCTTTAATGGTATTGATAACTTCCTGCGTGCTATTTCCTCCGACTCCAGCCACAACCGGAACACGATTATTCACAGTTTCCACGACAAAATCGAGCACAGCTACTTTTTCATCTTTGGAAAGGTTGACCGATTCGCCGGTTGTGCCGAGGGCAACAATATAATTCACTCCGCCAGTGATCACATGTTCCAGGATTTTCTCAAAAGCGCCGAAGTCAATATTTCCGCTGTCATGAAAAGGGGTGACAATCGCTACGCCCGTTCCCTTGAATTGATCATTCATTTTCCCTGGGGTTTAAGATTAACAAATACTCATGGATATCATCCAATAATTTAACCTGGTCATGCATCTCGCCGGTTTTAAAAAGCACGTCATAAATACCTGTCAGGTCGCCTTTTTTCAATCCCGATTCATCATTGTGGTAGGAACCCGCTCTTAACCTGGCCCTGGACATGGCGGCTATATATTTCAGTGGAAAAACATTTTCAGAAGCTAAATTGATACAAATATCAAATTCCGTGTCGGTAAAGTCACTGATAAAGCTGGCATGGGGTATATTAAACCAGTTGAGTTGTTTTCTGGTAAATAAGTCGAAAGAAAGAACCGGCAGGAATTTTTTGGTCAGCAATTTATCGTCAGTATATCCAAGCGCCTTTGTTTTCACTTTTTTGCTTTGTAATTCATGGAGATACGCATGGACATGCCGGTAGGTATTTTCGTCCGTTAATTCAAATAAGATTCCCACGGAACCGGCTGAATCGATATTCACCATCTTCCTGTTTCTTTTGATGGTTGTTATCTTTCTTTTCAGGAAGTAATTACCGGCACAATATTTTATTCTGCTTATAAAACTCATTCGCTTTCTTAAGAAGGGAATGGTAAAATTATAAAGAAAAATAAAACTGCCTACGACAAATTTATAGCATGGGGAACTTTATCTTTCAATAAGGTGAGGTTTATCACATCCAGCATTTTTTCGACATAGATGAATTCCACCCCTTCGATGTAATCTTTTTTGATCTCATCGATATCCTTTTTATTTTCGGAGGAAAGGATAATATGATGAATTTTAGCGCGTTTCGCCGCCAGTATTTTTTCTTTGATTCCTCCAACGGGCAGGACTTTTCCACGCAGGGTGATTTCACCGGTCATAGCCACGTCGGCTCTGACCTTACGTTGCGTGAATGCTGATGTCAAAGCAGTCAGCATGGTAATTCCGGCGGAGGGGCCATCTTTTGGTGTGGCTCCTTCCGGCACGTGGATATGGGCATTCCAGTGGCGAAATATTTCCGGGTCCAGATTCAGCCGGTTGGCATGTGATTTAAGGTATTCGAAGGCAATTGTTGCCGATTCTTTCATCACATCGCCCAGGTTTCCGGTGAGTGTCAGATTTCCTTTTCCTTTGCTCAGGCTAACCTCTACCAGGAGGATTTCACCTCCCACAGCTGTCCAGGCAAGACCCGTAGCCACACCGGGCACGTCATGCTTCGTATCTTTGTCACGCTGGTACTTGGGTGCGCCGAGGATGGATACCAGGTCGCCGGGCTGAAGTTTCGCAATGTAATCCTCCTCCATGGCAACATATTTCGCCCTGTTCCTTAATACTTTGGCGATCACTTTCTCCAGTGACCGGACGCCTGATTCGCGGGTATAATCGTCGATGATCCTTGCAAGTACCTTCACGCTGAATTTAACATGCTTAGCCGTCAAACCATGCTCCCTGAGCTGTTTTGGGATCAGGTGCCGTCTGGCGATCTCCACTTTTTCCTCCAGCAGGTAACCACTCAGGTCGATAATCTCCATCCGGTCGCGTAGAGCCGGATGCACCGTTAACAAAGTGTTGGCCGTAGCCAGGAACATGATCCGCGAGAGGTCAAAGGTGACTTCCAGGTAATTATCGTAGAATTCGAAATTCTGTTCAGGATCCAGTACTTCCAACAGGGCGGCCTGGGGGTCTCCCTGTATATTGTTGCCGCTGACCTTGTCGACCTCATCCAGGACAAAGACAGGATTGGCTGATCCCGCTTTCCGGAGGCTCTGGATGATCCGGCCCGGCATGGCGCCGATATAGGTTTTGCGATGGCCGCGCAATTCGGCTTCATCACGCAGTCCGCCAAGAGAAACCCGGATGTAATTGCGCCCCAGCGCGCGGGCGATCGATTTCCCCAAAGATGTCTTGCCAACGCCGGGAGGGCCCACAAAGCATAAAATGGGCGACTTCATGTCGTTCTTCAGTTTCAGCACGGCCAGATGCTCGATGATCCGCTCCTTGACCTTTTCCAAACCGTAATGATCCTCATCCAGGATCCGCTGTGCCTTTTTCAGGTCAAAACTGTCTTCTGTGTATTCATTCCAGGGCAACTCGATCATTGTTTCCAGGTAATTCATCTGGATGGAATATTCGGCGGCCTGGGTGTTCATCCGCTGCAATTTCTTCAGTTCTCTCTCGAAAGCCTTGCCTACTTTTTCAGACCATTTTTTTGTAGCGGCCTTCTCTTTCAATGCACTGATTTCCTGCTCGTGCGGGCTTCCACCCAGCTCCTCCTGGATGGTTTTCAACTGCTGGCTGAGCAGGTAGTCACGCTGCTGCTTGTCAAGGTCTGACTTGACCTTGTCCTGGATCTGGCTTTTCAGTTCCAGCATGTGCAATTCCTTGGCCAGAGCCGTGAGCACATCATTGGCCCGTTTGATAAGGTCGGGGGTCTCAAGAAGTTGTTGTTTCTCAGCCAGTTCAATATTCAGGTTGGACGATACAAAGTTGATCAGGAAAAAGGGGCTTTCAATGTTTTTGATAGCAAAAGCCGCTTCGGACGGTATGTTCGGGGAAAGCTTGATGATCTGGATGGCCAGGTCTTTCAGTGATCCGATCAATGCTATGAAATGCTCATCCCGCTTCAGTTTTTTGTCAAAATCGGCCAGGTCCGTGATCCTGGCCCTGAAATAGGGTTCGTCCTGTATAAACTGCTTAATTTCAAACCGTTTCTTTCCCTGTATGATGACGGTTGTATTGCCGTCGGGCATTTGCAGGATCTTAAGCAGTTGTGCCACTGTGCCCACCCGGTAGAGGTCTTTCTCTTCCGGGTCTTCAAAACTGGCATCTCTCTGGGCGACAACCCCGATAACCCTGTCGTTACGATAGGATTCCCTGATCAGGCGGATGGATTTATCCCGGCCCACGGTAATGGGGATCACCACACCCGGAAAAAGGACGGTGTTTCTAAGCGGTAATATGGGAAGGCTTTCCGGCAGGTCTTCTGCATGCATCATCTCTTCCTCCTCCGAAGAAAGGAGGGGAATGAATTCCGTGTCATTATCCAGGGCTTCGGAAAAGCCATTTAAATTAAAGAAATCGTCCATAAATTGTGCGTCAATTTGTCAGTTTATGTTGCCAGACATTTCTTGCCATTATGCCAGAAGTGCTACAACAACACATAGACATCCCTGAGGATCTGCTCATCGATGCCCGTAAACTCCAGTCCCCGGCGCCGGTAAACCACCCGTGCTACGGCAATTGCCCTGTCGATAAGGTAGGTATGGTAACCGCTGGTGCCGCCCCAGACAAAGCTGGGGACAAAATTCCGTTGATACCCGGAGCCAAAGATATTGGCATTTATTCCAACAACCGTACCAGTATTGAACATGGTATTGATACCGCACTTGGAATGGTCTCCCATGACCAGGCCGCAGAATTGAAGGCCGGTTTCCACGAATGTCTTATCTGTGTAGTTCCACAGCTTGACCTGTTCGTAATTGTTTTTCAGGTTGGATATATTGGTGTCAGCCCCGAGGTTGCACCATTCTGCAATAACGGAGTGGCCCATGAAGCCATCGTGTGCTTTATTCGAATAACCGAAAAAGACCGAATTGTTCACCTCCCCTCCTACCTTGCTATAAGGTCCGATTGTTGTCGGGCCATAAATTTTCGCACCCATTTTCACAACAGCATGCTCTCCCAGAGCAAACGGGCCCCTGATGAGACTGCCTTCCATAACCTCCGCGTCTTTACCAATATAAATCGGTCCATCATGCGAATTCAATACACTACATTCCACCTTTGATCCTGGTTCGATAAATACCTGGTTGCCTATCACCTGGTTGGTTTTGCTGATAGGGGCCGATTTCCGGCCGGCCGTCAGTAAAGAGAAATCTTCCCGGATTGCACGGTCATTTCTGGAAAAAATATCCCAGGTGTTTGTTATCTTCAAAGGATCGGTCTTGGATTCAATCATATCCTCCCCTTCCATGCTTTCTTCATCCAGCTTCTCCAGGTCCATTCGCTGCAGCCTCATGGCAATGATGATATCCTCATGATGCAAAACTTCACCTGTTTTAAGGGATTTAATCTCTTCCAGCAGTTCAGGGCCGGGGCAAACCGAACCATTGATCACAATATTGTCATCCGCTTCGACAATGGGATACTTCCTGCGCAAATAGGGTTCTGTTAAAGTGGATGTGGGCTCCCCGAGATATTTTTCCCATTTTTCGCGAATGGTCAGTATTCCGATTCTGATATCGGCCACCGGACGCAGGTAGGTAAGCGGCAATAAATTGCTTCTCCAAAAATTGTCAAACAAGATATAGTTCATACAAGGCAGGATTTGAGTGTAAAAATATACAAAAAAGCCCTTGGCGTTGGCGAAGGGCTGATTTATAGGGGACAAACATTTTATTCGGCTGGCTTTTCCTTATTCTGCAAGTGTTTTTTGTAACGGCTCTTGAACTTATCAACCCTTCCGGCGGTATCCACGAGTTTCATCTTGCCGGTAAAGTATGGATGTGAGGTATTGGAAATCTCCAGTTTTATCAGCGGGTACTCTTTCCCGTCGTCAAATACGATGGTCTCCTTGGATTTGGCCGTTGATTTGGTAAGGAATGCATATCCGTTCGACATATCTTTGAACACGACAAACCGGTAATCTTTCGGATGGATGTCTTTCTTCATGATTTTTTCCTTTTCAATTTAGGGCTGCAAAGGTACTTAAAATATTAATACAACAAAGCATGACCGTTGATTTTTTATCCCGGAATCATATATTCAGTAAAAATTCTATTGTATCCACACCATCGGCATAATCCCACAGGCGGGGATGCTGGCTTTGGCCGAACGGAACAACCGGTAATGCCAAATCCCGATGGGAAACGATACACTGGATCTGGTCCCGGTTGTCAAACAATTTCTGATTGAGCAGATCCATCGAATGATAAACTGAATAATGGAGCACCGAGACGGGAGATATCAGGGCGTCGTTTTCCACGGCCAACAAGAATCCATTATCTTCATGCGGTATAATGTTAATGATCATGACCGACTTCTGGTAATCATAGTTATTCCGGTACTTATAATGGTCCTGAACGTAAGAGTAGTGCTGAAAATGGGGCCAAAAATTTTGAAGACTGTAACCTTCGGGAATATAAACCCCGGATACATTGCGGCACCCCAGCCCGAAATACATAAATACATCATCTGCGAGCGACATGAACTCTTCGCCAGTTTCATCTCCTGTGATAACGGCAACGCCATTCCTGTTTTTCCGGATAATGTGCGGGTATTTTCCGAAATAGTATTCGAAATACCGGGCTGAGTTATTGCTGCCCGTGGCAATAATGGCATCAAAATTTTTCAGTGGCCCTTCACAGATTTTGATCCTTTTTTTTAAAGAATGCTCAATTTCATAAAGGATTTGAAGAACAGCCGGTATCAGCCGGTCATCTGCCGATGAATACCGGATGAGGAGGTTATGTCCGGAAGCGATGCCACACAGCAGGTCATGCAATCCCACGGCCGGTATATTTCCCGCCATGATCAGCGCTACATTCCGGGGATCATGACGCCGGGAAATCAGGTTGTCGTAACTGCCCAGCCATTTCCTCAGATCGTCTTCCCCTAAAGCCTTTCCCCAGGCAGAAAAAGCCTGCCGGGTAAAAGAAGGCGTAAACCATGGATTATACAGATGCGCGTTCCGGATCTCTCCAGCCAAAATAGCAGTTGGGCTATCATATTGATCTTCAATAAATCCGGGTGAATTAGCCGCAAATAATAAATGCTTTCCCAGTTCGGAAAATATGTCAACGTAATTTTCGTAAACCATGCCTTTTCAAGACCTGTCTGTTCGGGGCAAAATTAGGTTTTATTTAATTCCGCCTGCATGCTTATTACCGTCCAAAAGTTATATCTTTGCGGTTTATGAATGTAATTATAATAACCAAATCGACACCTAAATAACTAAACTATATGAAAAAGCACAACTTTTACGCCGGCCCGTCTATCATGCCGGCATTCACGATCGAGAAGACGGCTGAGGCTGTTTTGAACCTGAATGGAATAGGCTTGTCGCTCATGGAAATTTCCCATCGTAGCAAGGATTTTCAAGCCATCATTGATGAAGCGGTCGCTTTGTTCAAAGAATTACTGAAAATACCCGAAGGCTACTCGGTGCTGTTTCTGGGTGGAGGAGCCAGCCTGCAGTTTGCCATGGTACCTTACAACCTGCTGGAGTCGAAAGCCGCTTACCTGAACACCGGCGAGTGGTCTAAAAAGGCGATCAAGGAGGCGAAAAATTTCGGGGAAGTGATTACCGTGGCCTCATCGGAAGAAAAAACCTTCAATTACATTCCCAGGGGTTATGAAATTCCCGATGGTGCCGATTATTTCCATTTCACTTCAAACAACACAATTTACGGCACGGAGATCCTGGAAGACCTTGACCTGAAGATCCCCCTGGTATCCGATATGTCGAGTGACATTTTGAGCCGCCCGGTAGATATTTCAAAGTATGCAATTATTTATGCCGGTGCGCAGAAAAACATCGGGCCTTCCGGTGTAACGGTGATCATCATCAGAAATGACGTGCTCGGCAAAGTGAGCCGGAAAATCCCCACGATGCTGAATTACCAGACCCATATTGACAAGGGTTCCATGTTCAACACCCCACCGGTGGTCCCTATTTTCGCCTGTTTGCAGACGCTGAAATGGCTCAAGGGACTCGGAGGGCTTGCAGTGATGGAAAAGATGAACATCCAGAAGTCATCCGCCCTCTACGCCGAGATTGACCGCAACAAACTCTTCAGGCCCACGGTACCTGATGTGGCCGACCGTTCAAGAATGAATGTTTGCTTTGTGATGTATGATGAATACAAACACCTGGAGCCTGTCTTCCAGGAATTTGCCACCGCACGCGGTATGATCGGGATCAAAGGGCACCGTTCCGTAGGCGGGTTCAGGGCCTCCCTGTACAATGCGCTGCCGATGGAGAGTGTCGAAGCCCTGATCGCTTGTATGCAGGAATTTGAAAAAGAGAATGCCTGATCGTAAAGGCTAAAATGAAAACCTCTAAGAGTATGATTATGAAAAAAGTATTGGTAGCCACCGAAAAGCCTTTTGCCGCCGCAGCGGTGAAAGGGATCCGTTCCATTGCAGAGGATGCCGGGTATGAACTGATTTTACTGGAAAAGTATACTGATCCGGCCGACCTGCTGAAAGCGGTCGGGTCCGCCGACGCAATGATCGTCAGGAGCGATCTGGTCACCCCTGAAGTGATCCAGGCTGGCAAGAACCTCAAGATAGTGGTACGGGCCGGCGCAGGTTTCGACAATATCAACCTTCCCGCCGCGACGGCTGCCGGGGTGGTGGTGATGAACACCCCCGGCCAGAATTCCAACGCCGTGGCCGAACTGGTTTTCGGCATGATGATATACCAGGTCCGCAGCCAGTTCAGCGGCGCCTCAGGTACCGAACTGCTGGGCAAAACCATCGGCCTCCACGCCTATGGCAATGTCGGGAAAAACGTAGCCCGGATCGCCAAAGGTTTCGGCATGACAGTGACGGCTTTCGACCCATTCATCGAAAAGGATGTGATGATCCAGGATAAAATCAAACCGGTAGACAGTGTAGAAGAACTCTATTCAAGCTGCCATTTCGTATCGCTGCATATCCCGGCCAATGAACAGACCAAAAAGTCGATCAACTTCGATCTTATGTCGAAAATGCCGAAGGGAGCCATGCTGGTCAATACGGCACGGAAAGAGGTGATTTGCGAAGATTCGCTGCAGCGCATATTTGCCGAAAGGGACGACTTCCGCTATGTATCGGATGTTGCCCCCGAATGCCTGGCCGCTTTGAAGGAGAACTACGCCGGACGGTTCTTTGTCACCCCGAAAAAAATGGGCGCCCAGACCTCCGAAGCCAACGTGAACGCAGGCCTGGCCGCCGCACGGCAGATTGTGGATTTCTTCGAAAAGGGAGATACCCGGTTTAAAGTCAATTAATACCACTATTATGGAAACTGCTTCATCCGAAAATACGCCCACTTTTTTCAGGTTTGAGGATTTACGGATCTATCACAAAGCCCTTGAGTTTTCCGCCTGGGTCCACAACGCTACCATTTCCTTTCCGGAAACATGCCAGGACAACATCGGCATTCGTTTCAATGAAGCAGCCCGGTCTATCGCCCTGAATATTGCCGAAGGATCGGCGCGAAACAAGAGCCAGTTTATCTATTACCTGAAGATGGCAAAAAGTTCGATCCGGGAATCCCTGGTAATGACTTCCATCGTTTACAGCCTGGGATATCTCACGGAAAAACAACAGGAAGAATCCCGGAATTTTTTAATGGAACTCACCAAGATGACCGGGGCCCTGATATCGTCATTACAAAGAACATCTTCCGGAAGTCATGATACGGAT
>Ga0114946_10003464_pt1 | contig 10634 bp, 9 predicted proteins | sample WalLakDeSediment_FD_88676 | JGI IMG/M metagenome (GOLD analysis project Ga0114946, IMG submission 88676) | Lake sediment microbial communities from Walker lake, Nevada to study Microbial Dark Matter (Phase II) - Walker Lake 11/02/13 Deep Sediment | ecosystem: Environmental > Aquatic > Freshwater...
GGAACAACTGCAGTCCATGGGCTCGGGTCGGGTGCGGGCGATACCGACGCTGCTGTGGGATGCGCGCATCACGCTGACCACCGCCGTCCTGGCAGGCTTCGGGAGGGCCAGTGCCGAGGTCGGGGCCGTGCTGATCGTGGGTGGCAACATTGAGGGGGTCACGCGCGTGATGACGACGGCAATCGCGCTCGAGACCAGCAAGGGTGACCTCCCGTTGGCGCTGGCACTTGGACTGGTCCTGCTGACGCTGGTGGCGGCGGTGAACGCCACCGCATATCTGCTGGGCCAGATGAGCAGGAGTCGGATGCAATGAGCCAGATGCCCCCGGCTGGTGTCAAGAATCCCCTGCTGGAACTGCACGACGTCATGTTCGTGCGATCCGGGAAGGAACTGCTTGCCCGAACCAACCTGACGCTGGGATGCGGGGGACGCACCGTGATCATGGGGCCGAACGGCGCCGGGAAGAGCCTGCTGATGCGCCTCGCACACGGGTTGATCAAGCCCTCCCAGGGGAGGATCGTGGCCGGGGGCAATGGATCGGCGCTTCCGCGCCAGGCGATGGTCTTCCAGCGGCCCGTTCTCCTGAGACGCTCGACGATCGCCAACGTGACCCACGCACTGGCCCTCAACGGTGTTCCACGACGACTGCGCCGCCACCAGGCCGAGCAGGCACTGGAGCGTTTCGGCCTGGCGGACCTCGCACAGCGCCCCGCCCGAACCCTCTCGGGCGGCGAGCAGCAGCGGCTGGCGCTGGCCCGCGCCTGGGCCCTCGAACCCGGCATCCTGTTCCTGGATGAACCCAGTGCTGCCCTGGACCCTGCCGCCACCAAGGCCGTGGAAGATGCAGTCAACGCCTTTCACGCCAACGGCACCAAGATTGTGATGACCACGCACGATCTCGGTCAGGCGCGGCGCCTCGCGGATGACGTGGTGTTCATGTGCTGCGGCCGCATCATGGAACACACGGCCGCAGCACGCTTTTTCGAGGCCCCAGCGACAGCCGCCGCCGCTACGTTTCTGCGCGGAGAACTGGTCCTGGACGTGCCCGCCCCATCGTGTTCCTCGAACTAACTCTCATGCCCTCGGGGCGTGCCGCCCCTGACGATGACAAGCCGCAAACTGCAGGTCGGGTTAGCCCAGAGGGCGTAACCCGACGGGTCTCGCACCAACCCACGGCCGCAAAGCAGCGTCGTCCCCGGCACCCCGGCACGTCGGGTTACGCTGCGCTAACCCGACCTACAGAACCGGCCCGTGACTGTTACGGTAATGGAGGCCGCGATGTCGCAATGCATATTCCTGGCGAAATCGGCGGTGCTGTCGGCGCTGGTTCTCACTGCGGCGAGCCCGCTCGCAGCGGACACGCCCTTCATCATCCTCGCCTCCACAACCTCGACCGAGCAGTCGGGTCTCTTCCAGCACATCGTTCCGCAATTCACCGCGCGCACGGGCATCGCAGTGCGTGTCGTCTCGGTGGGCACCGGCCAGGCCTTCGCCATCGGCCGCCGCGGCGACGCCGACGCGCTGCTGGTGCACCATCGCGCGGGAGAAGATCAGTTTGTCGCCGAGGGCTACGGCTCTGAACGGCGCGACGTGATGTACAACGATTTCGTGCTCATCGGTCCACGAGCGGATCCGGCCGGCGTCACGCAGGCCGACTCGATGCAGGACGCCCTGGTCCGCATTGCCGAATCGAACTCGGCCTTCGCTTCCCGGGGCGATGACAGCGGCACGCACCGCAAGGAACGGGAACTGTGGGGCACAACCCGCATCGAACCGTCGGGCCGCTGGTACCGCCAGCTGGGAAGCGGGATGGGACCCACGCTGAACACCGCGGCGGCGATGGACGCCTATGTGCTCGCCGATCGCGGCACCTGGCTCAGCTTTCGCAACCGGCAGGACCTTGTGATCGTGTTCGAAGGGGACGAGGCGCTGTTGAACGCCTACGGAAGCATTCCGGTCAATCCCGAACGGTTTGACTGGGTGAAGGCGGATCTGGCTCAGCAGTGGCACGATTGGCTCGTCGCGCCGGAGGGCCAGACGGCCATCGCCGAGTACCGGATCAACGGGGAGCCGCTATTCTTCCCCGTACTTGATTAGTACCAAAGCTTCGCAGGTAGTCGGGTTGCCGCTGTTTCAAGGGACTCCCTGTGGGAGGTCAGCCTCTGGGCGAAGTTTTCCGCCGTTATGTCGCCGAGAGGGCTCGCCTCCCACAGGTTACGGCTATGCGAGGGCAGAGCGTTGCGCGGGAGCGGATTCCCTGCGGAGTTTCCGTGATAATGAGGTCCCCTTAAGTACGGGCGCCCCGGGCGACGTTGACTGAGGGCGCAGTGGGGCTCGGGCCTGTCGAGCGGAGATTGCAGAGGAGTTTCGGTGACCGAACAGACCAACCCCCCCGTTGACCGGCGCACACCCCTGAAGGACGCCATCACGGTCATCGACGGGCTCCCCTGCGCGCTGCCAGGAAAGGAAACCGTGGCGCTGGAGGCCTGCGCTGGCCGCATCTCCGCCATGCCGATCCAACTCCGGCATCCCGTCGATCACGGGCGGCGAGCCCTCGCGGACGGCTACGCCCTGGCGGGGCTCGAGACGGTTGGCGCGAGTCCCTACAACCCGCTCAGCTTCCGGCTGCTCGGGTCCGCCGCTCCCGGGATACCCTTCACGGGTTCACTGACGTCCAACACCGCCGTTCGGATCGCGATGGGTGCCACGCTCCCTCCGGGGGCCGACGCCGTTCTGACGCCGGAGGCTGCACAACATCGCGGGGACCGCATCGACGTCTTCGATGCGACCGGGCCCGGTGCCTGGACCGATGCCGGCACCGCCAGCCGACCGGGCTCCGATGTACCGCTGTTTCCCACGCAGCGGCGCCTGCGAGCCTTCGACCTTGCCCTGCTGGCCGCGCAGGGGTTGCAGGAACTGACCGTTCGGCGCCAGCCGCGGGTGCGCATCCTGGTCGTGTCGATGCAACCGGGCGTGACCGGTGCAACGCCTTCAACGGCAAGGCACCCCATCGATGCCACCGGCCCGATGATCCGCGCACTGGTCACACGCGACGGCGGGTTGGTTGAAGAATGGTTCGGCCTCGATGGCGATGCCGCCGGATTACGGGACCAGCTTGGGCGACCGGGAGCCGACCTGATCCTCACGGTCGGCGGCACGGGCATGGGCTTCAACGACTGCATGGTGGCCGTCGCGAAGGATCTGGGACCGCTCCTGTTCCACGGCGTGAACCTCCGGCCGGGAGAGTCCGTGGCCGCGGCATCCCTGCCCTTCGCACCGGCGATCCTGTTGCCCGGGCATCCGGTGGCGGCTGCAGGCGCCTATGAGTGCCTGGCGGCGCGTCTCGTTCGCCGTCTTGCCGGTCGCGCACCGGATTGGCCGAACCCGCCCCGTCGCGTAAGGTTGGCGCGCAAGATCTCGTCCGCACTGGGCGTCAGCGACTGGTGCCGGGTTCGTTTTCTGGATGCGGAGACCGTCGAGCCGCTACCCTTGTCGGGACCTCCGTCCCTGGTGCAACTTGTGCAGGCCGATGGCTTTTTTCTGATTTCCCCCGAATCCGAGGGTCATGCCCCCGACTCGATGATCGACATCCACGCTTATACCTGATCGAACCCGTCAACCGATTGGCCATACATGACCCAACCAGTATCCCAAACGCTTTCTGAGCGAATTCGCGACGCCTCGGAACAGAGGCAGTTCCTCACCGTGATGTCCGCGGACGAGGCCCGTACGCGCTTCGAGTCGGCATTGTCGCTGAAGCCCCTGGGGGCGGAACGTGTCCATCTGGCCAACAGCCTGGGTCGCATCCTTTCGGAAGACGTGGTCTCGGCAATCGACGTACCGGGGTTCGACCGGGCCAGCATGGACGGGTTCGCACTGCGCTCGGAGGACACCATCGGGGCCACCGAAGAAAACCCCGCCCGGCTGAAACTCAACCAGGAATTGTTGCCACCCGGCGTCCCGCCCCGGATCACGGTCAGCCCCGGCACCGCGACCGCCATCGCCACCGGCGGCATGCTGCCCCGCGGCGCGGACGCCGTGATGATGGTGGAGCAGACGGAACTCCATGCCGCCGCCGATGGCGACTATGTTCTCGTGCAACAGTTGGCCGCACCAGGGCAGTCCTGGGCCACCGCAGGATCGGACATTGCGCGGGGCGAACTGGCGTTGCGCAAGGGAACGCCGATCACCTCGCGGGAAGTCGGCATCCTGGCGGCACTGGGCATGGATCAGGTCCCGGTCTACCGGCGCCCAAGGGTGGCGGTCATCTCCACCGGCGATGAACTCATCGCGCCCGGTGAGCCCGTGCGTGCGGGTAGCGTCTTCGACTCCAACGGAGCGATTCTGGTGGCGGCCATCCGCGAACTCGGGGCCGAGGCCGACCATCTTGGCATCGTCGGCGACGAGGCCGCGACGATGCAGGCGCTGATTGCGCGGGCGCTGGATTACGACGCGGTGCTGCTTTCGGGCGGCACGTCCAAGGGCGCCGGAGATCTCTCCTATCGGGCGGTGGAACGGCTCGTCGGCGCCGACGGCATCGTGGCGCACGGCATCGCCCTGAAGCCGGGCAAGCCGCTGTGCCTGGCGGCCCACTCGGGGCGTCCGGTCGTGATCCTTCCGGGCTTTCCCACCTCCGCGATCTTCACCTTCCATGAATTCGTAGCGCCCGTGCTGCGCACGCTCGCCGGCCATGTGCGCCGGATCACACGCAAGGGCATCCGCGCAACGCTGGCGGTACCGCTGCGTTCGGAACTGGGCCGCACCGAGTTCGTGATGGTCGGGTTGCTGCGCACGGACGCGGGCTTCGTGGCCTACCCCAGCGGCAGCGGTTCCGGGTCGGTGACGTCCTTCAGCCAGGCCGACGGCTTCGTGCCCATCGATGCCGACACCGAAGGACTTGCCGCCGGCACCGAGGTCGAGGTCCAGATCATCGGCCAGGGGCTGGAGCCGGCGGATATCGTTTTCATCGGCTCCCACTGCACCGGCGTCGACTACCTGCTGGGCCGACTGCAAGAGGAAGGGTTTGCGGTCAAGGCCCTGCATGTCGGCAGCATGGGGGGATTGGCCGCTGCGCGCCGAGGCGAGTGCGACGTGGCCGGAATGCACCTGATGGATCCCGAGACCCGGATCTACAACCGCCACCTGCTGGACGACGGTCTCCTCTGCTTCCCCGGCTACCGCAGGATGCAGGGCATCGTGTACCGCAAGGATGATTCCCGGTTTGCCGCCGTGTCCGCCGAGGCCCCGCTGCAGACGGCATTGGGCGATCCCGACTGCCTGATGATCAACCGGAATCCGGGCAGCGGCACCCGGGTGCTGATCGACGAACTGCTCGGCGACCAACGCCCTGCCGGCTATGGCGTGCAACCACGATCGCACAACGCGGTCGCCGCTGCCGTCGCTCAGCGCCGCGCGGACTGGGGGATCGCAATCGCAGGGGTGGCTGCCGAATACGATCTGGGTTTCCTGCCGCTCCAGGAGGAGCACTACGACTTCGTCGTGCCGCGTTCGCGAGAACAACGCCCGATAGTACAGCGGTTGCTGGCACTTCTGCGGGATCCAGGGGTACGCTCCCACCTTGAGACGCTGTCCCTGATGACGAACGACACCTGAAACCGAATGGATTTCCACCCATGAACAGAAAGCTGCTTCTTCTCCTCGTCCCGCTGGTGCTGATCCCCGTCGGCTGGTTCGCGATCGCCCTGCTGCCCGAGGCGCCCTACAAGTCCCTGGACAACGAGGGACTGGAGCAGATGGTCCGTGACGGCGCCACCGTCATCGACATCCGCCGCCCCGAGGAATGGCGGCAAACGGGCGTGGTCGAGGGGAGCTACCTGATCACGGCATTCGACGAGCGCGGACGCATGATGCCCGACTTCGCGGCCCGCTTCGGCCAGCTGACCGACCCGAACGAACCGGTCGTGCTGATCTGCCGGACCGGCAACCGCACCAGCACGCTGTCGCGCCTTCTCACCGAGCAGGCCGACTATCAGGAGGTCTACAACGTCTCGCGTGGGATCGTCTCCTGGATCGCCGCCGGCAAGGAGGTCAAGCCCTGCTCCGGTCCGGGCCCAGACCTGCGCTGCTGATTGAACCGCGAAGTCCGGCCCTCGTCAGGGGTGCCGCAGTTCTGTAGGTCGGGTTAGCGCAGCGTAACCCGACGTGCCGGGGACGACTCTGCTTTGCGGCCATGGTTGGTTGCCAGACCCGTCGGGTTACGCCCTTTGGGCTAACCCGACCTACAGTTTGCGGTTTTTCCTCGTCAGGGGTGACGCTAGGCCGCGAAAGTTAGCGCGTGTACCGGTTGCTGGAGAACAGCTATGCAAGACCTGGCTTGGGTGATGCTCGGGTGCGCCCTGGGAGGCATGGCGCGCTTGTGGGTATCGAATATCGTCGGACACCGTCTCGGCGAGGCGTTCCCCTGGGGAACCATGGTGGTGAATGTCACCGGCGCATTCGTCATCGGGATCTTCGCCGCCGTCGCGGCGTCAGGCGAAGGCTGGCTCGGGGAACCGACGACCTGGCTGTTTGCCGGAATCGGATTTCTCGGCAGCTACACCACCGTGTCCGCATTCAGCCTGCAGACCCTGTTCCTGATGCAGAACGGCCAGCGATGGCAGGCCGCCGGCAACGTCGCCCTTTCCCTGGGTTTGTGCCTGCCGGCAGCCGCGCTGGGCCTCCTTGCCGGCACAGGCCTCACGGCCATGGGCTGATCCCGCATCATGGCATCTTCAGGAAAGCAGACGCCGCCTTCCGGGCAGGCTGAGCCGCGCCCATCGCCGCCAACGGGCCAATACGCAGTCCCGGCACCCCCCCGGACGGCCCTCGGCACAGTCACCCTTCTCTACCTGGCCGTGGGACTCGGCAGCATGATCGGGGGCTCCGCCCGGTGGCTCATCTCGGATCTGATGCTGGTCGGGTTGGGTTCCGGCTTCCCTTGGGGCACCCTGCTCGTCAACGTATCGGGTTCATTCCTGATCGGATTCTACGCAGCGCTCGCCGGACCTGGTGGCCGTATCCTGGCCGGCCCGGTGCAGAGACATTTCTTCATGACCGGGGTCTTCGGCGGATACACGACCTTTTCCATCTTCAGCCTGGAGACGATCCGGCTCGCGGAGGCCGGGCAGTTCGCGGCAGCGGGATTCAATCTGACCCTGTCGCTCATCGCGTGGGTGGTGGCCGTCTGGGCCGGCTTCGTCCTGGGAAGAAGGTTCACCGTTTCGATCCGTCGTTGAACTGCCGTGGAACCGCCATGGCTTCGACATGTGCTGAAAGCTCGGGGCTGCCAAACAACACCTCAGGCCGGGAAATCCTCCCACGCCGGATCCCCGACAGCCAGCCCCTCCCATAAACGTCGCTGGCGCTCATGCCCCGGGAATTGACCCAGGTCACAAAGGCCGGTTGCGCCGCGGTCTACCGTAGAAACACGTACACTCTTCGCGGTGTGCATGTCCATGATTGCGTCCCAACTTCGGGAGATTCCCTTGCATCGTCGTCATCGCTCGTTCGTTGCCCTGTTGTTCTTCGGCATCCTGTCGCTCCTGTCCGGCACGGCGTCGGCCGCGACCACTGGGAGTGGAGCGGAGGGCGTTCGGATGTTCGTCTTCTGGGGGATCGGCTGCCCGCACTGCGACAACCAGAAGCCCTTCCTGCGGGAACTCGAGGAGCGCTACCCCGACCTGACCATCCAGCAATACGAGGTCCTGCGCGAAAGGACCCACCACGAACTGTTCATCGCCCTTTCCCTGGCGCACGGCATCGAACCGGGCTCGGTACCCACGACGTTCCTCGGCGGCAAGGCCTGGGTCGGGGATTCCCCGCAGATTCGGCGCGAGATCGAATCGACCGTCCGGCAGGAGATCGCCGCACTCAAACAGCAGGAGTCCCCGGAAGGGCAGGTGCCGCCCGGGCTCGGACCCGCCGATGTCCAGGCCGTCGACCCGCCCGAGGGATTCAACGTCCCGCTGCTCGGACGGGTCGATCTCGGGGTGCAGCCCCTGATGGTCACCACCCTGCTGATCGCCTTCATCGATGGATTGAATCCCTGTTCGCTGTGGGTGCTGACGCTGCTGCTCGGGCTGGTCATTCACTCCGGATCGCGCGGTCGGATCGCGCTGGTGGGCATCACCTTCCTCACCACGACCGCGCTGATCTACGGCGCCTTCATCGCCGGGGTCTTTGGCGTGTTGAGCTACGTGCTCTATCTCACCTGGGTCCAGTGGCTGGTGGCCCTGTTCGCGCTGACCTTCGGTCTGGTCAACATCAAGGACTACTTCTGGTTCAAGACCGGACCTTCCTTCACCATCGCGGATAGCCAGAAACCGGGCATCTACAAGAGCATGCGCGGGTTGATGGACCGCCGCCTCACAGGCCTGGGGCTGGTGTTCGCCACGGTGGTGATGGCCGCCGGAATCGCCCTGGTCGAACTGCCCTGCACCGCCGGCTTTCCCGTGGTCTGGAGCGGAATCGTCGCAGAACGGAACGTGACGGGAATGGCCTTTCTCCTGTTGCTAGCGGTCTACCTGGTCGTCTACCTGCTGATCGAACTGGTCGTGTTCACGGCGGCGCTGTTTACCCTGCGGATGAAGCGTTTCGAAGAGGGACACGGAAGGGTGCTGAAACTGGTGGGCGGCACGGTGATGGTGGCGCTGGCTCTCGTACTGGTGCTGAACCCGGAACTGATGAACGACATCACGGGGACGCTGGTCGTGTTCATGGGCTCGATCCTGCTCGCCACCGCCGTGATCCTGGTACATCGCCGCGCCACGGCGCGCCAGTCCAGCGGGGACACCCGTTAACGGAAAAGTCTGTAGGTCGGGTTAGCGTAGCGTAACCCGACGTGCCAGGCTGCCGGGGCCGACGCTGGTTTGCGGCCATGGATGGGTGCGAGACCCGTCGGGTTACGCCCTTTGGGCTAACCCGACCTACAGTTTGCTGTGGAGTGCGGGAGCTTGCTCCCGCTTTTCGATACTGAAAGACGGTAACGCGGGTGGGCCTACCCCAGCTGACAGGACACGGCCCCAGCCAAGTCCACCGCGGGCCATCCGGCCTCCCGTCGTTACGCCGTTCCTTTCGCCGTGACCAACATCTGCCCTTCCGGCTCCATTACTGGCGAACGATCGTGCCCAGTACGGTGAACCCACCGAAGTCATCCGGTTCCACGACGACCATATCTCCGGGCTCGGTTTGCTGGAAGGTGATGGTGTTGATATTGCTCCGATGGCTGACCATCACCAGATTGCCCTCGCCGGAAAAGTCGCCGATACGCTCGCGCACGTCCTCCATCAGCCACTCGGCTTCGGAGGCCGGCAGGATCTCGGCCAGGTTCAGTGCGTTCCAACTCTCGTAGTCCTCTCCAAACGCCAATTCGGCAGTCTGCCTGGCACGACAGAACTCGCTGCTCAATACCGCATCCACGGTCACACCGTGCTCCTGGAATCGGGTGCCGAGTTCCTCAGCCTGCTCCCGCCCCTCGGCGCTCAGATTCTGCTCCACGCTGCAATCGCCGTCCTCCGCCAGGTGCATCGACACCTCTGCAGTGGCCTCCTCCGACTGGGTATGCCGCACCATCACGACCTTGCCGCCGTCGGCCAGCGCTCCCCAGAGCGCTGCATCGTCTTTCGCGAGTGCACACTGACCGGCGGCCATCAGGGCAAGCCCCGTCAGCGCGGCGGTCACGGTACTCAAGGCCAGGGTTCTTTTCATGCTGTTGGTCTCCGGTTTGCGATCAGAAAGTCGGGGGCTTTACGGCCAGGGAAGAAAAGGATCCGAACCAGCTTCATGGGCCGGCCTGCGGATCAACATGGCCTTTCTGCCATGAACGCTTGGGTAATCGACGGCGCAGCAGCGAAAGTATTCCCACAGCAGCACCGTGGTTCCTGCCCCAATGTCGGACTTCAGGCGCACCCAAAGCTCCGCAGGTGGTCGGATTGCCGCTGTTTCAAGGGACGCCCTGTGGGGCCAGCCTCTGGGCGAAGGTCTTCCGCCGTTAGATCGCCGAGAGGGCTCGCCTCCCACAGGGTAAGGCTATGCGGGGGGGAGAGCGTTGGGCGGGAGCGGATTCCCTGCGGAGCTACCGTGATAATCAGGATGTCGGATGCATGGGACAATTCGCCGAAAAGGGAATAGCCACGCGCCGTTTTCACGTCATCTCCCATCACCCGCACCCCAAGGACCCGATCCCATGACATCACGCGCTCTTACCGCCGCCCTCGCCAGCCTTTGCGTCGTCCTGCCGATGACCGCCGCCGTCCATGCGGAAACGGACCGATCGATCGACGAGATCCTGGAACCAATCCAGTTGACCGATCGTGTCTACTACTTCTACGGGTCCATCGAAGGCCGTTCGCCACTGAACCTCGGCATGAACAACAACGTCGGCTTCGTCGTCACCGACGACGGAGTCGTGATGATCGACAGCGGACCGAGCCACCAGGTCGCCGCCCGCATCGCTGACGCCGTCGCCGACGTGACCGACCAGCCCATCACCCATGTGATCAATCTTGGCAGCCAGGATCACCGTTGGCTGGGGAATGGCTGGTTCCTGGATCACGGCGCCGAGATCGTCGCGCTTCGCCGCACGGCCGAGACCCAGCAACGCTACGCGGCCTCGCACATGAACCGCTCGACCCGGA
>Ga0114946_10003467_pt1 | contig 10630 bp, 17 predicted proteins | sample WalLakDeSediment_FD_88676 | JGI IMG/M metagenome (GOLD analysis project Ga0114946, IMG submission 88676) | Lake sediment microbial communities from Walker lake, Nevada to study Microbial Dark Matter (Phase II) - Walker Lake 11/02/13 Deep Sediment | ecosystem: Environmental > Aquatic >...
ATTTTATTATCTATCAGTTTTATATTTTTAATTTTCGAAGCCAAATTAATACAAACCTCAGCCGTCCTGTCTTTTGAGCCGTCGTTAACTACAATAATTTCGTAATCAGCCTGTCCTGAGTCTGCCGAAGGATACTCTTGCCTTGACAAATATCCATTAATTTCTTCCAAAGTTTTCGGCAGACGTTTTTCTTCGTTGTAAGAAGGGATAATAACCGATAAATACATATTATAAGAATTAAAGCCTTAAATTATTATATCAATAATTTTCTAGAAACAAAACCGGGTAATTATGTTAATTGAGACACTTAAAAATGCTCTTTATATCAATTCTGTCAAAATTTTACAACCGTTTGAGGTTACAGCCAGAGTATGTTCAAAATGACAAGAAAGGGAGCCGTCTGCTGTCTGATAACCAAAGCTGTCTTTTGTTTTCTTAATTTTCCAATCGCCGACTGTTACCATCGGCTCCAGGCAAAAAATCATACCCTCGGTAATCTCGTCACCGGTTTTTCTTCTTCCATAATTTAAAATTTTCGGCTCCTCGTGCAATTCCCTGCCGATACCGTGACCGCAAAGATCCCTGACAACGTTAAATCCCTGATTTTCAACATATCTTTGAATGGTATTCCCAATATCACCTAAAGTATTTCCGGGTCTAATTTTTTTAATTCCTCTTTTTAATGCTTTTTTTGTCACCCGAATTAATCTGGCAGTTTCTAAATCAATCTTGCCTACCGGAACAGTAATTGCCATATCTGAATGAAAACCCTGATAAAAAATACCCAGGTCAAGCGAAAGCATATCTCCTTCTTTTAAGATTCTATCAGACGGAATCACATGGACGATTTCTTCGTTAACAGAAGTACATAAAGCAGCTGGATATCTGTTATACCCCTTAAAAGATGGCTTACCTCCGGATTTTAAAATCAGGCTCTCTGCGAGCCTGTTAAGTTCTAAGGTTTTTACCCCTGGTCTGACTTCTTTTTCCAATTCTTTCATAATCCTTGCCAGTATTTTCCCTCCCTCTGCCATGATTTTAATTTCTTCCGGCTTTTTAATTTTAATCGCAGAAGACATCTTTAATTATCAGTTTAACTTGCTGCTTTAATTGATCAATTGTTCCTGTATTAATAATCGTGAAGTCGGCCATGACTATAGGCCCCCCTTTTTCCAAATTCTCTATTTCGGCGTAATCGCGGGACCTGACCTCCTCTTCTTTGAGGGGCCTGAAACGCTGCTCGTAATCCCCCGCTTTAAGTTGTCTGTTTTTCAGCCGTTCAATTCTCAGCTTGGGGGGAGCATAAACAGCTATCACCCGCATTCTTTCTTTGTATTTTTCTTTAAGAGCTTTGTATTCTGACCAGCTGTAAAGGCCGTCAACCACCACGTGTGCCCCTGTCAATAAATCGTCTATTTTAGAAATATTAAGCAAAGCGAAAGCTGCCATGCCATGCTCTTGCCTTAATTCTTCCCTGATTTTCTTTTCGTTATCCTCATTAACAGCAAGTCCTGCTTCTTCAATCTTATCCAAAGTAATCTGACCGAACCTGATGTAGGCAAAACCCTGCCCTACCAGCTCGTCTGAAACAAGGCTCTTACCAGAGCCCGGCATACCCACAATACAAACGATTTTGTTTCGCATAATTATTTTTTACGAACCGCTTCGCCCTTGACTCGCTGCTGTGTGTGAACAATGGGCAATCGCCCCGCGATTAAAAAGAGCCCTGAGAATATCCTTAAAAACATCTTCAATCGGCTGTTCGCCGTTTATTTTAATAAACTTCCTCTTTTTTTTAAAATAATTCATTGCCGGTATGCTATGCCTGTTAAATTCAACCAAGCGCTTCTTTATGGCTGCTGTGTTATCATCCGCCCTGTATGCCAAAGAGCCCTTACACTTTTGGCATTTTTTCAGCTTTTTAAATTCGCCAATCCAGGGAATCAATTCGCCGCATTCTTTACACTGTCTTCTTTTTGTCAGACGGTCAAAAGAGACCCTTCCTGAAATATCAATAAAAATGATTTTTATGTTTTCTTGCCACTCGTACCATTCTAGGGCCGTATTTAAAAGTTCTGATTCTGTTATAAATCTCGGGCCACCATCATAAACCCAGCCCTTAAATTTTTTCTTCTGCTTTAATTTTTCTAATTTGTCCATCCAGATTTTTATAATAGTAGACGGTGGCACCCATTTTCCGCTTTTCATAACCATACCCAGCTTCTTGCCGGTAAAATCATTGGTTTTTGAGCGCTGACGCAAAGCATCACCGCTGCTAAAATGCTCCAATCCGAATTTTTCAGCCAACAACTTTGCCTGGGTTCCCTTGCCAGAACCCGCCCTGCCGTAAATGATAATGGAAAGTGGTTTTTTCATAAGTTCAGTATTTGCTTTTTGTTGCTCTTTTATACCTTCTTTTGTCAACAACTTTTATTTTTCTCAAAATTTCTTTTTCGGCGTCTATGCCAAGCTTTGTAGTAAGATCAAAGGCTACCATAATCACATCAGCCATTTCTTCTTCTATCTGAGCTGTCAGCTTCCTTTTTGTATCCAAATTCATTCCGCTTACTTTCCTGCAAGCATGAATTAACTCCCCAACTTCTTCAGTAAGAAGTAGCAGTTTTTCGTGCAGGGTTTCATCTTCAAAGTTCCATTCTTTGCATTTTTGAGCAATATATTTTTGTAAATGTTTAATTGTTCCTTTTTTGAGAGTTATTTCAGAAGATTTCATATTATTTTTTATTTTATTGAGGCTCATCCCCAACAGTCAAGCGAGGCAGTGAGTTTTAAAATAACTCTCGCAGGTCTGTTGGCATGGTCCGAAGCACATAACGCTTTATGTGCTCGGCAACAGACCGAGAGCGTAGGTTGGCTCCGACCGCTGGGTCGGAGAACAACCGGTATTTTGAAAACTCACTGCCGAGCGACCGTTAGAATGTCTCATACTCTCTCATTTGTAATTGAGCCTTAATCTGACGCATGGTTTCCAAAACCACCGAAACGGTAATAAGTAAAGCTGTTCCGCCAATTAAAAATTGGAAGCCCTCTATTCTGGTTACGGTCTGAACGATAGCAGGTAATACGGCAACCGTTCCCAAAAACAAAGCGCCGACCAGTAAAACCCGGTTTAAAATATAATACATAAAGCTAGCCGTGCTTTCTCCAGGCCTGATTCCCGGAATAAAACCTCCCATCTTCTGCAGGTTAGTGGCAATGGCTTTTGGGTCAAAAGTTACGGCAGTATAGAAATAAGTGAAAAGAACAACTAAGGCAAAAAGAGAGATTCCGTGAACCCAGGGTACTTGAAGCCAAAATCCCACTCTTTCGGCGATGTTACCCACCGGCCCCTCAACTCCGGACAGAAAATTAGCGATCATGCCTGGAAAAAGAACAATTGATAAAGCAAAAATAATGGGAATTACACCGGCCGGATTAACATTCAAAGGTAAATAAGTAGAAACGCCGCCGTACATTTTCATTCCTCTTACTCTTTTAGCATAGGAAACTGGAATATTTCTTCTTCCTTCATTTATTAAAACCACTCCGGCAATAATTACCAAAGCTATAATAAAAAACAAAAAATAGGAAAGCAGTTTTTCCGACTCCCAGGTAACCATCATTCTATAAATATCCATTGGCAAGCCGGCGACAATCCCGGCAAAGATTAGAATAGATATTCCGTTGCCAATACCCTTTTCTGAAATCAGCTCTCCAAGCCACATTAAAAAGACGCAACCGGCCGTAACGGTTAAAATTGAAGTGAAAAGCATTATCGGAGAAAGAGGATCAATTACTCCCTGGTTTTGAAATAAAGTGAGCATACCAAAACTCTGAAGTATGGCAAAGGGAACGGCCAAAATTCTGGCATATTGATTAAATTTCGCCCTGCCTTGCTCTCCCTCTTCTTTATACATTTTCTCTAAAGCGGGGAAAATCATGGTTAACAACTGCATGACAATAGTAGCGGTAATATAAGGACCCAAGCCCAACATAGCAATGGAAAGATTTTCCAGGGCGCCTCCGGTAAATATATTCAAAAGGCCGAACATCTGGAATTGCCCAAAAAATTCTTTCAAATTTTCAGCATCAATTCCGGGAATAGGAATATTAGCCATTATTCTAAAAATAACAAGAACTCCCAAAACAAACAGAATTTTATTTCTCAGGTCTTTAATCTTAAAAATTTGGATGACTTTATTTAACCACTCCATTTATTTTTACGCTGCCTTTGGCAGCTTCAATAATTTCTTTGGCTTTTTTTGAAACTAAACAGCCTTCGATGTTTAAAGACTTAGTAATCTTCCCTTTATTCAAAATCTTAACTTCGGGCAATCTACCTTTCATTCTACGGATTATCTTTCTTTCCAGCAATACCTGAGGATTGACCGTTTCACCGGACTTGAATTTACCTTCTAAAGTTTTCAAGCTTACCACCAGACAATGCTTTGGCACAGGAGATAGCTTATACCCGCGCAACTTTGGGTATTTTTTAATTAATTCCCGAATGACCGGTTTAAACTTTCGGCCGGCTCTGGATTTTTGACCCTTGATTCCCCGACCAGAATAAGTACCGCGCTTGCCGCCTCTTCCTATTCTCCTTCCTTTCTTTGGCTTATGGGTTGGTTTAATCTCGTGTAACTGCATATAAAGAATTACTTTTTAATTTTAAGTTTTTTTAAAGCTTTCATTGTTGCTCTGGCATTGTTCAGCTTATTTCCGGTTCTGCTTATAATCTTAGATGAAATATTTCTTATCCCGGCCAGTTGACAGATAATTCTTACCGTTCCGCCGGCTACCAAACCGCGGCCTTTTCTTTGAGGTCTGAGTAAAACTTCGGCCGGCCCAAACTTAGCTTCCACCTCATGAGGGATAGTATCTTCAACAATCGGAACCTCAATCAAGTTTTTCTTGGCTTGAAAGGTAGCTTTTTCCACTGCTCCAGCAACATCTAACCCGGAAGCTACGCCAACCCCCACCTTCCCGGTTCTGTTTCCGGCAACGATTATTGCCCGAAATCTTAATTTTTTTCCACCAGCCCTTGTATGAGCCACTCTGGCTAAATCCAATAATTTGGATTCGAATTCATCCTTTTTTTTAAATCTGCCTTCTGTAAATTTATTTTTTTGAGTAAACATAATTTAAATTTTAAACCTGAAATTAAAACTTAAGCCCTCCTTCCCTGGCGCCTTCGGCCAGTGTTTTAATTCTTCCGTGATATTTATATCCTCCTCGATCAAAAACCACTTTTTCAATCTTCTTTTCTTTGGCTTTTTTGGCGATTAATTCCCCGATTTTCTTTGCCTCTTTAAGATTTAAGTTTCCCTTGACCGAAGCAATTGTTTTGCCCTTATCATCGTCAATCAACTGGGCATACATATATTGATTAGACTTAAAAACAAACAGACGCGGCACTTCTGCGGTTCCGAATATTTTACTCCTGATTCTTTTATGACGTCTGTATCTTTTTTCTTGTTTTTTTAGCATACCCCGTATATCAACTTCCAGAACTAATCGCTTATTCTAAAAATTGATCTTGAATCATTATTTTATAACCCCCATATACAAACTTCCGATTAGATTATTATATTACCCTTTATTTATTTTACGAATAACTGGAAGTTGTATTACGGGGCATAATTTTATCCGGCTGCTGTTGCCACTTTCTTGCCCACCTTTCTTCTAATTACTTCACCAAAATATTTAATCCCCTTACCCTTATAGGGTTCGGCCGGCTTTGCTTTTCTTATCTTGGCGGCTGTTTGTGAAACTTTTTCCAGATCGATTCCGGAAACGGTAATAATATTTTTTTCTATTAAAAAATTTACGTTTTCCGGAGCCTTTATCTTGACGGGATGGGAAAATCCAACAGATAATTCTAGGAAATCGGCCGTTGCCTGAGCCTTAAAACCAACACCCTCTATTTCCAACTTCTTTTCAAAGCCCTCGGTAACGCCCCTTACCATGTTTGCTATTAAAGCTCTTGTTAAACCCCATAATGCTCTAACTTGATTGCTCTCGATCTTGGGGGAAATAAAAATCTTATTTTCTTTTATCTCAATGATAATCTCGGGACGAAACTCCTTAAAAAGCTCGCCTTTTGGCCCTTTAACCGTCACCTTCTGGCCATCAATTTTAATCTCTACGTTTTCCGGTATTGCTATTGGTTTTTTACCTATTCTAGACATAAAAAATTTAACGTTTTACCATATCTCGCAAATTATCTCGCCTCCTAATTTATTTTTTCTGGCTTCTTTGTTAGTCATTAAACCTTTTGAAGTGGAAATAATTGCCGTCCCATAACCTCCTTTAACTTTTTTTATTTTTTTCCAATCAGAATAAATTCTTTGGCCAGGTTTTGATATTTTTTTTAATCCGGAAATCGCCGGAATTTTATCGGCACTGTCCTTCTTTATCGGATCTGTTTTTTCTGACAAGGAAGTCTCGTCTGTCGGAACCGAATCGGCAGGTATATACTTTAAATTAATTTCAATAACTTTTTTTGATTTTCTTCCTTTTTTTTCAATCTTTTCAATAAAACCTTCCTTCTCAAAAATTTTAGCAATCTCGTATTTAAAATTAGAAAAAGGAATATCAACCGTTGTTTTTTCAACGGCTAAGGCGTTCCTAATTGATGTTAACATGTCTGAAACGGGATCCATAAAATTAATTTTTAACTTCTAATTTTTATTTTAATTCTTGAATAAATTATAATAATCCTTTTCCGGTGCAAAGAGCGATTACCAGCTGCTTTTTTTTACTCCGGGTATCAATCCTTGATTTGCCGCCTCTCTGAAACATATTCTACATAATCCGAATTTTCTCATATGTCCTCTTTTTCTGCCACAACGGAAACAACGCCTGATAATTCGGCTTTTGTATTTCGGTTTTTTTTGTGATTTTGCTATTTGCGCCTTGGTTGTCATTTTTTTATGGGAAACCCCAATAACCTTAATAATTCTATTCCCTCCTCCTTACTTTTAGCGGTAGTGGTTACCGTTATTTCCAGTCCGAAAATATTTTTGGCCTTTTCCGGTAAAATTTCCGGAAAAGTAATGTGTTCTTTAAGCCCGATGGTTAAATTTCCTCGTTTGTCGAAAGAAGAGGTTTCTATACCCTGAAAATCTCGTAATCTGGGAAGAGCGATATGAATTAATCTTTCTAAAAAATCAAACATCTTTTTTCTTCTCAAAACAACGGCTATTCCGAGAATTTGCCCCTGTCTTACTTTAAAAGTAGAAATTGATTTTTTGGCTTTTTTAAAAACTGGCTTCTGACCGGAAATTAAACTTAGGTCTTCTGAGATTGCGTTTTGTATTTTTTTTTGCTCGTCAGAAGTTTTACCGCCAATCAACTTTCCAAAACCAATATTAACAACCGTTTTTTCAATCTTAGGAACCGCCATCTGATTCTTATAGTCAAATTTCTTTATCATTTCGGGTATTACTTCTTTTTTGTATTTTTCTTGTAGTCTTAACATTTTAATTTATACTAATTGCCCGGTAATGAATTCTGGACTGGATTCTTTTCAATTCATCCACCAAAGGCTAATTATCAAAAATATATTATTGGGCTTGCCCGCATTTCTTACAAATTCTAATTTTTGACTTTTGATTTTTAGTGCCTGCTATTATTTTATATCCAACCCTGGCTGGTTTTCCGCACTTTGAACAAATTAATTTTGCATTAGAGATATCGATCGGTTTAGGTAACTGAATTATTTGACCCTTCTCTCCGGTTTTTTTTGGTTTTTGATGTTTCTTTACCAAATTCACGCCTTCAACTAAAATTTTTCTTTCTTTTGAAAGAGCCTCCAGAACCTTGCCTTTCTTGTTTTTATCTTTTCCTGAAATTATTAAAACAGTGTCGCCTTTTTTAATCTTCATATATCAAGTTTTTTATTTTATAAAAAATGCAGGTAAAAAAGAGGGCTATCTCTTCGTCTTTAAACGATTTCTTCTGCTAATGCTATTACCTTTTCAAATCCTTTTTCTTTTATTTCTCTGGCTACCGGACCTAAAATTCTTCCTCCTTTGGGAACGTCGGTCTTTCCTTCCAAAACAACGCAGGCGTTATCGTCAAACCTAATATATATTCCGGTCGGACGACGAAAGAACTTTTTTTGTCTAATAATCACCGCTCTGACTATGTCGTGTTTTTTTACCGGCCTTCTCGGTTCGGCTTTTTTAATCGTACCAACAATAACATCTCCTAATTGACCATACTTTCTTTTTGATCCACCTAGAACATGAAAACACTGCAGGACTTTTGCCCCCGTATTATCAGCAACTTTTAACATGGTGCGTGGTTGTATCATGGTGATATGACGAGCGATTAGCGATGAATATCATCACCCCGCCCTTTATGCTTATGAAAAAAATATCTTTATTTATTATTTTAATAATTACCCTTTGCCCCTTCTGCAAAAATTCAAATACTTAGAGGGCAGGGTTCTTCGTCAGCTCCTGCTTCCTCAAAACTCTCCACCTTTTCTCTTTACTCATCGGTCTACATTCCTCAATAATTACCTTATCTCCTATTTTATATTCTCCCTTCTCGTCATGAGCTTTATATCTCTTGGAAACTTTATATCTCTTTTTATATTTTGGATGCTCTTTTAATTTTTCAACCACAACTACCACTGTTTTAGCCATTTTATCTGATAAAATTGTGCCCGCTAATTGTCTTTTTGACATAAATTTATTATTTTAACAAGGTTAATATCCTGGCGATTTCCTTTTTGATTTTCCGAATCTCCCTTACGTTCTTTACCTTGCCGGCAGCCAGATCAAATCTTAATTGTCGTAATCTTTCACGCAAGTCTTGCAGTAATTTTTTTAATTCATCTTTTGATTTTTGCTTTAATTCACTGATATCCATAAAAATGTTTAAACACTTTAACGTTTAATAAATTTAGTTTTGACGGGTAATTTATCAGTGGCTGTTCTAAAAGCTTCTCTGGCCATCTCTTCTTTTATTCCATCTAACTCAAAAATGACTCGACCCGGTTTAACCGGAAAAACGTAATGATCAACCGCTCCTTTTCCACCGCCCATCGGGACTTCGGTTCCTTTTTTAGTAACCGGTTTTGCCGGAAAAATTCTAATCCAAAGCTTACCTCCTTTTTTTAAATAACGTAAAATTACCCTTCTAGCAGCCTCAATTTGACGGGAAGAAATTCGCTTCGTTCCCAAGCTCTTCAAACCAAACGATCCGAAAGCAAGTTCGGTTGCCCTATTTTCAATTCCTTTTGAGGCGCCCTTTCTCCATTTCCGATGTTTTACTTTTTTGGGTATTAACATGCGATTTTTAAGAATACTCCCGCCTGCTAAACTGAATGGATTATTACATATTCGCAGGGGATGGATTTTTTATTATGATTCAAATTTATCACCCCTATAGATCCAGACCTTCACTCCTATGGTCCCGTAAGTACAATGAGCTATTTCCTGTGCAAAATCAATATCGGCTCTTAAAGATTGCCTGGGAAGCCGACCCTTTTTTAACCATTCTGTTCTGGCAATTTCCACTCCATTCAATCTCCCGGCCACCTGAACTCTAGCCCCTTCAACCCCCTTGGCTGCCATAATTTTATCTAAAGACTGCTTTAAAACCCTTCGAAAAGAAGTTCTTTTTTCAATCTGTTGGGCAATATATTGTGCGGCTAGAGCAGCCGTCGTCCAAGGATCTCTAATCTCTCTGATTTCCATTTTTATTTCTTTACTATCCCGGGTTTTACCGGAAGATGGCTTTTTCTTATTAAATACTTTTTTCTCTAATTCTTTTTTTAAAGCTTCCACTCCTTCTCCTCCTCGACCTATAATCAAACCTGGTCTGGCGGAAAAAATTATAATATTAACCTTACCTGAGGCTCTTTCAATTTCAACTTTCTCTACTCCTAATTTACCGATTTTCTTTTTCAAAAATTCCCGAATTTCAAAATCTTCCTGAAGTAATTTGTCAAAATCTTTTCTATAAAATCCCCTGGACAACCAGTCGCTTGTTTCCTTTATTCTAAACGCTTTTGGGTGAACTTTTTGGGACATGTTTGTTGAGGCCTTGCCTCATCTCACGCCTCGGCTAACGCCTTGGCATTAAAATGCTTTACGTTTAAATATTCTTCTGATGCCTTTTTCGATGACCGGCTTTCTTTCTTCTCTCTCTGGTTTAAACTTCGGTTTCTCTGTTTTCGGTTCTTTTTCAGCTCTTTCTGGAGCTTGGGAAACGGCTTTTTCTGTTTTTCTAGGTTTCTCTTGTTTTTTTATTACTCGCTTGGCAGAAGACCGCCGATCTTCCTTTGCAGTTTCATTTAATACAATAGTGATATGGGAAGTTCTTTTATAAATTGGTGTTGCCATTCCCCTGGCTCGCGGCATCCATCTTTTGTATTTTGGACCTTCATCTGTTAAAATTTTGGAAATATAAAGATTTTTTTCTTCTATTTGGAAACCGGTTCTGGCATTAGCAACAGCTTGTTTTAAAAGCTTAAGTATTGCCGGAGCCGCTTTCTTGGTCGTAAAACTTAAAATTGTTTGAGCTTCCTCAACCGGTTTTCTTCTTACCATATCAGCAACCAATCTTACCTTGCGTGGCGCTATTCTTAAATTTTTTAGCTTGGCTGTTACCGGCATAC
>Ga0114946_10003468_pt1 | contig 10630 bp, 17 predicted proteins | sample WalLakDeSediment_FD_88676 | JGI IMG/M metagenome (GOLD analysis project Ga0114946, IMG submission 88676) | Lake sediment microbial communities from Walker lake, Nevada to study Microbial Dark Matter (Phase II) - Walker Lake 11/02/13 Deep Sediment | ecosystem: Environmental > Aquatic >...
TATCGTCGCCAGCGTCATTTCCAATCCTTCAACGTCTAGTTAGTCAAGAAGCCTTGCTCACCGAGAAATTCAAGGCTTATGCCTGGCTTGCTTCCCGCCATCATTCTTTCCATATGCTTGGCCATTATGTCAACTTCCAGATTCACCACGTCACCGGCCCTCTTGCTTCCCAATGTAGTACGGCTCTGCGTATATCCTACCAACGACACTGTCAATCGGTTCGCATTACAACGAATAATGGTAAGGCTAATCCCATCCACTGCAATATACCCTTTTTCGACCAGGTAATGCATTATGCTCAGCGGTGCAGCCACCTCCATCAACAGTGCTTCCCCCTCTGGTACCATGGAGACGATCTTTCCCGTACCATCCACATGCCCTTGAACGAAGTGTCCTCCAAAGCGGCCATCTACGGCTAACGACCGCTCCAGATTAACCCCCTGTCCCGGAAGCAGTGCCCCAATATTAGTACGTCGCATGGTCTCAGCCATCACATCGACGGAGAAGCTATTGTTACTCATGGCAGTGACCGTTAAGCAAGCCCCGTTGACGTTAATGCTGCCGCCCAATTTGGTCCCCTTGAGGACTTCCACAGCCGAGATTGTAAGCCTGCCCGGCTGAACTGACTTTACTGTGCCTACCTCTTCGACAATCCCAGTGAACATCTTCTACCCTGACTGCCTAGTCTCCTCTTTGATAGTGCAGTCGCTGAGCATATTGTCGGCCCTTACAATACCTGTGCGACATCACCAAGTTAACGTAATTCTATCACCTCGCTCATTGAGGTGCAACTACAGACGAGTAAAGGGTGCTGCCTGCGACGATGTCGCAGGCAGCACCCCCCTCAATACCCGATCTCCTATTCTAACGCTTTATCTACTGTAACGCGTATACCATCTGCACCGTGATGCTTATCTCCATCTCTCCAGCGCTTATAGGAGTGGTCGCCCCAACAGCCTCATCATAGATATAGTCCCTCCCAGGATACGGTATGGGAGGCACGGAGCTGCTCATCTCGCTGATATAGATAGGCTTCCCCAGCGTAACATTGGCTACAGACGCTATCTGCTCCGCCTTGGCCATAGCGTCAAGGATAGCCTTCTCCCGCGCCTCGTCGTAATAGGCGTCGGCGTCGTCAACCGTGAAGCTGATCCCCTGGACCCGGGTTAGATCTCCACCCACCGTAGTTACGGCATCGATGATGATGCCAGTTTTGTCGATATCTCTGACCTTCACCGTCACCGTATTAGTCACCCTGTAGCCAATAGTGATCTGCTCCTTGTAATCGTCGATCCACTTCGTCACCGGGGAGATGCTGTACCACCTGGTCTGGAAGTCCTTCTCGGCAACGCCGTTAGCAGTGAGCACAGCCATGACCTCGGTCATTGCAATTGCAGCGTCGCCCTGAGCTTCCGTAACAGAGGATGCCTGAGCCTCAACGCCCAGGGTTAGGATAGCAATATCAGGGACTACCGTCACCTTCCCTGTACCTGCTACCCAGACCCCTGTCTGCTGCGAGCTATCACTTGCCAGTAAAGCCATTACATCCTGCGTAGACCATGATACCTGCCCAACCTCAGTACTCGCGTTCTCCTCAGATGTGCAGCCTGATAGCAGCACTGCACCCACTAGAACCAAACCTGCTACCAATAGCACGACCTTTCTCATTTCTCAACCTCCTTTTTGTCCATCGTCCCGAGTCGAGACAATAGGTACACACTTACAACTATTTAGGCGCACTTCGACATCTTCTCATACCATCTATACCCTGCTCCAGCTTCGGCGCCGCCGTCTTGCAAAGAGCATCACAGCAACCAGGGCAAGAAGCACTACCCCTATGCCTATCTCTATCTGACGCAATGGCCAACCTCCTGAAGGCTCGGCCGAAACCTCCTCTTCACCACCGTTAGCATCTCTAACAACGAGCTCGTCAGAATCAGCACCCCCGGTCGGGGTCTTATCCGCGGGAGCCGGTACCGGCGGAGATAGAACCTCCACGGGCTCATCACCACTCACTTCAAGTGTATCCTCCCCTCCAGGAGCAGGCGACAACATAACATGGGCAGGAGACTCGTTAAATACCTCCCGACTATCAATCCCGCCCTGCTGTGGAACGACCTGGAGAAAATCCAACATGAGTAGCAGCACAAGAGCAGCAGTAGCAAATGCGGTCGCCGGGCGTAGCCAACGAAGCCTCTGCGGATCACATACGCTTGCCCATCCGCTACCAATCCGGCTTACAGCAAACACGGGGACAGGTCGCAACCAACCAGAGCCCCGGGGCTCGGAGACCTCTTCCCGATCAGTCTTTCCTTCCCTAATAGCAAACGACCTCGGCACCGGCACCGATGGCATCCGGTGAAGTAGCTGCACCGTCATCTGAAGTGATTCAAGCTCATTTGAGCAAGCCTCGCACACCTCGAGATGACTCTCAACTACACCCCTATCCTCGGCACCGAGCAGGTTATCGATGTACTCAGAGAGCATCTCCCGCACTTTACGGCACCGTGCTTTTCTCATACCTGGAAACATAACCCTGAAACCTCTCCTACTTATCTTGACGAAACTCAGCCGGTAAAAGTTCCCTGCGCTGGAGGAAGAAATCCCTGAGCCTGGCACGTCCCCTGTTCAGCCGTGACTTAACAGTACCCAGAGAACTATTCGTAGCTTCGGATATCTCCTCATAACTCAGGCCTTGAATATCACAGAGTATTACCACCAGACGCTGGTCCTCGGGCAGATGAGTAAGGCCCTCATTGATAAATCGGCCCAACTCCCGGCGCAGAGTGTAGTCCTCAGGAGACTCAGCATCATTATCTGCAATGAAATCCCCCAACTCCTCCATTAGATCGTCTAAGGAGGCAACACGCGCACGGCGAGCGGCCCTCATCTTGTCGTGACAGACATTGGCAGCGATACGCAGTATCCAGGCCTTAAAGCTGCCACCTCTGAACTTACCTATGGCTTTATATGCTGAAAGGAAGGTGTCCTGGGCAGCGTCCTCGGCTGTCTCGGCATTGCCCAGCATACGTAGTGCAAGGTTATACACCAGTCGTTGATAGCGCTCAACCAACTGATTGAAGGCCTCAATGTCGCCGGCTTGACTTCTCGATATTAATTCCTGTTCTTCCATCAACAATGCGTTTTGCAGGGCGAAGTGTCCCCCGCCTATGCTTGACTGGACAGCTACATATTATGTATACTGAACTCGCTTCGAATTAAGCCGCGCACATTCTATCACGTTTGGCTCGCGCAATCTAACCAGGTGATTTGGGCAAAGCCATGAATATGAAATCAATCATCCGCGAGATTTTACAGATCGTTCTTCTGGCTCTGGTTGTCTTTTTCGCCCTCCATTTCCTGATACAGAACTTCAGGATCGAAGGCACGAGCATGGAGCCCAACCTCCATAACAGACAGTATGTCCTGGTAAACAAGACGGCGTACTGGTTCGGGCACAATCCCAGTCGAGGAGATGTCATTGTCTTTGAGGCACCCGATCAGCCCCAGTACGACCGAATCAAGCGAGTGATCGGCATGCCCGGCGAGACCGTGGAGGTAAAAAGAGACGGCACAGTCTATATTGATGGTGAGATACTGGAAGAACCGTACCTATCATCAAGCTCTGGTGGTCTAGCTGGAACCTGGGTTGTACCCTCAGACGAGTACTTCGTCATGGGAGATAACCGTGGCGTAAGCTATGACTCCCGCAACGGAGGGCCGATTCCCCAGGGAAACATAGTAGGCAAGGCGTGGCTTATTATATGGCCCTTTGGTGACTGGGGATTTGCCCCTAACGAAACCGTGGTATTGGAAGCAGCGCCTTCGTAGCCTCCCGCAGCTTAACCGCCTATAGAACGCTCAGGACCTCCCTCTGCGACTTCGAAGGAAACGCGACACCAATAGTATCAGGGCCAGCACCAGGAGTACCAATAGTATATGCCGCCAGAAAAGACCCAATATGGCGACTGCAATTGCCATCAGAACGATTACCAGACACATACCGACTAGACCCTCGCCGCTTGAGGCATTCCGCTCCGATAGGTATAATACCACATGGAGCTCCGGCCAAAAACCATGCCAATACATGATAACCCGCAGCAGGTCCAGGAGGCTATCGAATGACACTACACAGAGGGGACAAGATTGTTGAAATCCTTAAGGGAAACGGACACGTGCACAGGAGAGGTGAATCTATCGCAAGTGTCAGCTACAACCTGTGCGTTGAGGCGGAGGAGATAACCGCAAGGTCGTTTGGCAAAAACGAAGCGCACTTCAGCCGCAAGTCCGTCACAGGGGAGATCTCGCTTCTGGATGGCGATACGTTGCCCGGTGACAACGCGGCAGCCCCCTCAGGCTCTTTTACCCTGGTTCTGGAAGATGGTCGGGAAGTCGATTTCTACGTTGATAGTTGTGTCGTGAAATCCAACCCCACCCGTCAGGAATGTAGTATCCGGGGCTCCGGCAACAAGCTCTAGCTTCGTATGCCCCCCCAATCTCCACATCATACTCTAACATTGCCTCGAATCCCTGCTCCATTTTGGTCGCCGTCTACTACGACTTTCCTCACCTGTTTCTTATTGACAACCTATCGCGCATAAACTACAATTAGGCACGATTGAAGGTATTCCCGAGGAGAGGTGCTATGAAGAGAGAGTTGATGGATATTCTGGCCTGCCCTATGTGCAAAGGCCCCCTTCAACTCGAAGTGACTGAAGAGGATGAGAACGAGATAATTACGGGATCATTGAAGTGTACCCAGTGCCCCGAGACTTATCCAATCAACGATGCTATCCCCAATCTACTGCCCCCGGACCTTCGCGATTGAGGCACAGTAACCGACTGAATGCTGCCTTCCGAGGGCCTTACAAGACCAGGGTTAGGAGGTATTAACACGCAATGACGAAGTTTCAAATAGCCGGCGCGGTAATCAGCTTCATTTGCCTTGTTCTTGCAGGTCTGTTTATATGGGGGCTGGTCGCCGGCGGTGACTGCCGCTTCTGGGCAATAGCTGCTCCCGTGATCGTCGGGTTCTCAGCAGTCCTGGGTATAGGCTTCTCGATCGGCCGACTAATGGCTTCCACGCAGGTCAGTAAGTCACTCGAGAGTCCACACGAAGAGTAAAGCGCCCCAGGATTACCCTCAGAGCCTCACTAGGGTATGTAGGTTACCCTTGACTCCGGAGACTCCCAAACCTCAACCCGCGAGATAACAACCCCACTCAACTCCCCGATTAGCGCCTCGTAAACGGTCCTGGCGATATTCTCCGAGGAAGGGTTGATGCTATCGAACGGTGGAATATCGTTCAGGCAGACATGATCGAAACGTTCCAGTATCTCGCCCAGGTGCTTCTTGAGTTCGGCGAAGTCGAAAGCTATGCCTATATCACTTAGACCTTCGGCCTCTACGCAAACCACAACTTCGAAGCGATGCCCGTGGATCTCCTCACACTTGCCGCGATATCCCCTCAGATAGTGAGCTGCATCAAAATGCTTCCTGACTGAAACTTGATACATAAGCCCTCCGCCACCTAGTTTATTGTTTCCCTCAGGCTCAATCTGCCCACCCCCCTCACACCAGCAATCCCATCTACCTCAGCCAGCAAATCGCCAACCTTCCTCTGGCTTACGGGGTGAACGAGCTCACCGGCGATCTCGGCTAAAGGAACAAGGACAAAAGCACGATCGGCTATGCCAGGCTGCGGGACAGTAAGCTCGCCGGTCCGGATTATCATGTCTTCATAGAAAAGGATGTCTATATCGATGAGTCGAGGAGCATTGCGAAAACCAGGTTTCCTCCCCATATCGCTTTCGATTCGCTTTATGAAATGCAGAAGTTCAAAGGGGTCCAGTTCTGTCTCTGCCGATACCACCGCGTTGAGAAACAATGGTTGTTCCTTGTAGCCCACAGGTTCGGTCTCATAAATAGATGAGATCTCCTTGATAGCAACCTCCTGAGACAAGCGTTCCACGGCTATGGTCAGATTGCCCACCCTGTCCCCCAGGTTCGATCCCAGTCCCAGGTATATCATAGGATTCATGGATACTTCTGCTGAATCCGCCATCTCAATCCCCGGTCAGGAAGAACGCCCTCTGATAATGGCATCGCTCATCCTGACGACTCGCACCATCTGTCCAATATCGTGCACCCTCACCATGTCAGCGCCGTTGGCGATGCCAATGGCTATTGAGGCCGCTGTCCCCTCCAGGCGTTGGGCAACAGGCAGATCGAGCACAAGCCCGATAAACGACTTGCGCGAGGTGCCAAGCAGAATTGGCCGCCCCAGCGACTTCAACTCCGATAAACGGCGGACAATCTCCAGGTTCTGTTCCACCGTCTTCCCGAAGCCAACCCCCGGGTCTACGATGATATTGCTCCACTCAACCCCGGTCTTCAGCGCAAGCTGTAGGCTTCTCTCAAGGTCAGCGACAAGCTCGGGGAAGAAGTGATGAAAGGAAGCACCTCTTTGATTCTGCGTGATTACCAGGGGTATTCCACTATCCGCTGCCACCTGCGCTATCTCCGGGTCACGCTTTAGCCCCCATACATCGTTGATCATCCGTGCCCCTGCCGCCACCGCATCCCGTGCTACCGCCGATTTATAGGTATCGATGCTCACAGGCGCTGGCAGCTCGTTTACCAATCTCTCGATTACCGGCAGCACCCGTCCCAGCTCTTCCTCAATAGAAATCGGGGTGAAGTCCGGGCGAGTAGACTCTCCGCCAACATCGATGATATCAGCACCCTCAGCAACAAACCTCCAAGCTTGAGCAACGGCGTCGTCCACGCTGCGAAGCCCATCGCCCGAGAAGGAATCAGGGGCAACATTGACAACACCCATTACATAGGTCCGCTGCCCCCATCTGAAATCCACACTACCACAGCGAGTAACTCCCAGACGGTCTTCAAAAACACTACCCATATCGCTACTCAAGAGCAATTCTCGGGTACATTATAGCATGGCCTCATACCAGTACTTAACTCGTGGGTTCAAGTCCTCATCCGCTGTTGCCGGCCCAAGCGCTACTTGTGTGATGTTATCATCCACAAGTAGCAGATGAGTGGGTAGGTTGGCCGACGTCGGCCAACCTACCCAAGTAAATTTCAGGTGGTGGCACCAATAAAAATCAGCGTGACGGATTGCGAGCCCTTCACCGCGTGTCATTCTGAGCAAAGCGAAGAATCTCACGGCGCTCATGGCGAAAACGAAGTAGGGGCGTTCAATTGAATGCCCCTACATAATGCCGTTCGTGGTGAGCTTGTCGAACCATGAACGGCCTTTCGACTCTGAGCGAATGGTGAAGAGAGGCAGCCCTGCGTCTATCGAAGAACACCGGCTTCTTACAATGACACCAAGTACAACGAGCACACAAGTTTACTCATTAGCCCCGTTATGATAGAATTCAAGCTAGAATAGAAGTGCAAAGAACGTTAGCGAGGTGCCCTTAGATGCCAATCTATGAATATCGATGCAACAACTGCCGCCGCAAGGCTGAGATATTTGTCCATGGTTTTTCCCTGCCTTCAAACCCGACCTGTACCCACTGTGGCAGCGAGGACCTTTCTCGAATCTTTTCCAAATTCGCTGTCCGCAGATCCAAATCTGACAAAAGCGTCTACGATGACATCCTCTCCGACTCCAAGCTTACTCAAGGACTGATGCGCAACGACCCACGTGCTCTCGCTGAGTGGAGCCGCAAGATGAGCCGCGCTGCAGATGAAGACAGCACTCCCGAAACAGAGGAGCTTATGGACAGGCTTGAGGCAGGCGAGGACGTCTCAGAGGTAATTGAAGAAATGAAACCCCCAGAGCTAAGAGGTGATGACGGATTGGAGTGACCAATAATGCCCATCTATGAGTTTAGCTGCAATAAATGCCAACAGATAGCTAGTTTCTTCGTCAGGACAGTTAACGATCCCTTGAACCCGACATGCCCAGCCTGTGGCAGCGATAACATGGAACGTTGCATTTCCAGGTTCGCCGTCCACAAGACAATGAAGGCAATCCACGAAGAATCAGGGGAACCCACGATGTTCCCCAAGGACCGCGACTACTACAAGGACCCGCGTAACATCGGGAGATCGACAGAAAAAAGGCTCAAGGACTTGGGAATAGACATGGATAGCGAGGAATACAGGGATACCTTCGCCGGGGTTAAGGAGACGATCGCCGCTGCCAGAGAAGGCGAAATGCCCAAAACTCTCAAGGACCAACTCTAGAGAGTTGCCTCAATATGCTGCGTATCCTGGATGCCAATCTCAACCGCCTCGGTGAGGGATTGCGCCTCCTCGAGGACATAAGCCGCTTCACCCTGAACGACGCCGATCTCAGCGAGCAGCTCAAAACCCTGCGTCACGACTTGCTGCCCAGGGAGCAGCAGCTTCATGAGAAACTTCTCAGCGCTCGCCGATCGGAGGAAGATGTGGGCGCTTCTCTAGAGCTAGCGAGCGAAGGGGAGCGGCCGGACGTCGCGAGCCTCGTCAGAGCCAACTCCCGTCGCGTTCAGCAATCACTGCGCGTCATCGAGGAGATCACCAAAATCCCCGGGCAGGACTTCGGATTCAATTGGGAAAACATGAAGCGTGCCCGGTTCACCGTGTATGAGCTGGAGCAGAGAATATTCTTGAGGCTGAGTCGCTACGACAAGACCGAAAGAATATCAGGGCTCTATCTGATCCTGGATACCGGGGCGCTAGGGGACCAAAGTGAGGTCGAGGTCGCACGCCAGGCAACTCAAGGAGGAGCCAGTACAATCCAGCTTCGCGACAAGATGCGCCCCAAAGCAGAACTTGTATCCTTAGCCCAAGACCTGAGAGAGGTCTGCGCAGAATCAGGCGCTCTGTTTATAGTGAATGACTACTTGGATATCGCTCTGGCCTCCGATGCCGATGGCCTCCACCTTGGGCAGGAGGATTTGCCTCTTCCCGTTGCCAGAGGACTGCTGCCTGCTGACAAAATTGTCGGTATCTCTACAGCCACCGTGGAAGAAGCCCTTCAAGCTCAAGAACAAGGCGCCGACTACATCGCTGTGGGCTCAATCTATCCCTCACCGTCGAAATCGCACACAAGACCTGCCGGGCTTGACACACTTCGCCAGGTGAAAAACAGGGTGTCGATACCCGTGGTTGCTATCGGGGGAATAAACGATAATAATGTCATTGAGGTCATGGAGGCCGGCGCCGATGCTGTGGCAGTAATCAGCGCTGTGCTCGGGGCCGGCGATGTCAAGGAAGCCTGCCAGCGGCTTGTAGCGAAAATAGGGGGTACGAATAAATGACCAGGCCTACTTCAAAACTCGACTCAATCGGGGAAAAGGTATGTTCCCACTTCGCCACCGTGGACAGCGCCCGGGAAAAGGGACTGGGTCTTTCCCGTGATTCTATTCGTTTCAGCGCCAATGCTATCCGCGCCGTCCATCGTGGAGAATTTGATCATGCCAGAGAACTCATCAATTCATCACGGTCCAACGTCGAGGAGATGAGCCGCACTCTAGCCCGGCATGCGGAGCTACTCCATGGCGGCTTCGTCCACAACGCACAAAAGGAGTATGCCGAGGCCTGCATCACCCTAGCGCTGGTTTCCGGAAATGAGCTGCCCGAGCCAGATAATCTGGGCATCAGCTATGCCGCCTACCTGAACGGGCTGGGAGAAGCAGCAGGCGAGCTTCGGAGACACCTGCTCGATACCTTGAGAAGAGGCGGCCAAATCAACCGCTGCGAGGAAATACTCGAGGCCATGGACGATATCTACAGCCTCCTGGTGACAATCGACTTCCACGACGCACTGACCGGCGGACTGAGACGAACCACCGACATGGTGCGGGGAGTCCTCGAGAGAACCCGGGGTGACTTCACTATAGCTTTGAGACAAAGTCAACTGGAGCATAAGCTGGAAGCCCTCGGAGATAAGATCAATGAGAAATAGCCTGAATAAATACGGCTAAATCAGCCTCTGTCTCACGCTCTCTCTACCCTAAATCCCCCTCCCTCTAACTCCCTCCCGCCTGGAGAGGGAGGAGCCTGTCCTGAGCTTGCCGAAGGATGAGAGTGTCATGCCTCTCTCCTATTCGCCACAACCATCCGTCGTGACAGGAGTCACTACGCTACCTCCTCCTCCTGGACTCCTGCTACCTGCTTTCGCAGGCACAAGCTTCGCGGCAGTGACACCAGTATGTCATTCCCGCGGAAGCGGGAATCCATATATTTCTTGACACCAAAAGGCAACTGTGCTATAAGTGTAATTGAAAATGATTTTCATTTATTGACTATAATGGCGCTTACAGAGAAAAGAATTACAGCTATCCTCAGGAAGAACGGATATAAGCTCACTGAACAGCGACGCTCCGTTTTAAATGTAATCGCTGCCAGTCACGACCACCTGACACCCGCAGCCATTTGCGACAAGGTCCGCCAGGAACACCCCAACATCGGACTGGTTACTATCTATCGTACACTTGACCTACTTGCCGACCTCGGCCTCATCTGCGAGGTACATTCAGGAGGCAATTGTCGAAGCTATCTGATGAGGAGGCCCCAGGGACATCATCATCACCTCATCTGCTCAGACTGCGGTACAGTGGCCGACTTTACCGATTGTGACCTCAGCGAGCTAGTGTGCAGATTATCACGA
>Ga0114946_10003470_pt1 | contig 10621 bp, 5 predicted proteins | sample WalLakDeSediment_FD_88676 | JGI IMG/M metagenome (GOLD analysis project Ga0114946, IMG submission 88676) | Lake sediment microbial communities from Walker lake, Nevada to study Microbial Dark Matter (Phase II) - Walker Lake 11/02/13 Deep Sediment | ecosystem: Environmental > Aquatic > Freshwater...
CCGGACATGCCGAAGTCCATATCGCTGAACATGTCGCCCATGCCGAACATGTCGCCCATCCCACGGCCGTAACCGGGGCCGTAGCCGCCGTAACCGGGAGCGTAGCCAGGACCGCCGTAGCCAGGACCACCCCAGCCCGGACCGCCCCACTGGGCAGACGCCAGCATCGGAGCAGCGGAAAGGGCAGCGACCGACGCGGCCAGAACGATTGCCTTAACGAACTTACTCATGAAAAACCTCCAGTGGAGTTTTAAGCCCTCTTATCAATGGTACGCCGGCCCAGAGGGCCAACAGCCAGCGCACTTTTTCGTCCCTAGAATGGCATGCCGTACATCGGGACAGTTCCCAGTGACGAACCGTAAATTGGTGACAGGAGTCCCGGCGTCAAAAGACCGGTACCCGGAAAGAGCATACCACTACCCGGATACGTGCCATACGGAGACAAACCTGGATAACCCAAACCCGGACTCCCGTAAATACCCGGGGACCACGGACTTCCGATGGCAGGGTCCTGGATGCCGTGACCACGGGCATCCGGAACCCTCAGAATCCCACTCGAGGGATACTGGAGATACCCGGGAACCCCCGGTTGCGGAGGTTCCCCGCCACGCGGATCCCTCCGGCGGCGATCGTTGACGGGATCATAATCGCGAGGGGCGAAGCGCCCGTCGGCATTGGGACGCATCCCCGGCGCGGGAGCGCGCTGCTCCGGCGTTGCCCAGGGATTGCCCCGATCCCGTGCCTGGAGATCGCCCACGAGGAACAGGCCGCCCGCCAAACCAAGCACAAGTAGCCAGGCCGAACTTGGCCAGAGAATCCGCTCGGTTCGCAATCGGTTCATCGCCCGGGGTCGCCCTCCAGGTCATGGACGCGCCGTTGCAGGCTGCCCATGGCCGGCAGGAGCTCCTCTTTACTCGGCCGAACCCTGCTCACCACGGAAAGCCGCGCGGCGCTCCTCCATCATCTTTTGCATGGCCTCGCGCTGGCTCTCCATTTCCGCCATATAGGCCTCACGGCCCGCTTCCATCGCCTTCTCACGGGCCTCGCGCATCTCTTCCATCTGCTGCATCTGTTTCTCGCGCTCGGCCATCATCTCCTTCATGCGCTCCTCGCGCTCGGCCATGGCCTCCCTCATCTCCTCGGGCAAGTTGGCCATGAAGGCCTCGCGCCCGGCCTCCATCGCCGCCTGACGTGCCTCGCGCATGGCCTCCATCTGTTCCATGTGGGCTTCACGCTCGGCCTGCATCGCCTGCATGCGCTCTTCACGCTCGGCCTGCATCGCCTGCATGCGCTCTTCACGCTCGGCCATCATGGCCTGCATGCGCTCTTCGCGCTCGGCCATCATCGCCTTCATGTCCTCGGGCATCTCGCCGTCGTGGCCCTCACGAACCCACGGCGGCGGCGCGGCCCAACCCTGAGGGGGGCCATAGCCGCGGTCGGGGCGGCCATACCCGTAACCCATCGGTCCCTGAGCGGCACCGGGGCCGCCATAGCCCTGACCAAATGGGCGCTCGCCCGCCTGTACCGTCCCGGCCAGGGCCAGGGTGGTCGCCACGGCCAACGCCGTCAGCGAGAACTTACCGAAACGATTCCTCATTTCATGCTTCATCAATGCATCTCCTTGGGTTAGAGAGTCGTCGTGGATTGATTCACTTCAAACGGATGCCGCGCCGTCGACGGGCATTACCTGTCGGCCCACCGGAGCCGGTGGGCTTCTCGACGCTTCCGGACCCAGCTTCGGTGGCCTTCGCCTCGGTTCCACCAGCCTTCGCCTTCGCGTCGCGTGACGCAACCGAGGCGTTCCTCCGTTCTTCGGATACCGCCCTTTTCGGTTGTCCCTTCTTCCGCTCCTGCGCAATTGCGGGGTCCTTCTGCGCGGCAGGAGCACCCTTGCCAGTGTCCTTGGCTCGGGCAGGCGCCGCCGGGGGCCGTACGGGCTCTACAGGAGAGGGCGAGGCTTCGGGTTCATGCGCCGGCTGCTGGGCGGCGGCCTTCGCAGGTGCCTCGGGGGTTCCGCCGCTGGCAGCCGAATCCGTCGTCTGACTGGGCACAGGGCGTGCCGCATCCGATCGCGCCTCGCCACCCTTCGCGCCGGACGGTGCTGCGGCTTCCGGGCCCGACGGCCCGTCACCGCCCGCACCGGGAGACCCGGTTCCCGGACCGCCGCCCGCACCCGGTCCGGGCGGCCCATCCGAGCCGACTCCGACCAGCCGCAGGAGCAGCCGGGCGACGGCGCGCAGAAGTTGCATCACCCCATCGACGAAGCTGGCCCCCAGAGACTTGAGGTAAAGCAGTACCAGCCCGATGGCCTTGGCGACCGGTCCACCCGAGGGATCGGTCATCTTGCGCGGCGCAGCCGAGGCACCCCCCCCCGACGGCGCGGGTCCATGATCCGGTCCCATTGCCGCCAGCGTACCGTCTCCACCCGGGCCCTCTTCTTCATGGCGGTCCAGGGCCTCGAAGGTCTTGCGGGCACTGATGCAGCCCAGCGGGATGACCAACAGGGTCAGCAGGGTAGCCACGATCGTACCGAACATCAGCGAAACCGCCATGCCCTGGAAGATCGGGTCGAACAGGATGACGCTGGAGCCCGCAAGCAGCGCGAAAGCGGTGATCACGATGGGCCGCGTTCGTGCCTGGCAGGCGTTCACCATCGCCTGCATCACATCCTCTCCTGCGGCGACCTGGTGCCGCGCGAAATCCACCAGCAGGATGGAATTGCGCACGATGATCCCCGCCAGCGCGATGAATCCGATCATCGAGGTCGCGGTGAACTCCGCCCCAAGAAGCCAGTGACCCGGAATGATCCCGATCAGTGTCAACGGGATCGGGGCCATCACGATCGCCGGCAACAGGAAATTACCGAATTCCCAAACCACCAGCATGTAGATCAGCACCAGTGCGATGGCGAAGGCGATCCCCATGTCCCGGAAGGTTTCGTAGGTCACGGTCCACTCGCCCGTCCACTCGAAGGCGACGGAGCCGTCATTGGGGGGTGGACCCACCCAGAAGGATTCAAGCGTCCCACCTCCGGGAAGCCGGTAATCCTTGAGTTGCTGTTCCACCTCGAGCATGCCATAGATGGGTGCCGCCAGACGGCCCACCCCCTCCGCCGTCACATACTCGACAGGCCGCAGGTTCTTGTGGAACACGGGTTCGTCCTGTGGCATGCGCACGAACTCACCCAATTCCGACAAGGGCACGGACCCCCCTGCCAGGGTGGGCACCGGCAGCAGCAACAGGCGCTCTATGTCGGAACGGACTTCCATGGGGAGGCGCAGCCGGATCATGTGCGGCTCGACCAGGGAACGTGCCTTGACGTCTCCCAGCAACTGGCCACCGACCGCGGCCTCCAGGGTGCGGTTCACGGCGTCCACGGTGACACCGCGGCGCAGAGCCTTGTCCCGCTCCACGTTGAAGTGCCAAACGTCATGCGGCGCTTGCAGGAAGCTGTCCACGTCATCCAGGTAGGTAGCATTCCTGAACAGCTGCTCCATGTCGAGGGCGACGCGCCGGCGGACCTCGGCATCCGGCCCGTAGATCTCGGCCACCACAGTCTGCAGGACCGGCGGGCCGGGCGGCATCTCGACGACCTGGATCCGCGCCCCCGCGGCCTGCGCCAGGGGAGCAAGGAGCCCCCTCGCCTCGACCGCGACCTCATGGCTGGTGCGGCGCCGGTCGCCCTTGTCCAGCAACTGAACCTGGATATCGGCCTGCCAGGGCTGCTGGCGCAGGTAGTAGTGGCGCACCAGGCCGTTGAAATTGAATGGCGAGGCGGTACCCACGTAGGCCTGCAGCGCGGTGACCTCCGGCAGTTCCCGCAGGACCATGGCGAGTTCGTGGGTCAGGGTCGCCGTCTTCGGCAGCGCGGTGCCTTCGGGGAAATTGATGACCACGTTGAATTCGGGCTTGTTATCCAGCGGCAACATCTTCACCGGCACGTCCTTGGTGAAGAAAAGCATCACGGTCAGAAAGAAGACGACGACGATCCCGATCAGGAAACCCCAGCCATAGGTGCGATTGTTCACCAGACCTGGGATCGCCTTGGCGAAGAACCGCCCCATCATCTCGTTCTGCTTGTGCTCCTTCTCCTCCGCACGCTCCAGGTACTCCATTGACGGACGGAGCCGCCATGCCAGCCAGGGCGTGAAGAGGAATGCAGCCACCAGGGAGAACAGCATCGCGACCGAACCCAGGGCCGGAATCGGCTGCATGTAGGGCCCCATCATGCCGGTCACGAAGCCCATCGGGAGCAGTGCCGCGATGACGGTGAAGGTCGCGAGGATGGTGGGGTTCCCGACCTCGGCGACGGCATCGACCGTCGTTTCGGTATCCACACCCCGCTTCATCAGCCAGCGCCGGTAGATGTTCTCCACCACGACGATTGCGTCATCCACCAGAATGCCGATCGCGAAAATCAGAGCGAAGAGGCTCACGCGGTCGATGGTGTACCCCATTAGCCAGGCACTGAAGATGGTGAACAGCAGCACCACCGGGATCACGATCAGCACGACCAGCGCTGCGCGAAGGCCAAGGAAGATAAATACGAGCACGGTGACCGCCGCCGTGGCGATGAAGAGCTTGAACATCAACTCGTTCACCTTGGCGTTGGCGGTCTCCCCGTAGTTCCGGGTAACGGAAACCTCGACGTTGTCCGGAATCACCTGCCCCTTGAGCAGTTCCAGCCGCTCCAGAATCCCATTGGCCACCGCGACCCCGTTGCTGCCCTCCTTCTTCGCGATGGCGATGGTCACGGCAGCCGCCCCCACGGGAGCGACGTGGGCCTGATCGCCGGCAACGCCCGTGTAGTAGCGTACGAAGCGGTCCACCGGTCCGGGTCCGTAGATCACCTCGGCAACGTCCCGGACGTAGACCGGCCGCCCCGCATCGACGGTGATCAGCAGGCGCCCGATGTCCTCGGCATCACGCAGGAAGGACCCTGTGTACACGGGTATGCTGCTCGGGCCCACCTCGATCGAGCCCGCGGTGCGCTCTGAATTCGCGGCCTGCAGGGCCTGGGCGATCTGCTCCATGGTCACGTTGTGACCAGCGAGGCGCTCCGGCATCGGCTGGATACGCACCATCTCCTCGCGGCCGCTGACCACGAAGCTCTGGCTGGTGTTCGGCACCTCGTTCAGGTACTGCAGGCTGTCCAGCGCGATCTGCCGGAGCATGGCGTCGTCGAGTTCGTGCGACCACAGTGTCAGGGTCACGGTCGGAACATCGTCCACCCCCTTCGGCTTCACCATCGGCTCGGAGACGCCGGGCGGCATCAGGTCGCGGTTGGACATCAGCCGGTCGTGCACCTTGAGGATGGAGGACTCCATCTCCTCGCCCACGTCGAACTGAACGGTGACCATCGCCTCGCCGCGATGGGACATGGAATAGACATTCTCCACGCCCGAGATCTCGCTCATGAGGCGCTCGAGCGGACGGGCCACGAGACTGACCACCTGGTCCGAGGGCACGCCGGGGAACTGGACGAAGATGTCCACCATCGGCACCGAGATCTGCGGGTCCTCCTGGCGGGGCGTAATGATGAGGCCCAGGATGCCGATCGCCAGCGTGGCCTGCAGAAGCAGCGGAGACAGCGGCGAGTGGATGAACGTCTGCGCCATCCGGCCGGCCAGCCCGAGGTCCTTTCCGGATCCCTCGCCGCCGCCGGCATGCTGATTTTTGTGCTCGGACATGGCTGTTTTCAGTCTCTTTTTTCTTGATATCCCTGCGCCCTGGGACGGGCAGCACGCCCGCCAGGACCTCGATTGGGGACGTGCCTTGCAGCCCTACCGGAAACGGGGACCGGGCCGTGGGGCAAGGGTCCCATCGACGCGCTCGCCGGACCGGATGTTGGCGTCCGGGGAGTCGAGGATGCGTTCCCCTGCCTCGAGCCCCGACAGCACAGTGACCATGTCACCCTGTACCGAGCCAAGCCGAATCATCCGCACGCGCGACGTTCCGTCGGCCTCCACCACCGCAACACGCGGCAGAGCCCCCCCCGGCACGATGGCCGAGAGCGGAATCCGCACCACGCCCGGACTGGTTTGGGTGCCCGGAATGTGCACATCCGCATACATGCCAGGTCCGCCGGGAACACCCCGCGGCAGATCGAACTTGACCGTTACCGTATGCCGTTGCGGATCCGCGATCGGGAAGATCTGGGCCACCCGGGCGTCGACTTCCGTCTTGCCCACGTCGAGGGTCACCCGCACCATGTCCCCAATGGCCAGTCGCCCCACCAGGCGCGCCGGAATATCCGCCTCCACCCGCAGGAATTCGACATGACCGAAGGTCACCAGGGGATGCCCCGGCTGCACGGTATCGCCCTCCTCCACATGCTTGCGCATGATCAGCCCCGAGAAGGGGGCCACCGAGCGCGTATCGCGGATCGCCGAATCGAGCTCCTCGAGCCGCGAGCGCGACTGGTGCCAGCGCGAGTTCGCCTGGTCGATGCCGACCTGGCGGGAAAAGAGGTCCGCATGACGCTCGAGCGCGGGATCTCCGAGGCCGGCGATGGAGCCGGCCGGACGGGTGATCAGTTGGTCGAACATGGAAGGAATTCCCATCCCGGGCATCTGGCCGATGTCTCGGCTGCGCGGCGCCGCGACTTCACGCCCGTACTGCATCTGGGCCTCGCGTAAGGCCGCCTCGGCCGAGCGAAGGTCCGCGATCGCCGCCTGGCGCTGCGCGGCCAGCCGCTCGTCACTGATGGCGACCAGCACCTCGTCCCGGTCGAAGAAGTCACCCTCGGCGCCGGCGACCAGGGTCACGCGCCCCCCGATCTGCGCCGTCAGCGTCACCTCGCGGAACGGCACCACCGTCCCACTGATGGTCTGGTCCCCGGCGGTCGCGGCCTCGACCGTGATGACCCTGCTGAACTGGGCCCCCGCCGTGCCCGCGAAGAAAAGAACTGCTGCAGCCAGGGCAGCCAGGAACACTCTGGTTGGAGTCATGATCATCTTCATGTCGTTGGTTCTAAGTGTAGGTGCTGGCCGATCCGTCCACAGACCGAACCGCACCCCGGTGCAGGCATCCGACCCGAACAACCCTCTCTTTTTACCACAACACACGGCTTCCGTGTGCTCGTGCGACCTCGGAGCACAGCTCCGAAGGGTGCCGAAAAGCAACCCAGATCCATTCGATCCTCATGCCTGACCACCTGACTCAAGGATCTGCAAGGGGGCTCGTAAATTAGGGCGATTCGTTGCAACGTTAGTTCCCTGCAACGGGCGGAAAACTCCAGTCATTCCGTTTGGGGACATAGGTTTCAAAGCCTCCATGGCACAGTTGCAACACTTCTGGCATCCTGTTGCACAAGCCCGCCGGATTTCCGCCATGAACGCAGAAACGCTCGCCGAACTGGTCCGAAGCCTCATCCAATCCAACCGTGACGGGGTTTTGGTCATCGACGATCAGGGCCGCATTGTCACACACAATACGGCCTTAGTTGAACTGTTCGACCAGCCGCGGGGCACCCGTTTCGAATCCACCCTCCGTCTGGGTCCGGTAAACCTGCAACGCCTGCTGGTTCGGGCCGCCATTGCCGCCGGCGAACAGGATTTGGTCGGACGTCCGCGCTGGCGGGCACTGGATTTCCGCGCGGAGTTGGATTTCCGTGACCCGGCGCTTCCGGTGCGGATCACCAGCAGCACGTTGCCACTGCCCGAGGATGACCGTCAGCTCCGGCTCGTGACCATCCTCCCGGATCTCGCTGCCACCGACATCGCCGCCGATCCCGGAGGGTTCACGCCGGGATCACCGTTGGAATCGGCCGACGCCCATTGCCAGGCCCGATTGCATCATGCGCGGCGCGCAGCCACGGCCGGGACGAGACTGCTGCTACTCGGCGAGACCGGAACCGGGAAGAGCCTGCTGGCACAGACGCTGCACGCCTCCGGCCAGCGTGGCACCGGTCCCTTTATTGATGTGCACTGCGCCGCCCTCCCGGAACTCACACTGGAGTCAGAATTCTTCGGCCATGCCCGCGGGGCATTCCCTGGTGCCAGTGCCGAGCGCACGGGGCGGCTGGAGGCGGCCGCAGGAGGGACCCTGCTACTGGACGAGGTGAGCGCGATGTCGGCGCATCTGCAGGGAGCCCTGCAGCGCGCGCTCAGCGAGGGACGGTTCGAACGGTTGGGTGAAAACCGTGTCCGCCGTCTGGACGCCAACATCATCTCGACATCCAGCCTGGACCTGCGCCCGCGCGTTGCCGGCGGCCGGTTTCGCGCCGATCTCTATTACCGCCTCGCGGAAGTCAGCGTCCTGCTGCCGCCCCTGCGCGAACGTCCGGGCGACCTCGACACCATCGTGCAAGCGTGGTCCGCACACAACCGCATCGCGATCACCAAGGCCGGCCGCCGGCGTCTGCGGGAGCACCCATGGCCCGGCAACTTCCGGGAACTGCGCAACCGGCTCGAAGCGCTGCGTCTGGGAGCCTCTCCCGGCTGCCGCCTGGGCGAGACCGAGATCGGCGAAGCCCTGTCCAGTCGCCACGATGGACCCATGTCGAACGCGCTCCTCGAATCCGACCACGTCCCCGGCGACGGCCCTGCGGCCTTCTCCCCGGAGGAAGAACGGGAGCGCGAGACGCTGCGTGCGGCCCTGGCCGCCCACGCCGGCAACCGCTCACAGGCCGCCCGCAGCCTGGGCATGGACCGCACCACGCTGTGGCGGAAACTGCACCGCCTGCGGCTGATCTAGGAACTGGGGCCGACATGAAAAATCCCATCAAGCGCATCGCTGCCGCCCTCGAGCGTGCCTTCCCGCAATTCGACGCCGCCCCGACCGGTCACTGCCGGGCCTGGGCCTTCGATGCCGACCGCGGCTTTCGCCCCATCCGACGCATGCAGCTGCCTTCACTCGATGACCTGCTGCATCTCGACCGTCAGAAGACACTGGCGGAACGCAACACGCGGCAGTTCGTCAACGGCCTTCCCGCCAACCACATGCTGCTTTGGGGCGCCCGGGGCACCGGCAAGTCGTCCCTGGTCCGCGCCCTGTTGCAGCACTTTGGAGACGCCGGCCTGCGCCTGGTCGAGGTAGACAATCGGAGCCTGAATCGGCTGCCCGAATTGGTCGAACCCCTGGCCGCTCGACCGGAGCGCTTCGTGCTCTTCGCTGACGACCTCGCCTTCGATGCCGACGACGCCGGTTACCGGGGGCTCAAGGCCCTGCTGGACGGGCGTCTGGGTGGACTGCCCGAGAACGTCCTCCTCTATGCGACCTCCAACCGGCGCCACCTCATACCGGAACCCCGCCACGAGAACGACGCCGGCCCGGATCAGGAACTGCACCCACAGGAAGCGAGCGAGGAACGCATTTCGCTGTCCGAACGCTTTGGCCTTTGGCTCGCCTTCCACCCGCTGTCACAGGATCAGTACCTGGACATCTTGTGGCACCACCTGGACCGTCTGGGCGCCGTCGTTGCGGACCACGAGCGAGAGGAACTGGCGATCGAAGCGGTGCGCTTCGCGACGCTGAGAGGATCGCGAAGCGCACGCGTCGCCAGCCAGTTCGCCGCCGATCATGCAGGGCACAGGCTCCTGAACGGCGTTCGCTGAGCCGCCCGTTGGCCAGGCTGGCGCCCCCGGGACCACCAGGAACCATCAGAGCGCTAGGCCGCCGGCCTTCCGGCGGGTGTCGGCAGCAGGGATGCTGCCGTCAAGCCTACAGGGACGTATTCACGGCGTCCCGCCGGAAGGCTGGCGGGCCTCGCTCCACCCCGGGAGCCGAGACCTGGACCCAGCCGATTCAGGCCATGTTTTCGTGGATGACCCGGGTGACCGCGTCGATTTCCGCCGGCACCTTGATCGGCGTCCGGCTGGCCTGCGCGATGGCGGTGTCGGGATCCTTCAGTCCGTGTCCGGTCAACGTGCAGACCACGCTGGACCCGTCCGGAATCTTGCCCGCGCGGATGTCGCGCAGCGCCCCGGCCACCGAGGCCGCCGAAGCCGGCTCGCAGAAGACCCCCTCCTTCTCCGCCAGCAGCTTCTGCGCGGCCAGGATCTCGTCGTCGGTGCACTCGTCGAACCAGCCGCCGGACTCCTCGCGCACCTTCCAGGCGACATCCCAGGACTGCGGATGGCCGATCCGGATCGCGGTGGCGACCGTGTCGGGATTGTCCACCATCGCGCCGCGCATGAACGGCGCGCTGCCGCTGGCCTGGTAGCCGATCATCTTCGGCCGCTGCCCGGCGACGCCGCCGCCGGCGTAGCGGCAATGGCCGCTGCAGAAGGTGCAGGCAGCCGTGACATGGTCTCCCGAATTCGCGGCAAGCTCCGAGTAGCCGATCCAGTGCGCGGTGATGTTGCCCGCGTTGCCCACCGGCAGGCAGTGGAAATCGGGCGCCCTCCCCAGTTCCTCGACGATCTCGAAGGCCGCCGTCTTCTGGCCCTGGAGCCGGAACGGGTTGACCGAGTTGACCAGCGTCACCGGGGCCTGACTGGCGACCTCCTTGACCAGGCGCATGCCGTCGTCGAAGTTGCCCTCGATCTGGATCACTACCGAGCCGTGCATCATCGCCTGGGCCAGCTTGCCCATCGCGATCTTGCCGTCCGGAATGACCACGAAGGCGGTGATGCCGGCGCGGGCCGCGTAGGCGGCGGCCGCGGCCGAGGTATTGCCC
>Ga0114946_10003471_pt1 | contig 10620 bp, 8 predicted proteins | sample WalLakDeSediment_FD_88676 | JGI IMG/M metagenome (GOLD analysis project Ga0114946, IMG submission 88676) | Lake sediment microbial communities from Walker lake, Nevada to study Microbial Dark Matter (Phase II) - Walker Lake 11/02/13 Deep Sediment | ecosystem: Environmental > Aquatic > Freshwater...
GCTCACCCACAACGAGACCTCCACCGGCGTGGCCATGCCCCTGCGCCGCCCGGAGGGGTCCGACGGGGCGCTGGTGGCCGTCGACGCCACCTCGGCGGCCGGTGGGCTGCGCTTCGACCCCGCGCAGGTCGACGTGTACTACTTCGCCCCGCAGAAGTGTCTGGCGTCCGACGGGGGCCTGTGGCTCGCCGCCTGCTCCCCTGCGGCGATCGAGCGCATCGAGCGGATCGCCGCCTCGGACCGGTGGGTCCCGGCGTCGATCGACCTGGGCATCGCCCTCGACAACTCCCGCAAGGACCAGACCTACAGCACCCCGGCGCTGGCCACGATCTTCCTCGCCGCCCAGCAGGTCGACTGGATCTGCGAGAACGGGGGGATCGAGTGGGCCGCGTCGCGCTGCGACCGATCGGCCGGCGCGATCTACGGGTGGGCCGAGGCCTCGCCCTTCGCCACCCCCTTCGTGACCGACCCGGCCATGCGCAGCCACGTCGTCGCCACCATCGACCTCGACCCGTCGGTCGACGCCACCGTGGTCTCGGGCGTCCTCCGGGCCAACGGGATCCTCGACACGGAGTCGTACCGCAAGCTCGGCCGCAACCAGCTGCGGGTCGCGCTGTTCCCGTCGATCGACCCGGCCGACGTGGAGGCGCTCTGCGCGAGCATCGACCACGTGGTGGGCGCGCTGGGCTGATCGGGCCCGTCGGCGCCGGGCCGGGCGGCCCGCGCCCGGGGGCATCGTCGGCACCGGTAGCGTCGCACGCCGTGACCGCCGCTCTCGCCGACCTGCGCGCCGCTCGGCGCCGCCGGCGCCTGGGCGAGATCCACTGGGTGGACGCCCTCTACAAGGCGTACCTCACCGCCCTCCTGGGGACGATCGCCGTGCTGGTGCTCTCGGGCTGGGTCGGCGACGCCGAGCTCACTCCCGCCGAGCTGACCCGGGCGAGCGCCGACGGCCCCGCGGCGATCGGCCTCGTCGTGGCCGTGGCCATCGCCGGTGGGCTGCGCTCCGGATCGCGGGGCGGACCGCTCGCCATCGAGGGGGCCGACGTGCGCCACGTGCTGCTCGGCCCGGTCGACCGGCGGGCTGCGCTCCGCGCCCCGGCGCTGCGCCAGCTGCGCCATGCGGGCTTCGTGGGCCTGGTCGTCGGGGCCGTCGCCGGGCAGCTCGCGGTGCGGCGGATGCCGGGCGACGCGGTCGAGTGGGTCCTCACCGCCGGGGCCGCCGGGGGTCTGGCCGCCGTGGCCACGGTCGGAGCCGGGCTGGTGGCATCGGGCCGGCGGTTGCCGGGCTGGGCGGCAACCGTCGTCGGCGCCGGACTCGTCGGGTGGGCCGCGGCGGATCTCGCCGCCGTGGTCCCCGGGTCGTCGGTCACCGGCGCGTTCGGCCGGCTCGCCCTGGTGCCGCTCGAGCTCGACACCGGGGCGGTCGCGGGTGCTGGTGTGGCCGCGGTCGTCGCCGTCGGGCTGGCCGGGCTCGGCCTGGTCGGGATCGGGGGGCTGTCGGTCGAGGCCGCCGAGCGACGCACCGCACTGGTCGGTCAGCTGCGCTTCGCCGCGACCCTGCAGGACCTGCGGACTGTGATCGTGCTGCGGCGCCAGCTCGCCCAGGAACATCCGCGGCGCGCGGCGCGCCTCCGCTGGGTCCCGGGGGGCCGGGGTCGGTTCCCGGTGTGGGAGCGCGACTGGCGGGGGCTGGTGCGGTGGCCGACGGCCCGGATCGTCCGGCTGCTCGCCCTGGCCGCCGTTGCCGGCGTGGCCCTGCGGGGCGCGGCCGCTGGAACCACGCCACTCGTCGTCGTGGCCGGCCTCGCCGCCTACGTGGCCGCGCTCGACGCGGTCGAGGGCCTGGCCCAAGAGCTCGACCACCCGTCGCTCGCCGAGTCGATACCCCGAGAACGCGGCGCGATCCACGTGCGCCACCTCCCGCTCGCCGTGGCGGTCATGGCGGCCGCCGGCCTCGTCGGTCTGGCGGCCGCGGTCGCCGTCGACCCGTCCGCGGAGGCCGCGAGCGTCGGGGCACTCACCGTCGTCTCCGTCGCCCTGGCCGCCACCGCGGGCGGGGCCATCGGCACGGTGGGCGGCGCGGTGGAGCAGAGCGGCGCCTGGTCGCTCGTCCCGCCAGAGGTGTCGGGCATGCGCAACGCCGTCCGCCTCGTGTGGCCGCCGGCGCTGGCCGTGATCGGCGTGCTCCCGGTGCTCGCGGCGACGCGCCCGCCCGAGGGGACCACGCCGACGCTGGCGGCCGCGTCCGTGGCCGCGCTCGTGGCCCTGCTGGCCGCCGGGGTGTTCGCGTGGATCCGCGTACGCGACGCCGTGCGGGCCAGCATCGCCCGGGCCATGGAGACCGCCGGATCCGGCGGCGGGGTGCGGGCCGCGATCGCCGCGGCCGACGAGGCGACCCGGCCGACCTCCCCGGCTCCGGACACGCCCGCCCCGCCCACCGCTCCCACGGCGGCGGCCGACCGGCACTCGATCAGTGGCCGGCCCGCCCCCCGCGACCGACGCAAGAAGAAGGTGCTGCCGTGACCACCGTCCCCACCCTGCGGACCCATGCCCTGGCCAAGTCCTACGGCGACCTCGACGCCCTCGCCCCGCTCGACCTGCGGATCGATCCCGGCACCTCCGTCGCCCTCGTCGGGCACAACGGCTCGGGGAAGTCCACCCTCCTCAAGCTCGTCGCCGGGCTCCTCGAGCCCTCCGACGGCCACGTCGAGATCGAGGGCGCCGAGGTGGGTTCGATCGCAGCGCGCGCCGCGGTGAGCTACCTGCCCGACGACCCGGTGCTCTACGACGACCTCAGCGTCCGCGAACACGTCGAGTACCTGTCCCGCCTCCACGGCGGCCCCGGCTGCGACGCCGACGCCGAGGACCTCATCGGGCGCCTCGGCCTAGCGCACCGGGCCGACGACCTCCCCGCCCGGTTCAGCCGGGGCCTGCGCCAGCGCACCGCCGTGCTCGTCGGGCTCAGCCGGCCGTTCTCGCTCCTGCTCGTCGACGAGCCGTTCGTCGGCCTCGACGCCGGCGGCAAGCGCACGCTCCTCGATCTCCTGGCCGAGGCCACCGCGGCGGGCGCCACCCTCCTCGTCGCCACCCACGAGGAGGCCTACGTCGACCGGGTCGACCGCTGCATCGCCCTGCGCGACGGCGAGGTCATCCACGACGGCCCCGCCACCCCCGGCGAGGTCGTCGCCCTCGTCTCCTGACCCCACCTCCCCCACCCGCCTCTCGTCCGGGATTCCACGCGGATTCTCGGATGAGCGGTGTGAGGGGTGAGTGTCACAGGGTCGGACGAGGATGGGCGTACGGCGCGACCGGCGGCCGGATCGCCTCCTGAGCGAGGCCTGCGACGCACGATGCGGGGAGGACCCGTGGCCTCACGTCGCTCACCGGCGGATCCGCCGCCGCGCCACCGGCCCCGTGGTGCGGCCAGGCTGCTCCCCAACCGGCTCGAGGCGGGGCTCCCCCGCTCGGTCCGGCGCGAGATCCACGTCGCACGCGACGCGGCGCTCGACCGGGTGGCCGCGCTCGACGAGCAGCTCGCGCAGCTCACGACCGACCGGTTGAGGCTGCTCGAGCACCTCGACGAACTGCGCGAGCAGCTGTGGCCGGTCGTTCCCACCGACCGGGGTCGGCGGCCACCGGCCCACGACGAGCGGCCGCTGACCCTGGTGCATCCCGATGCCACCGCGCTCTGGGGTCGACGGCTGCGCTCCACCTGTCTCGCCGTGCTCCGCCGCCACGGCGAGCTGGCGCTCCGCGACCTGCACGATCTGCTCCACGTGTACGGCTACCGCGTGGCCGGCCCGCACGCGGTGAAGGCGCTCGGCAACGCCCTGGGGTACGAGGCGGCCGAGGGCCGCGCCCGGCGGGTCCGACGAGGGGTCTACCGCGTCGATCCCGGGTTTCGGCCCCGACCCGGTCGGCACGGCGACGTCCCGCTGGCCCGACCACCTCGGCCGCCGGAGACGCCCGAGCCACCGGCGGGCCCGAGCAGGTCGGAGGACCCGGGCCCTCGAACCACGCCGGGGGACCGCCCCGGCTGGGGCGGTCCCCCGGTCGAACCGATCGACTGGCCCCTCCGCGAGGACCCCGACGGCGGGGTCGCGCTGGGGTCGGGCTCAGCCCTTGGCGGCCCGGAACCCGGCGTCGAGGTCGGCGAGGATGTCGTCGATGCTCTCGAGGCCCACCGAGAGCCGCACCAGGCCCGGGTGGACGCCAGTGGCGATCTGCTCGGACTCGCTGAGCTGGGAGTGCGTGGTGGTGGCCGGGTGGATCACCAGGCTGCGGACGTCGCCGATGTTGGCGACGTGGCGGTGCAGCTCGAGCGCCTCCACGAACCGCTGGCCGGCCTCCTTGCCGCCCTTGATGATGAACGCCGGCACCGAACCGGCGCCCCGGGGCGCCAGGCGCTGGGCCCGCTCGTACCAGGGGCTCGACGGCAGGCCGGCGTAGGCCACCGACTCGACCTCGTCGCGCCCGGCGAGGAACTCGGCCACGGCCTGGGCGTTCTCGACGTGACGCTCCATGCGCAGGCTCAGCGTCTCGAGGCCCTGGAGGAAGTGGAACGCGTTCTGGGGGCTGATGGCCGCGCCGATGTCGCGCAGCAACTGCACGCGAGCCTTGGCGATGTAGGCGCCCGGGCCGAGCATCGGCCAGTACTGCAGGCCGTGGTAGCTGGGATCGGGCTCGGTGAAGCCCGGGAACCGGCCCGAGGCGCCGAAGTCGAACGATCCACCGTCGACGATCAGCCCGCCGATGGACGTGCCGTGGCCGCCGATGAACTTGGTCGCCGAGTGCACGACGATGTCGGCACCCCACTCGAGCGGCCGGATCAGGTACGGCGTGGCCACCGTGTTGTCGACGATGAGGGGCACGCCGATCTCGTGGGCCACACCGGACACACCCTCGATGTCGAGGATGTCGTTCTTGGGGTTGCCGATGCTCTCGCCGTAGAAGGCCTTGGTGTTGGGCCGAGCCGCGGCCCGCCACGCGTCGAGGTCGTCGGGGTCGTCGACGAAGGTCACCTCGATGCCCAGCTTGGGCAGCGTGTAGTGGAACAGGTTGTACGTGCCGCCGTAGAGCGACGCCGACGACACCACGTGGCTCCCGACCTCGGCCAGGTTGAGGATCGCCATCGTCTCGGCCGCCTGGCCACTCGCCACGGCCAGCGCGCCGGGCACGCCCGCCGCGGTCTCGGCCAGCCCGCCCTCGAGCGACGCCACCCGGATCTCGAGGATCAGCTGGGTGGGGTTCATGATCCGGGTGTAGATGTTCCCGGGCTGGGCCAGCGCGAACAGCTTCGCCGCGTGCTCGGTGCTCTCGAACTGGTACGCGGTGGTCTGGTAGATGGGCGCGGCGATGGCGCCCGTGGTGGGATCGGGCTCCTGTCCGGCATGGATCTGTCGGGTCTCGAAGCCCTGGGCGCGATCGGTCATCGGTCCTCCTCGTCGAACGGTGGGGGGAGCGTAGGCCCTGAATCTCGACCTGTCGAGTCGGGATTTATCCCTGGCCGCCCGAGGCGTCCTGGACGCGCTCGCGGCCGGCCGAGATCCACGGCATCATGGCCCGCAGCTCGGCCCCCACCCTCTCGATGGGATGCTCCTGGCCGGCCTTCTCGAGCTCGTGGAAGCGGGTCCGGCCGCTGCGGCTCTCGGCGATCCACTCCTCGGCGAAGGCCCCGCTGCGGATCTCCTCGAGGATCCGGCGCATCTCGTCGCGCACCGCGGCGTTGATGATGCGCGGCCCCCGGGTGAGGTCGCCGTACTCGGCGGTGTCGGAGATCGAGTAGCGCATCCCGCCGATCCCCTGCTCGTACATGAGGTCGACGATGAGCTTCAGCTCGTGCAGGCACTCGAAGTACGCCGACTCGGGCTGGTACCCGGCCTCGACGAGGGTGTCGAAGCCGGCCTGCACCAGGGCGGTGACGCCCCCGCAGAGCACGACCTGCTCGCCGAACAGGTCGGTCTCGGTCTCCTCGGCGAACGTGGTGTCGAGCACCCCGGCCCGGGTGCCGCCGATGGCGTCGGCGTAGGCCAGGGCCAGGCCCCGCGCCGTACCCGTGGCGTCCTGGGCCACGGCGATCAGGCACGGCACGCCGCCACCCTCGGTGTAGGTGCGGCGCACCAGGTGGCCCGGGCCCTTCGGGGCGACCATGGCCACGTCGAGCCCCGGCGCGGGCACGATCTGGCCGAACCGGATGTTGAACCCGTGGGCGAAGAACACCGCGTCGCCGTCGGACAGGTGCGGCGCGATCGACGCCTCGTACACGTCGCGCTGCTCGGTGTCGGGCAGCAGGATCATCACCAGGTCGGCCTCGGCGGCGGCCTCGGCGATCGGCAGCACCCGCAACCCGGCCTCGGCGGCCTTGGCCACCGAGGACGATCCCTCCCGCAGCCCGACCCGGACGTCGATCCCCGACTCCTTCAGGTTGCGGGCGTGGGCGTGGCCCTGCGAGCCGTACCCGATCACCGCCACCTTGCGGTCGGCGATGAGCGAGCGATCGGCATCGTCGGAGTAGTACACGTTGGCCACGGAGGGTCTCCTGTCGGGACGGCGGGGGAAGGGCTCAGATGGAGCGATCGAGCTTGGGGAGGGCCACCCGGCCCGTCCGCTGCAGCTCGACGATCCCATAGGGTCGCAGCAGCGCCTCGAAGTCGTCCACCTTGGCCGGCGCGCCCTCGAGCGACAGCGTCATCTCGGAGTGCCCGACCGCGAGGATCTTGCCCTCGAAGATCTGCACGAGCTCGAGCACCCGGGCCCGGGTCTCCCCCGCGGCTCGCACCGTCACCACGATGAGCTCGCGCTCCACCGACTCCCGCGGGTCGAGCTCGGAGATCCTCACCACGTTGACCAGCTTGAACAGCTGCTTGACGATCTGCTCGAGCGGCGCCGACTCGACGTCGACGACGATCGTGATCCGGCTGAAGCGCTCGTCGTCGGTGGGGGCCACGGCGAGCGACTCGATGTTGTAGTTGCGGCGGGCGAACAGGCTCGTCACCCGGGCGAGCACCCCCGCCTTGTTCTCCACCAGCACCGACAGGGTGTGGTGGCGCACCTCGCTCATCGACGCCGCCCCCGCTGGCTCGGCTCGACGACCACCTCGGAGTTCGACGCCCCCGACGGGACCATGGGGAACACCTTCTCGCGGGCATCGGTGCGGAAGTCGATCACGACCGGCCGGTCGGCGATCCCGTTGGCCTTCTCGATGGCCGGGGCCACCTCCTCGGGCGACTCGACACGCATGCCGACGCAGCCCATGGCCTCGGCCCACATCTTGTAGTCGGGCAGGTCGGGCGAGAGGTACACCTCCGAGTAGCGCTCCTCGTAGAACATCTCCTGCCACTGGCGGACCATCCCCAGGTAGGCGTTGTTGAGGATCGCCACCTTCACCGGGATCCGCTCGGCCGCCGCGGTGACGAGCTCCTGGGCGGTCATCTGGAAGCAGCCGTCGCCGTCGACGGCCCACACGGTGCGGTCGGGCATCCCCACCTTGGCGCCGATCGCCGCCGGCACCGAGAAGCCCATCGTGCCGAGGCCGCCCGAGTTCACCCACGTGTAGGGGTGGTCGAACCGCCAGTACTGGCTCGTCCACATCTGGTGCTGGCCCACGCCCGACACCACGATCGTGTCCTCGGGCGTGGACGGCGCGTCGCGCAGCTGCTCGAGCACGTACTGGGGCTTGAGCTGGTCGCCGGGCTCGGACGGCTCGTAGCTGAGCGGGAAGCGCTCCTGCCACCCGCTGATCCGCGACCGCCACGCCGACCGGTCGGGCGGGGCCTCGGCCCCGCCCAGGTCGCGCACGGCGGTGACGAGCTCCTCGATCACGAGGCGGCAGTCGCCGACGATCGGCACGTCGGGCCGCCGGACCTTGCCGATCTCGGCCGGGTCGATGTCGACGTGGATGATCTTGGCCTCGGGGGCGAACCCGTCGAGCTTGCCCGTGACCCGGTCGTCGAAGCGGCTCCCGAGGGCGACGAGCAGGTCGGCCTCCTGCATGGCGGTGATGGCGGTGTAGGTGCCGTGCATCCCGGGCATGCCGAGCGCCAGCTCGTGGCTGTCGGGGAACGCGCCGCGGGCCATGAGCGTGGTGACGACGTGGATGCCGGTGAGCTCGGCCAGCTCCCGCAGGGCGCCGGCCGCCCGGGCCTTCAGGATCCCGCCGCCGGCGTAGATGACCGGCCGCTCGGCCCGGCAGATGAGCTCGGCCGCCTCGCGGATCTTCTTCGGGTGACCCCGCGTGGTGGGGGCGTAGCCGGGGAGGTCGAGGGTCTCGGGCCAGTACCAGTCGAGCGCCGACCGCGGGTTGTTCGGATCGACGATGTCCTTGGGGATGTCGACGAGCACCGGCCCGGGCCGCCCGGTGGTGGCGATGTGGAACGCCTCGCGGATGACCCGGGGGATGTCGGCGGCCTCGGTCACCAGCTCGTTGTGCTTGGTGACCGACCGGGTGATCCCGACGGTGTCGCACTCCTGGAAGGCGTCGGTGCCGATCGCGGCCGTGGCCACCTGGCCGGTGATCACCACCATGGGGATCGAGTCCATGTACGCGTCGCACAGCGGCGTGACGATGTTGGTGGCCGCCGGACCGCTCGTCACCATGGCCACGCCGGGGCGGCCCGTGGCGTGGGCGTAGCCCTCGGCCATGTGCCCCGCCCCCTGCTCGTGGCGCACGAGGATGTGGCGGATGGGCGAGTCGATGATGGGGTCGTACACCGGCAAGATGGCCCCGCCGGGGAGGCCGAAGATCACCTCGACCCCCTCCATCTCCAGGCTCTTGATCAGGGCTTGTCCACCGTTCAGCTGCATGTCGGGTCCTCGGGGGCGGGGTGTCGGGCGGGGTGACGGACGGGGTGACGGACGGGGCCGGAAAAGCAGAACGACCTCCCGTGGGGGAGGTCGGGGACAGCGCACGCGGCGGGTGAGGACGGCGTGCGCTAGGTGTCTACGAGGAGGTCGCGGATGGTCACAGCCAGAAGTGTCGCAGCCGGCGCGCCCCGGACGCAAGGCGCCTCGCGACCGTGTGGCAGCATCGCCCGGCCATGGCCCTCCCCCCGCCGCCCCCGCCGCCCTCGTCCGCGCCGGCGGTGCCCGCCGAGGTGCGGCGTGGCCTCCCGATCCTGATCGCCGGCCGGTTCGGCTCGAACGTCGCGTTCCGCTTCGTCTACCCGTTCCTCCCGGCCATCGCCCGGGGCCTCGGCGTGTCGCTCGAGGCGGCCGGCGCCGCGCTGAGCATCCGGGAGCTGAGCGGGCTCACCGCGCCGGCCGTCGGCCGGCTGATCGACCGGGGCCGGCGCCGGGCCGCCATGGTCGTGGGGCTCGCCGCCGCCGGCGCCTCGCTCCTCGTCACCGCGGCGAGCCCGGGGATCGTGGCCTTCGCGGTCGGCATGGTCGCGTTCGGGGTGGCCAAGACCGCGTACGACGCGGCCATGTCGACCTGGATCGGCGACCACGTGCCGTTCGCCCGCCGGGGCCAGGTCATCGGCGTGTCGGAGATGTCGTGGGCCGCGGCCCTGCTGATCGGCATCCCCCTCGTCGGGGCGCTCATCGACGCGCTCGGCTGGCGGGCGCCCTTCGTGGCCCTGGGCGGGCTCAACCTGGCCATCGCCGTCGTGCTCCCCCGCCTCGTCCGGCCCGATCCCCCCGCGCCCCCTGGTGCGCGGGCCCGCCTCCGCCTGCTCCCGGGCGCGCTCGCCCTCTACGCGACCATGGGCACCCTGTCGTTCGGGATGCAGCTGGTGATCGTCGCCCACGGCGCGTGGCTCGAGGACGCGTTCGGGCTGTCGGTGGCGGCCATCGGCGTGGCGTCGATCGCGCTGGGGCTCGGCGAGCTGGCCGCGAGCGGCGCGACCGTCGTGCTCACCGATCGATGGGGCAAGCGCCGCAGCATGGCCCTCGGGTGCGCGGCCATGATCGGGCCCCTCGCCCTGCTCGGCACCGCGGGCTCGAGCACGGTGCTCGCCGTGGCCCTGCTGACCGCGGTGGTCCTGGCCTTCGAGTTCGCGTTCGTGTCGGCGCTCCCGCTCGTCACCGAGCTGGACCCCGAGGCCCGGGGTGCGGCGGTGGGGGTGGCCTTCGCCCTGGTGACCGTGGCCCGGGCCGTCGGCACCCTGGCCGGCACCTGGCTCTACGCCGGACGGGGCATGGGCTGGGTGGGTTCGGTCGCCGCCGCGACCATCGCCGTGACCCTCGTGCTCGTGGTCGTCGCCGTGCACGAGCCCGACGTGGACCGACGGCGCCGGCTCAGGGTTCGGTGACCGCGCCGGTCTCGGCCCCCCGCACGAGGCGGGCGTACTTGGCCAGCACACCGGTGGTGTAGCGGGGCGGCGGGATCTTCCAGCCGGCCCGGCGCTCGGCCAGCGTGGCCTCGTCGACCAGCAGGTCGATGCGGTGGCCGCGCACGTCGACGACGATGCGGTCGCCCTCCGCGACGAACGCGATGGGCCCGCCGTCGACGGCCTCTGGCGCCACGTGGCCGATGCAGAACCCGTGGGTGCCGCCCGAGAAGCGCCCGTCGGTGAGCAGCGCGGCGTCGCCGCCGCGCCCCACGCCCTTCATGGCTCCGGTGATGGCGAGCATCTCCCGCATGCCCGGACCGCCCTTGGGGCCCTCGTAGCGGATGAC